>Ga0189285_100035_pt1 | contig 144486 bp, 117 predicted proteins | sample GEYOminimetaG_FD_130315 | JGI IMG/M metagenome (GOLD analysis project Ga0189285, IMG submission 130315) | Marine microbial communities from the Costa Rica Dome - GEYO mini metaG | ecosystem: Environmental > Aquatic > Marine > Oceanic > Photic zone | place: Costa Rica: the Eastern Pacific... | reverse complement strand
CGACCGGTTGGGAGTGCCGAGACTCTCGTGAACCCTCAACGTCTCGAACCGCCCGGTGCGGACCCGCATGCCGGGTGGTGTGGGAGGGGTGGAGCCTCATGGCTCCCCCCTATCCCGATTTGCTAATGAAAATTCCGGGAGTGAACCGGCAACGACCGAATCAAATGGCTAAGATCCGAAAGCCTCCCCGCCATCACATGCACAATATCCCCCTGCCGCTCCAACACGCCCTTAACATGCAACAACCGCGCAGTCAGTAATGGCTTGCGCTGCCGCCGTGCCGTTTCCAGCCACACCACCACGTTTACATTGCCGGTTTCGTCTTCCAGGGTCACGAAGGTAACGCCGGAGGCGGATCCGGGGCGCTGACGGCCGGTGACCAGGCCGGCGACCTGGACAGGGATGCCGGCTTTGGTGGATTTGAGCTGTTCGGCACTGAGGCAGAATTTCAGGTGGCCCTGTTCCCGCAGTAACGCCAGAGGGTGGCGCTGAAGGGTGAGACCCTGGCTGGCGTAGTCGGCCAGTACGTTCTGGCCTTCCGAGGGTTCCGGTAACTGCTGGCAATAGTCGGGCTGGTAGTCGACAGCGGCCTCTTCAGCGAACAGTTCCGTGGGCTGTTCGTGATCGAGCAGTTGCCAGTACGCCTGGTGGCGGTTGGCGGTGAATGCCGGCATGGCGTTGGCGCCGGCCAGCAGCTCCATATCGCGTTGGTTCAGGGCAGCCAGGCGGCGAAGTTCGCTGGCGGAGCGATAGCCGGCATCTGGCCGGTTCTGGTGGATGCGTTCAGCGCCATTAACCGAAAGGCCCTGGATGATTCTGAGGCCCAGGCGCAGATGGCGTTCTTTACCCTCAAGGGTGTGGTCCCACTGGCTGACATTCACGTCCGGCGGCAGCACGGTGACATTGTGCCGACGGGCATCCTGTACCAGTTGTGAGGGGGAGTAGAAGCCCATGGGCTGGCTGTTGAGCAGGGCGCAGTAGAAGGCTGCCGGGTAGTGCCGTTTGATCCAGGCCGAAACGTAGACCAGCAGGGCAAAGCTGGCGGCATGGGATTCAGGAAAACCATAGCCGCCAAAGCCGCAGATCTGCTGGTACAGCCGCTCGGCAAAGTCGGCATCGTGCCCGCGCTCCAGCATGCCGGTAACCAGCTTCTCCCGGAACGGGGTCAGGTCGCCGTGGGATTTCCAGGCGGCCATGGCGCGGCGTAGCTGGTCCGCTTCGCCGGCGGAGAAGCCGGCCGCGACCATGGCCAGTTTGATCACCTGTTCCTGAAAGATAGGCACACCGAGCGTACGTTCCAGCACCTTACGTACGGCATCGTTGGGGTAGTCCACCGGCTCCAGCCCGTGCTTGCGGCGCAGGTATGGGTGCACCATGTCGCCCTGGATGGGGCCCGGTCGCACGATGGCCACCTCGATCACCAGGTCGTAATAGGTTTCCGGTTTCAGGCGGGGCAGCATGTTGATCTGGGCCCGGGATTCCACCTGGAATACGCCAATACTGTCGCCGGTCTGAAGCATGGCGTAGGTGGCCCGGTCTTCCTGGGGAATGTCCTGTATCCGGAAAGGCTCGCCTTTTTCTTCACTGATCAGCTCCAGCGCCTTTCGAATGGCGGAGAGCATGCCCAAGGCCAGCACATCCACCTTCATCAGCCCCAGGCTCTCGAGATCGTCCTTGTCCCACTGGATGACGGTGCGGTCGGCCATGGCGGCGTTTTCCACCGGTACCAGTTCGGCCAGTGGCCCGGCGCTGATCACGAACCCACCCACGTGCTGGGAGAGGTGCCGGGGAAAGCCCAGCAGGGTATTGACCAGGGTAAAGAACTGGTCCGCCACCTGGGGATTGCGGGTGACTTTCTTGTCGAGAATCTGCTGGCGCCAGTTGGTGGCCTTGTCTCGCCAGTCGATACCTTCCAGCAACTGTTCCACCAGGGCCGGATCAAACCCCAGGGCTTTGCCGACATCGCGGATGGCGCTCTTGGGCCGGTAGCGGATCACGGTAGCCGCCAGGGCGGCACGCTCACGGGTATAGCGCTGGTAGATATACTGGATAACCTCTTCGCGCCGTTCGTGCTCGAAATCCACATCGATATCGGGGGGCTCGTTCCGGTCTTTGGAAATAAACCGCTCAAACAACAGCTCTACCCGGGCCGGGTTCACCTCGGTGATGCCGAGGCAATAACAGACCGCAGAGTTGGCGGCCGAGCCCCGTCCCTGGCAGAGAATTCCCCGGCTGCGGGCGAAGTCCACAATATCGTGAATGGTGAGGAAGTAATGCTCGTACTTCATCTCCGAGATCAGGCCCAGCTCCTTGCGGATCAGGCTCTGTACCTGCAGTGGAGTGCCATCCGGGTAACGCCGACGCTCGCCTTCACGGGTCAGCCGTTTCAGGTAGCCGGCCGGGGTCTCGCCTTCCGGCACCAGATCCGGCGGGTATTCATAGCGCAGGCTGCCGGGCTCGAAGGTGCACTGGCTGGCGATGGCAAGGGTTTCTTTCAGCCAGGCTTCCGGAAACAGCCGCTGCAGAACGGGCAGGGGCCGCAGGTACCGCTCACCATTCTGGAACAGGCAGTGCCCGGCGTTCTCCAGATTGGTGTGATTTCGCAGGGCCGTGAGTACATCCTGCAGCGGCTGGCGTTCCCGGCTGTGCATGTGCACCTCGCCCACGGCGGCAACGGGTGTGCGCAGCTGATCGGCCAGCCAGTGTATTCGGGCCAGCCGCTGCTCCTCGCCAGATTCCAGGGTGCGGGCGGCAGCAATCCAGAGCCGTAGGTCAAAAAGTCGGGCCAGCCACTCGCCGCAGGCCAGTGCCTGATCAGAGTTTGCCTCGGTAGTCGAGGGGGGCAGCCACAGGCACAGGCAGTCATCCAGGGTGTGGGTTTCAATGTCCCGGTAAAACAGCTGGTACTGGCCTTTCTCGGCCCGGCGACGGCCGGTAGTGATCAACTGGCAAAGCTGGCCGTAGCCTTTGCGCGTGCGGGCCAGAAGGATAAAGCGGGGTAATGTGGCGCCGGCGGGGGCATCCGACAACTCAAACCAGCTGCCGGTAATGAGTTTTACCGGGCTCTCTGCCAGCGCCGCCCAGGCCCGGGGAATGCCGGCCACAGAACAGGCATCGGTAATGGCCAGGGCGGTGTAACCCAGCTCATGTGCCCGCTCAGCCAGCTCGTGAGGATGAGAAGCTCCAGTCAGGAAGGTGAAATTGCTGAAGCAGAACAGCTCTGCATAAGATTGTGTAGCCATCAGCCAAACCACCCATGCACAAACCAGCCTTCCCGGGCGTCCCGGAACACCCAGGCCAACTGGCCGCTGGTTAGCTGGGCAATGTAGTAATCCCGGTGCACTCGCTGGCCATCCCACCAGCCACCGCTGATGCGCTCGGGCCCGGAAAACCAGGCAACAGGTGCTTCCGTCAGCGGCTGCGGGCCTTTCAACAGCCAGAGTGGCCGCCTGGGCAGTTCTGCCGCCGGTATGAGCGGCGTCCCGGTTTTACGCAGCACTTCCGAAGCCGACCAGGCCCGTTCGGGACGGTGATCCGCCTGGGGCGAGAGCTGCCGGAGGGCCTGATCGCCAAGACGCGCCTGCAACCGGCTGATCAGGGTATGCCAGGCTTCATTCAGATCCTGGGTTTCTCCCAGCAGGTCCTGCCCGACGGGTGCTTCCCGGGACAGAAAACGCTTCACCATCAGAACCATCGAGATAACCGGGGAGCTCAGGGAATGCTGCTCCAGCCTCAGGCGAATCAGGTTGAGGAAATTATCGGCCCTGTGCTCTGGCCCGGATGTGCGGATCTGCAGCCTGGTTGGCTCTGCATGCCGATGCCTCAGAACCAGCCGCAGGCTGTCGGTATCCTGCTGGCGCCAGCACAGATCCTCTTCCAGTTCGTCAAGCATGCGCTGGAGCGGAAACAGCAGCCCCTGAGTATGTTCGATTTCCTGCACAAAATCCGCCTGTTGCCGGAACGAGTGGGGCGGCTGCCAGGGTGTGCGGGGATCAGGCCGGGTGCCCTGGATTTTCTGGATGTAAGCCAGCAGTTCCGGAGACAGCCGCCGTGCCAGCTCCCCCGGCGGTAAATCAAACACCTCTCCCAGCGTATTCAGCCCCAGGCGCTGCAGCCGGGTACAGGCTTTCTCGTCGAATTCCGCTGCCAGCAGGGGCATCTGGCTCAGGCTCCGAAGAATGTGGCCCTTGTCTGCGGTGCATTCCCCCTTGCCAGCACGGGCAATCAGCCGGGCCGCCAACGGGGTATAACCAATACCGATCCAGGCGTTCAACTGGCGTTCATTCAGGCCCTGTTCCACGGTTTGCCAAACAGCGGGCAGGCCGCCATAGAGTTTTTGCAGGCTGCCAATCTCGGCCAGCAGGCCATCCGGCGGCACCAGAACAATATGGGCGGCGTAGCGGTACAGCCAGCGGGCCTGATCTTCCAGAATCCTGGCTTCCTGGGTTTCATCGGCACGCACCATACCCAGATCCGGTGCCAGGCTGATGGCGGTTTTCAGGCGCATGCCGCTACGAATACCCTGGCCCCTGGCTTCAGGGCAGGCCTGAATCACCTTCTGGCCAGAGCCTTCAACCACCACCAGGGCGCCCTCATCTTCACGGGTGCGGCGAATATGGTCCAGCACCAGGTGCGGGAAATGCAGATACAGCCAGAGCATGGAGCGTTATTACCTGGTTGAACCCGACCAGGGGCCCCGAACAACCCGGGTGGTTTCACGGAATGCGAGATCGGCCCGCTGGGCCATGGCCAGTGAACAGCGTTGCCCGGGCCAGCTGCCCCGGCGTTTGAGCACATTCACCTTGAGAGCCTGCTGCTCATCGGGTTCCAGTTCCAAACGCAGGGCAGCCGGAGAATTCTGCTCGGCGTAGCGCCGCTCCCGGAACAGCACGCACACATTGCTGCCAGCTTCGGCGGCCAGTTGCAGGCGCCGGACGTCCCGCGAGGCCAGCTTCCCCGGCCAGGCCATCACCAGGCCTGTTACCGGTGAACGCAGGCAGTTTTCCAGTGTCCACAGGAAATCGCCTTTATCGTCGGTATGAATCAGTACCACCTGGTCCAGATTCACACCTTCCCGGGCCAGGGCAGGGGCGTAGGGCGTATGTGGCGGGTTCAGCCAGAACACGCTTTTGCCTTCTTCGCACACCCGCCGCATGAGCGGCAAAAGCAGATGCAGCTCACCAATACCCGGTGCATCCAACAGGCATTCGCTCAGTGCACCCCGGGGCCAGCCCAGGCCGCCAAGCTGGTTATCCAGCACCTGGTAACCGGTGGGTTCCGCCGGCTGTGAAGTCTGGGTATGACGGTGCCCCTGCCAGACACGGGCATCCTGCATCAGCGTGTTCAGAAGCTCGCTCATGATGAAAACTCTCAAAATACTGTTTAAATATACAGTATTCTGAAAGCGACCGGATTTCAAGAGAAGGGTTGATAAACCGAAGGGCACAACCCACGCTTGTAATACAGCCATCAACCACGGAGGTTGAAATGAGTGACCTGAAAGCACACAGCTGTGAAGCCTGCAGCCCGAACGCGCCCAAGGCGACCGAGGAAGAAAAGCAGCAGCTGCACAAAGATGTTCCAGACTGGGAAATTCTGGACATTGACGGTGAGGAGCAGCTCCATAAGGTCTACAAGCTCAAGAACTTTGTTAAGGCGCTCGAATTCACAAACAAGATTGGCGAGCTTGCCGAAGAGGAAGATCATCACCCTGTGATTGTTCTGGAATATGGCAAGGTTGCCGTGAGCTGGTGGAGCCACGAAATCGGTGGCCTGCACAAGAATGACTTTATCCTGGCAGCCAGAACCGATGCTGCCTTCAACGACATGCAATAATCCCAGTCGCGGCGGAATAAACATTCCGCCGCTTTCTAACAGAGATCCTTAGCAGCATGGTTGAAGACCGCACTGACAGCCCGCTGACCCTGAAGTTTGGGCACGAAGAGCTGATCATTCGCCGCCGTTACGAAGTAATCAGCATCATCAACGACTTCTTCATCGCCATCTGGTTCCTGGTGGGCAGCATCCTGTTTCTGTTCCCGGAATACGAGAAGGCAGCCATCTGGCTGTTCATCATTGGCAGCTTTCAGTTCCTGATCCGCCCCACCATCCGGCTTGTTAGCCATATACACGTTAAGCGAATTCCAGCCAGTAACTGGGAAAGTTAAAAGTCCTCTTTGTCGCTGCCACAAAGGCGTTCGTCTTGACGTACGTACCCAAAGGCGTACACTTGGTGAAAAATTGAACACGCAAGAGGTGCGTCATGACCGGAATCACAGCAACTGAGGCGCGTAGCAACCTTTATCGGTTGATTGACGAGACCGCTGAGTCCCACCAACCAATCGTTATCATGGGTAAGCGGAACAAAGCCGTTCTGGTATCCGAAGAAGACTGGTCTGCTATTCAGGAAACACTTTACCTGCTCTCCGTACCCGGTATGCGGGAGTCTATTCGGGAAGGGATGGATACCCCCGTGGATGCATGCGATGAGGAGCTGGACTGGTGACATGGAAGTTGGTTTACACCAAGCAGGCTCAGAAAGATGCAAAAAAGTTGGCCTCCAGCGGCCTCAAACCAAAAGCCCAAGAACTGTTAGCGCTAATAGCAGAAGATCCTTACCGCAAGCCGCCTCCGTTTGAGAAGCTAATTGGTGATCTTGCGGGGGCCTATTCGCGCCGCATTAATATTCAGCATCGCCTGGTCTACCAAGTACTGGAGGACGAGCAAGTGGTGAAAGTCCTCAGACTCTGGAGCCACTACGAATAATGCATAACCAGCCGCTGTTGCCGGACAATTTTTCCACCGCTTCGCGGTTCCAAAATAGCCGCAAAGCTTCGCGTTACGTGTAAATATGTTGGAAATTGAGCTAGACCCGTTAGAGAAAAACGAAGAGGGCTCCTTAAAGGTCAGGAAAGCTCCGGCTTGGCGATATGGCTTCCTGATAACTACCTTTTTACTTTGGTCTGCCTCTTTGCCAATAATCATCAACAGTGCAACATCGCCTTTATTGGGAGGCCTGACTGCAACCGGAGTGTTGGCGGCAATAGGCTTGGTCATTTGGTACGTTTTCTCTAATAGAGTAAGTGGCTTTCATAGCGCAGGTCTCAGTCAGATAGTGCTGAGTCGGGGCACGAAGTATCAGTACAGTATTGAGGACGGCCTCATTCGAAAAAACTCTGATGAGGGCAGTAAAAGCTGGAAGCCCTCAGAACTAGTGGGCTCCGAGATCGGGCATGGATACGCGATAATCATCTTTAAGACGGCAGTCTGTTACCTGCCGTTTCGCGGGGCAAGTAGGCAGCAGGTTGTTGATTTTGTGCAAAAGGTGGAGCAGTTAGCGCGTAACAAATAGCTCCAGTTTGTTCCGGGCAAGGATGATGATGCGTTTGCGAACCACGACCTTGCGTGTTGATTTGTGCCATGAATACTGAACACAGTTTTCGCCAGATCGATGCCGATGGTTGTAACATTCATGATGATTCTCCCTGCTTTTGGTTGAAGACGTCAGACATCCTCAATGTGGCACATTGATGCCGTGGGAGCAGGGGGAGTCCATATCATTCGCTACGCATCAAGGAGGAAGCTGTGAAAGAAACCGGTAAGATCAATTATGTTGAGATGCCTTCCAGGGACCTGGAAGCCACAAAAAGGTTCTTTGGTGATGCCTTTGGGTGGTCGTTTATTGACTATGGCCCCGAGTACGTATCGATCGAGAATGCTGGACTGGATGGCGGTTTTTTCAAGTCAGATAAGGTAGCCACGACGGACCATGGAAGTGTGCTGGTTGTCCTTTTTAGTACCGACTTGGAAGCTACTCTTGAAAAGGTAGAGTTATCTGGGGGAAAGATCGTCAAGGATATTTTTACTTTTCCAGGTGGCCGCCGTTTTCACTTCAATGATCCAAATGGCAATGAATATGCCGTGTGGTCAGAGCCAAAAGTATAACAATCGCAGGCAGGGCGACGGATTGTCCCTTGCGGTTTCGCCTCCGTTGCAAAGCCGTGAAACAAGCCCGTTACGGGGCAGAAAACGGCGCCACTGTGTATGATTTATGTGCATATATGAATTAATTTTCTCCAATTTTTTGCACCTTCCTTGTCCCTGCCTATACTCCTCTAAGTCATAGCTTGAATTCATGACGCTGTTTGCTGTTTCCATGGGCCTTTCGGCTCAAATTTACGCAACAGGGTTTTGATGCTGCAGTCCGGCTACCACGGAGAATATGGATGTTTTTCCGGCCGGTCTCGAAACCTGCGCAAGACAATCGCTGCGAGGGATCGCTATGGCAACGTCCGCCCGATTTACTACCGTCGATTTTTCCCAATTCGATTGGCTTAACCGCATAGACGCTGACGTCCTGCTTGATGTCGGCGACCTGTCTCCAGACCTGCTGACTGTTCCCGGCAAAGACGTTCAGCGTTTGCTTTCGGAAGTGGTTCGCCTTGTTCTGGACCTGCCAAGAAACAGCTCGCCGCTGGTTGTCTGGACCAAAGGCGACAGCGAGCTGCTCATCCACAGCGATCAAACCCGTATTCAATTCTCCAGCGGCGTTATCACCGAAACGGTGACGGCGGAGTGCGAGGAGCATGGAAAGCTCCGCATTCCGGTACCGATTGGCGTTGGCACCAAACAGTCGCCGAGCGGTCTTGTAATGTCCACGTTCGAAGACCTGGAGGGCCCGGAAGAGCTGATACTGGCCTGGCGGGATGCAATTCAGGCATTCGCCTGGGAATCCGTGCTTGAGGTGGCTTCTGTGCTCTGCGCAGAGGTTGGTAACGATAAGCGTGGATTGCCGCTTGTACCCGGTGCTATTGCCGCAGCGCCGAACAAAATGCTGGTGCAACCTGTTGCCCGGTTTTCACTGATGCCGGGAGTCTGATATGGGTGCTGATCAGAATCTCGACGTATTTGGCACGCTGGCGGAAGCCGTTGGCCTGACCCGCGATGGCGAACTACAGGGTGATTGGTTCCAGGACCCACTGGGCAATCCCAACGGCAGCAAGCGCGGTCTCAGCTCGATGATGTACCTGGATGAGCAGCGAGAGGCGCTGATTGCGTTTGTCGACGACGTGCTGGGAGCGCCAGACAGGGAAGAGCAAGGGAGTGCTGTCTGGGTCCCGCTTTTCAGGGACTCCGGTGCAACCATTTTCGTAGTGGTTGATGAGGCCGACAACGGCGCCAGAGTCGGGTTTGGCATTGAATACGACAGCGGTAGCTCGTTGCCTGCAATCTCTGTGAGCGCCCATGTTCCGGTGTTCCAGTTCGAACGGGAGGGCGCGGGAGCGCTGGATATTTCCGGGGCGCAACCCGATTGGCTGGTGTTGGGCCGGGACGACGCGCACATCGAACTGGCGATCAGAGTCATCATTTCCAACGATGCTCCTGCGCCGGGGGACCTCTTTATTGGCGCCGTAGCCGTGGGCGTGGACGTTCCAACCAGCCCCGCTGATGATCTGGAATTCAGTCTAGGGTTTGAGCGGCTTCAGCTTCCCGGCACCAATGCACCCAGGGATTTTGAGCTCACCGTGGATAACATTAACGAGCTGGGCTCCGACTTTCTGGAATTCATGACGGGCCTGATACAGGCGCAGGCCGAGGCGCTCGACACCACCAATCCGGCAACCGCACCGTTTGCGGCGCTCACCGGTTTGGCGGGTTTACGGTCTGTTCCGAATATTCCGCCATTTCCGCTGGAATCCCTGATTTCAAATGGCGTGTCTGCGGTGACCGGCTGGATTGAATCCATCCTTTCTTCCGCGCCTGCTCGCAATGCCTGGCTCGGCCAGTGGGCCGCGCTGCTGGGCGGAACCGTCAATTCTGGCCGAAGCGCCATTGAGTTCAGCGACGGATCATTGGCCGGAGCCGCTGGTTTGCGTGTGGCGTCGTCAGCTGCCGGGGGATTGATCATCACGCCCTGGCTGGAGGGTTCGCTCAGACCTCAGGCCGGCGCGGAAGTGAAGGCGCAGGCGGACCTGCTGACCCTGGCAACCCTGGATGGCAGTATCAAAGCCGTGCCGAATTTGTCGCTTCTTGCGGTGTTCGGGCAGGCAGCGGGCATGGGGTCGCCGCTGCTTGCGGGCGATCCAGCAATTGGGTCAATCAAAACCGGTATTACTCTGGCCGCGGGCAAACCGGCTTTTGCATTGACCGCTCATAACGTTACGCTCGGCGGCACCAATCATGAGTTATTGGATCTGTCGTCTCCCGATGCCGCGCTGGACGCAGCCGAGAGCCTGGTGGACGGTGCGCTGGTTTCGGCATTGGCCACTCTCGGTCGCCCCGGCGAAATCTGTTCTCAACTGCTGGGGCTTGATCCGCCTACCGGCATCTCCGGCCCTTCGGCGATCGAACTCCTGACCGACCCACTGGGCAAAACGGCCGCCTACTGGAATTCACTCGCTGCCTCGCCGGCAGCCATGGCGGTTGTTTTAACCTCAACCCAGGAACTCATCACCGGTAACTCAACCAGTGTTTCCGGCACTGGCACGGCAGGGGATCCCTGGAGCATTGATCTGGACCCTGTAGCGCTTGCGGTTTCGATCGACGGTGACTGGGTCAATTTTGATTTGGAGGCTCGCCTCGAAAACACTGTTCTGGACGACAAGCGATCAGACGTTTTTGTCAGTGCAAGGCTGTTGCGGCTGAATTTTGCGGCGCCGAACGCGGAGTTCCTGAGCCGAATAAACGCGGGTACCCGGCTTCGGGAAGCCGATGGGTCTGACCTCAGGTTGGATATGGGCCAGGTTGATGTCTCGGCCCGGTCGATTGGTGCCTCGGTGGTTTGGGGGGCTTCAACGGGCTTTGCCGTGCGTGTGGATGCGCCAGACCTGTCAGTCGAAGTTGAGGCGGTCGATGCATCCGACAGTTCAACCATCGAAGTTCCGTTGCCGCTGCCAGAGTTCAGTAGCGATGGCACGGTTCGCTTCAGCCCGGATTGGGGGGCCATCGAAAACGCCGTTGCCGCGTTGCTTCGGCGCCTGGGCTCGCCGATTATCACCGCGCTTACTGACCTGATTGGCTGGAACGGCGAGGGGGCCCGCCTGTCCATTGAGCAGCTTTTGAGCGACCCGGAAGCCGCTCTGAAATCCTGGATGGGTGATCTGGTACTGAATTGCAGCAATGTTCGGGTGGCGATGGGCCCGCTCTCATACCTGTTCAGTGGCTTCCGGCAGTGGGCACCGCTGGGCAATGGTAATGAACGCACGCCCTATCGAGCCGCTATAGCCGCTGCCCCCGGGGCGCCGGGCGTTGCGGTGTGGCTGGACCCTGGGTGCGACATCCACCGCGGGCGGTATCAACCTCCAGCCGGCAATTTCGATTCCAGTGAGCCGACGGAGTTGGCCTCCATTGCAGAAGCGATTCGGGCGGCAGGTACCGAGCTTCCGGACCTCGCCGATCTGATGACGGGCCGGAACCGGCTGGACGAGGGCTTTCAGGCGTTAATCGATCGCTTCACGGGCACCGACGGCCTGATCGGCCGCCCAGCGTCGCTGCCAACCGGTGTGAATGGCATCGACATTGAAGGCTTGAGCTATCGCGAGCTTGTGGCATTCGGTGCCATTAACCTGTTGCCCCAGGAAGCTTTCGGAAGCGCACCGGATGCGGTGGTTTACGTGGGCTGTGAGGACCTCTGGAGTACCTGTTTCGGGAGCGACAGCCTGGATGTTCGGGGAGAGGTCAGCGGGCCTGGCGTTCCGGGGTCCGCCAACGGACATTGGTCCATTTGCCTGCCGAATCCAGCAACAGCCGCGGCAGCGAGACCGGATCGCGGTGCCATAGACGAGCAATGCCAGCGCCTGATCGAGGTGCTGCAGGATAGGGCGACGCCCATCACGGTTGTTGCCTTCGGTTCCGCCGGGGCGGCTGCTATCAAGGCGGCGAGTACTATCACTGCGATTGATCGGGTGGTAACGGTAGGCTCGCCCTGGGCGCCGGTTTCCCTGAATGGCTTGTTATCGGGGTTGAGCGGTGACGCCTTGCGGCTCCTCTTGCAGCTCCAGCGACCAGAGCCCGAGACGATTAACGAAGAGGAGATTGCCGGAGAATCCAACGCCCTCCTGCAGTTTGGCTATGTTCTTGACCGGGCGTCCCTGGCAGCTGGTTTAACACCCGACACCTTTGATGAGCTTTTGCGGGCGGACCAGCAACCAATCCGGGCCGGCCTTCCGGTAGACGCGGTTTTCGGTGCCCTTGACGCCGAAGCCCTGGAGACGGGCCTTGCTGCAACGGTCGCCGGTGCCATTGCCTACCGCCATGAAACCTATGAACCTCCGGCAACGCCACCAACCAAACTGCACGCGGGCGTGGATCTGCCGGTTATCGATGCCAATCTCGGCGGCGTCTTCCTCGGGGCAGGGGCCATTCTTGAACTGGCGACCTGCGATCGCGGCCCCGGTGGCGATGGTTTTGAGGTGCAAACAGACAGGCAGGTCATCCTGGATCTGCATTTCGGTGTTCAGGATGGTTGGCTTGTTGGTGGCCCGGGCGCCGGCCAGAACGACATTGAGGTGCGCTGGGTATCTGCCCGGTTGTACCTGCCCTTGGCCGGTAGCACGCGGGTATCTGGCGCCCGGATAGTTCTGCACGAGGCCAACTGCTTCGGGGTGCGGCGGGACCAGTGGGTGATTGAAAGCGGGGCTGGCGTAGCCTCGCCGAGCCTGCCCACGTCTGAGGTTCATCTGATTCTTGCCGAAGTTGTGGGGCGCCTGGCTGCGGCATCTCCGGATCTCAGCCAACTGCTTGCCGACATCGGGCTGGTTGCCGGAGGTGGTTATGATCCGGAAGGTTTTGATCAGCTTATCCTGGATGCCAGTGCGGCAATCAACGCGGCGGTAGATGCATCTCCGGCCAGCCTTGCCGGCGCACTCAGGGCGCTTGGAGGATTTGGTGGCGCAGGCGCCGAGATATCCTGGGCACTCGATGCGGCAACCATTGCCGTCGATCTGAACTCCCGCGCCCTTGCACTGGACGTAAGCCATGTGGCGGCAGACCTTGTTCCACTGGGCCTGACGCTATTTGCTTCCGCATCCTCGGCGTCCATCTCCGGCTCCATCGGCGCAATCGAGCCGGATGTGGGCGGTCTTGAGCTTGAAGCCAGTGCTGCTACGGGCGGAGTTTCACCCGCCCTGACTATTGCCTGGCAAACTCCCGGTTCGTTGTCCGCGACGTCAATCAATCTACTGTCATCGCTAAGCACTTCCGAGCAGGCCGCGCTGGTGAAACTGGGCGCGTCGTTCATTCCGTCAACGCTTCTGGCGGGATTGGTTGATCACCTCCGCGAAACCGCTTCAGACGATGCGAGGGTCGCCATTGAGGTGATCATGGATGGCCTGGATTTGCTGGCGCCGCCTTCTGAATTGCCCTCACGCAGGGTGTTGCTGCCCTGGGCGCTGTTTATGGACCCCGTGGGTTGGCTGAAGGCAGGCGCTGCACCCTGGAAGGCCGACCCGTTTGGCCAGGCGATTCAGGTGTTCGATGCGATCGGCCAGTTGTTGATACCCGGCTTCACCGAAGGCGGATTCGATTTCAGTAATGAGGTGTCCGTAACCTACGGGGTGGCATCAGACCGACTGAATGTGGCCGTCGCCATCGAAACCAGTCATTCATTGGGCGCAACTCCGGTCATCATCAGCCTGGGCGGCGGCCTGTCCATTGCCACCAACGGCTCGATTGGCACCCTCGTTTCCAGTTCGGCGACCTTTGACGGGAAGGGCGTTGCTATCTCCCTCTCGCCAGACGTTCGCATCGACCTCCTGCGGGCTGCCCCTGCAGCGCCCATGCAGATTTACCCTTCGGGACCGGGCCTGGGATCACTTCTGGCGACTGGCGCCGGTATGGCCATCCCGGTCGCGCTTAACGCATTGATTGCCGAAAGGGCCAACCCGACGCCGTCGCTGCAAAAAAATGTGGCCGTGGCAGTGTTTGAGTTGGGCAGCGCATTGGATCTCCTGGAATCCAATCAGTTTGCCGACGCCAGAATTCAGACCTTTGCCGCAGACCCCGCCGGGGTACTTTTATCCCGCCTGCCCAATCTGGTTGTTACCGCAATTTCGCAGTTGGCCAATGCTCTCGACCCTGCGGGTACTGTCGTTTCGACATCGACGCCTTCGACAGGAATCTGTCGACTGTCTCTGGGTAGCACGGACCCCGTGGAGATCACTCTGGATGCCAGCCCCACGGGCCCTGCCATTGAACTGGCCGCGGCTCTTTCGATAGCGGATGTCGGAACGGTCGGATTCGACCGGGTGCGACTCAGCGCGAGCGGCTTAGCCGTTGCTGTCTCCTATGTGGCAAGCGGCTTCGACGTTGGCAATGGTTTGATTCTTCGCCCTGTAGCGAAAATTGAAGCCGGCGTGTCCGGCACTGGTTTTACTCGAATGGCCGCCCTTGGTCTCGTCACTGATGGCACGGGTGACCAGTCCGTTCAGTTCCGGTGGGCGTTGAATCAGACGCCGCCGCGGGTGGTTGTTGTTGAAGAGTCACCGTCCGGTGAAACAGAAGACAACGAGCCCGCAGCTGTGGCCCTGGCGCTCCTGTCCCAGGCTGTTTCCATGGCCGCAGGTGTCACGTTGGAAGCGCTTGGTACATTGGGAACGGATGCGGTTGATGCACTGCAGGATGTTCTGTTCACCGGTGGCACACCAACTCTGGATCCCACCCTGTTTGACGACATCGTCGACCCGGAAGCGTTGTTGAAGCGCCTGTTCCAGCTCGGCTTCAACCTGGCCGACCACAACCTGAAAATTACCATTGATGGCAAAGTAGATGTCGGCTTCACCCGCAACGGCGATCTTGCAGGCATCTTCGTGTCTTTGCCCCCGGGCGAGCGTATTTCGCTCGGTGGTAGCGACCCGACGGTGGATCTCGAAGTGGTTGCCAACTGGGTGACGTCGCCGGGAATCGCGCCGGGTTTGTCGATCTTGCTCGTTGAAAAGGTCGGCAGCGATTTTCAACTGAATGCGGGTTTCTCCATTGCCGGTCTGGGCGTTCGCGTTGGCAAAAACGCAGGGCCTTTGCTGAACCTCGGCATTATGAGTATCGACGCCATCGGCGTTCATTTATACGGCGAGGCGGTGCCGGCAGGGTTAGGCGGCGGCGTTCAGGTTCAGCTCGATGGGCTGGCCATCGTGCCCTCGGCGGCCGGCGGCGACAATGCGGTTGCCAACAACATCATGAGCGACGCCGGAAATGATGCGTCGCCCTCGGCCCGTCCTGCCTTCAGCCCGGCGTTGGCGATTCAGAAGAACCCGGGCGGCGACCTTGGCATTTCATTGCGGGCAGGGGATCCGCCTGGCCCCTGGTGGCTGGCGATCCAGAGACAGTTGGGCCCGCTTTACCTGGAGCAATTCGGTTTTGATGTCACCGAAGTTGATGGTTCCGTTACCGGGATTTCGCTGCTGTTCGATGCGCGCGTCTCACTGTTCGGGCTAACGGCATCGGTTGAGGAACTTGGCCTGCACTGGCTCGGCGGTGACGTCTTCGAGTTGACCAACTGGGCGGTCGATTTGAAGGGCCTGGGTGTTTCCGGGGACTTCAGTGGTCTGTCTATCGCTGGTGGTCTTCTGAAAACAGACCTGGACGGACAGATCGGCTACGTCGGAATGCTGATGGGTCGTTTCGGGGTGTATGGACTCTCCCTGTTCGGCGGATACAGCGACGACAAAGGGCTGCCTTCGTTCTTTGTGTTCGGTGCCATTCAAGGCCCCATTGGTGGCCCTCCCGCTTTCTTCCTGACCGGCATTGGGGGCGGTCTGGGCATCAAACGGGGGCTACGTGTTCCGGATGACCTGTCAAAGTTTGGCGAATACCCCTTCATCAAGGCTCTGGATCCCGCGGCGAGCGTCTCCTCTGATCCATTGGAGGAGTTGCGGAAGCTTGCCGAGTACTTCCCTCCGGAGCCGGGTAACTTCTGGTTTGCCGCCGGCATCAGTTTTACCAGCTTTTCTCTGGTGGATGGTGTCGCCGTGTTGTCGGTTTCCGTCGGCAACGGGTTGGAACTCAATCTCTTTGGCCTGGCTCGAATGGCTTTGCCCAGGCCCCAGGCCGCACTGGTATCCATTGAGTTGGGGCTGCTTGCCCGGTTCTCGTCCTCGGAGGGGCTGTTCCTGATTCAGGCGCAGCTTACCGACAATAGCTGGCTGTTGTACCCCGAGGTCCGCCTGACCGGGGGCTTTGCTTTTGCTACCTGGTGGCTCGGCCCCAATGCCGGCCAGTTCGTTCTGACATTGGGCGGCTATCACCCCAGCTTTCAGCGTGAGGGGTATCCGATTGTTGCCAGGTTGGGCCTGCAATGGCGGGTGTCCAACGCCATTGTGATCAAGGGTGGCTCTTACTTTGCCCTCACATCGGAAGCCTTGATGGCAGGGGTGGAAGTGGAGGTCAGTGCCGACTTTGGCTTCGCCTGGGCCCGCATTGCCTTTGGTGCGAACGCCATTGTCTATTTCGATCCGTTCTACTTCATGGCGGACGCCTACGCCCGCATTTCCGCCGGAGTAAAGATAAAAACGTTCCTGGGCACCATTCGAATCAGCATCAGCCTTGGTGCACGTATTGAGGTCGAGGGGCCTGATTTCCGGGGTAAAGCGACCATCGAAGTGGGTCCTTGCGACATCAAGGTGAAGTTCGGCAGTTCCCGCGAGATTCGCGGCATATTCGTGGGTTGGGATGAGTTCGTACCCAAGTATCTGGAAGAAACGGCGCCGGGCCGGGCGCGGACTCTCTCCGGGGCAGCGGGTAAGGGGGGTTTGCCCGCTTCCACGGAGGGTGAAACCTCGGCACCCTCCAGTGACGGTAGTTATGAGCGGCCCTTCGAAGTCTTCGCGGAGTTCGAAGTGTCGGTTGTCGCAACCGGCCCGGTCACCCGGTTTGACTTCAACAACCCGGCCATCGACAAGGACATTACGCCCAAATTGCCGAGTGGCGCCGCGGTAGCGATGGGGTTGAGCCCCATGAACGCCGCCGGGTTGAAGGGTGAGTTGGAAATTCGCCTTGAGCGCAGGGTGGGAAACACCTGGACGGATCGCACTTCGGACCTGCGCCCTCTGGTGGAGGGCATGAGGGACGAAAAGACTGCCGAAGAAGGCCCTACCTATGGCCTGGAAGCCTTCCCGATCGGTGTTTGGGGACCGCCAGAAGATCCCGAGCAACCCTCCAGTCCCATTCCGAAAGGCGACGTTATTTTCGCTGGCAGCCGGTTAAAGATGGTTGCCGAGGCGGACATGAGTTCGCAAACCGGCCCGGAAATCGATTACTACCGGGTTGAAGCAGGCCGGCGCCCACTGCCGTTGTCTGCCGCCGGTACGTTGCGGGCCGACAACCTGAACCGGGCCACCGCTTTGGGAGTTGTTGCCGAGAGCGCGAGCATTGAGGAAGCCTTTGTTGAAGCCCGGAAGTATCTGTTTGCGGACGGTACCGGCGCGTTACCCGAGGGGCTGCTGGCCACAGGGCAGCGCAGTGCCAAAGCGCAGGCTATCTACGAGAACTCCCGCACCGCGCCACCCATGTTTGGCACACTGATGGATGGCCTGGAGGCGTCGAATGCCAGCAACGGTTCGACCGCCTTCATGTCTCTGGATGAGAGCCCCCGGGTCATCAAACCAACGAAGCCGTTCGTGACCGGATTCATGAGCAACGGGGCGGGCGTGGCCCTGCGGGATGCGACCACAACCGTTGCGGACAAACGCATCAAGCGCCGCCCGGCACCGTCCACGGAATCCGTTCGCGGTCGACTGGGCCGCAGTCTGCCGATCAAACTGAACACAACCCATGCTCCGTCCAGCTTCAACGATCTGACGGTCGTTGTTCGCGGCTCTGTACCTCGCACCAGCGTTACCAGCGCCAGCCAGACGTATCTCGGCGGCCGGGTTGGCTCGGGTGCGGGGGCCGCCTATGTGAAGGGCCTCGGGACAGAAGCTGGACCGGTTCCACAGGCGCCCGGTAGCAAACTCCGCCCCGGCGATATTGTCACCATGCGATCTCCGGATGCCGCAATTGATGGGGAAGATACCCGGCCTGAACTCAAGATCACCGGCGCGGCACGAGTGGTCATGTTATTGGGCAACGGTGCTGTGGTTGCCGATGATCAGGTTCAGGATCGCCAGATCGCCGTCCCGAAACACACTGCGACAATTGCCGTGCAGGCCAGTGGCGGAGGCGATGGTCGCCCCACCGGTCTGAGAATTGTGGGCTGGCATGACCAGTCCAGACTGGTTCGCCTGACCGGTCGATCAGCGGTCGGGGCCGGATGCGTTCTGTCGCTGAACGGCACAGCCGGAAAAGCCTCCGTGGGATGGCATCTGGCCCAGGATGTGGTGCGTGGTGCGGCTGCCGTGTCCACCCGGTTCGATCAGACGGTTACCTGTGTTGGTGTGATTCTGAAAGCCGGTGAGGGTCGGTCTGCCAGTGATGTGGAAATAGAGCTGCACGGTGCACGGCACCTCAAGCAGCCGGTTCAGCCGGTGGTTGTTCAGGCAGGGGCGCGCTCGGTGCTGCTGTTTGAAATCAATGCCCTTGCCGGTCATTCCGGTGTTTCCGTTCGGGCCCTGCAGGGCGGCGCCCGTGAAATTGCGGGAATGATTGGGGCGGTCGCCTCGGCTGAGGCGATGGGCGAATTGATTGCGGAAAAGGGATTGCCCGCAACGGTTTCAAGGCTGCGTGCCGTTGGCGGCAGCAACTGTGAGATCGAATGGGTGCCGGCACAGGACGAGTAACGCCGGGCAGATCCACGCAGGGACCGGCGAAAGAGGATAGCAAGAAGGAAGCAAGCGATGCCTGTTGGTGAAGGAAAATTCAAGCTTTACGCCAAGCTGAATCCGCCTCTGGAGGCCGGACTGTGGCGACTAAGGGCCAACCAGAAATTCTCAGCGCAAACGCCGGAGGCAAGTCTGGATGCCGGTGCGCTGAAGGTGGACGAGGAGAATATCCACCTCAGGATTCGGTCGCCGCGCTACATTCTGCCGCCTGATCAGATTCTGTCGACCTATCCACCGGCCAATTCTTTTGGTAGCTATGGCAGCCGCCTGCCACAGGTGGTCATCAAAAGGCGGACTCTGCCCTGGGAACGCCGCCTTGACGGCGCACCCGCCAATACACCCTGGTTGGCACTTGTGCTCATCGCCGAAGGGGAAGCAAGGCTGGAAACCGGCGTTGATGTCGCGAATTGCGTAACCGAGGGCGTTGAACTCGACGGATTAAAAGAAGTCGCCAAGGGCAACTGTCTGGCCATCAGAAAATCAGTCATCGATAAGGTTTTTCCCACCAAAAACGACGTGGACCTGCTGGCTCATGCCCGGGAGGTGGACATCCACGATACCGAGCTGATGATGGGTGATGATGACGGGTTTCTTGCCGTTGTCATCAGCAACCGTCTGCCTGTGCCGGGCAAGGACGAAGACGGCAATGATGCCCCGGTGAAGTATCTGGCCTGCCTGGTGAATCTTGAGGGCCAATACGATGTGTTGTTGGACCGGTCCCCGGATCCGGTGCCGTCGTTCGTTACACCTTTCATGGTCAAGAGTACCGTTCACCAGAGTATGGCCAGTTACGACGACCATCATGTGATGGGCACGGCTCTGGCTCCACGGGCTGCGGGAATCAATGCCGGCGACCTTCAGAATCTGACTCAGCCGGTGCCTCTGGCGCCGGGCGTCAAAGGCTCCCGGTCGACACAATTCAAGTCCGGCGCTGCGGCAACTGCCGGCGCGGTCCCATATTCCGGCTCCGGTACCTGGGCCATCAAAAAGTCCAAAGGCTCCACTTCGGCAGACATTGCTCTCAATATGGCCGAGCCCTTTCGGGTGATTCAAACCTTCGAGGCCCTGCCTTTGGACCCCGAATATCGGTTCCCGGTTTTACTGCACTGGAGTTTCACCACGACCGGCGACACCACCTTCCGATCATTGATGGAAAACCTGGACTCCCGCCTGCTTGGCGATGTTGGGCCAGGTCAGAAATCCGTGAGTGGCCGCCTGCCTCTGGAGGTTGCCGAAAGTGGGCATGTGGGTCTGGGCCACCAAACCCGTGAGGGTGACAAGGTACGGTCCTGGTACAGAGGACCGCTGGTGCCACATCCCACCCGAAATTCCAGTGCTGATCGACTGAAGCTGGCACACAGTTCAGACCAGCTCCGAGTGGTTATACCGGATAGCCGGGAAGATCTGTCACTGGCCACTGCCTTTGAAACGGGCCGTCTTCTTACTCTGTCTCAACCGTCCATCATCGCTTCGTTGATGCGGTGGCGACAAAACGACTATCACGCTGCCCGACTGAAGTCCCTGCTCATAAAAAACAGAACTCTCTGGGAGGAGGTGCTCGGGGCAGGCATTGATCAAATCGACCTCCGCCATCTGGGCCGGCTTTCAGGGCGTTTCTTTGCTGATGCTGTTGTGAGAACCCCTGAAAAGTTTCTGGGAAATCCAATGCCCCAAGTCGGACCGGGACGGCCTCTGGAATTCAATGGTCAGCCCACCACTGTGCTTGCTCGGGGATTGGGGCTGGAGCCGGCCTTATTCGTCGGCGACCTGAACAAAGTTTTCGAGGGTTTGCGCGGTGTCCAAGTGCCCAAAGAAGACCTGCTTACACGTGAACTGGGCAAAGTCGATTTGCGGGAAACCCTGGAGGCGGATCTGGACCGGCAGCGTGTCGATCTGGTGTCCAGCACGCTGTCGAATGAACTGATCAATGAACACCTGACCGGCCCTGCATTTCCGGTCACAGATCGCCTGATCAGAGAGGGCTTGAATGACAATCTGGATGTGATCCTGCGGGACCGCCCCAGAGATTTCACGGATGAGGACGAGTCATGATCAACAAAAACCAGGACATCCTCGAAAACCTCGGCCAAGAGCTGGAAAAAACCGCACGGGCTCCGCTCAGCGAATTCAGGATTGACCAAAACACCGCGATGCCCGCGGAGCTGAGGAACTGGTTAGTCAGCTTGCGGCTGCTCAACGGGGTTCCATTTGCCAATCTGGTGGCGGACTCTGAACTACTCCCGCAAGAATCGATTCGCTGGTTCTACATGGATCGGCGTTGGACGGACGCGTTGGTCCAGGGCGCGCTCAGCGTTGGCACGGTGAATAGTGACGACCGCATCCAACTGGATGCCCAATACAACGCCATCCGCGCCGAACTGGATACCGAAGAGCGCAACGTACGTCGTCGCACGCTCGCCCCACGTCTAGCTGGGCAAACGGGTCCCATTACCGGATTTCTGCTTCGCTCCGCCGCCGTATCCGGGTGGCCGGGCATGCACGTTCGGGCTTTTGATGTAGACCCGGAGGAGGGCGACGAAGCCCGGTTCGAAGAGGACGATCCCCGACGAATCCGGCTGCTGCGTCTGGAAAGGTTGGCCCCCGCCGTTTTGCTCTGCCTGTTTGATGGTGTTCCCAAAGTTGTTCACCTGGAGGAACCGCGCCAGGGTGTCCAGTTTGGCTTCAAACACGAGGATAACGGTAACCAACGCTCAGCAACGCTGACTCCCCGCAGGAAGAGCGACTTCAGCTACCTCGACGTGGAGGACATAGATGTGCCGTTTCGCGTGGGGTCATCCGGTGTTGTTGATATTCGGCGGCTATCCGCGGCTCTGGCTGAGCATGATGAAACCGGCGCGGGCGATGGTCTGGATAGCGCGGAGTACGCCTTGCAGTTAATTCGATTCCCATGGCGGCAGGTGTTTGGGGAGGTTCAGGTTCCACCGATATCTGCCATGTTCCGGGCGACCGTGGCTTATGAGCCCATGGTTAACGCCACATTCAAGCTGTGAGGGGGCGCTATGTTCAAACACCTGTTGAAGAAAAAGACCCTCACGAAAGCGGTCCATGACGAACGATGGGCCTGGCTGGTTCGAGCGGATACTGACCTGGCCGCCGTCAATACCTGGGACCCGGATTTGCGGCGAAACAAACGCATCCTGGTTCCCATCGATGTTCAGGCCTATGTTGCAAAAGAATCCAACCCGGAGCCGTTGGTGTCCGTGACCGGTGGGCCTGGCGACCCTGCGCCCTTTGCTGAGGGGCAGGTGCCGGAAAATGGTGTTCACCTGCACTGGGCACTTCCCGATGCGCTCCTGAGGGGGGGCGAATCAGCTGCAGGCGGCGAGCTGGAAATGACAGAGCTTCCCAACCACTGGGTTGTGGTGCGAGCGCTTTTCCCCGTCGGGATTAAACGGCCCATGATAAGAGGCTGGGTGATCGATGCAAAAACCGCGAGCATTCGGCCTCTGGGCTCCTTTAACGGATCGAATTTCGGTACCCCGGAACAGCCTACCTATGAACCTCTGGACGGGACCGTAGGCGGATCACCGCTCTGGACCGCGTCTTATCATGCCAGTGCCAATCGTTTCGCTTTCCATGATGCCCTGGAAGATCTGCCAGAACTTCGAAAGACCGCGAAAGACGGTTTTGAGAAAGATGCCGGTACCTACACCGTTGCGGGCTGGTATACGGACATGGGCAAAGATCCGCTGGCGGTGGTTAGCAAAAAAGACTTGCTGGATGTGATGGCCGACCTTGGATGGTATCTGGACCCGGAAGCCGAGCCGCCCAGCAACGAACCGGATCTGGCCGTGTTGGAACGTCTGTTATCGAAAGGGGAGATGAAGCAGCCAACTGAGGCAACTCCAACCAGTTTTGTGGCAAAAGGCCGTGTTGAATCTTTCACTTACGCCGACATGACTCCGGAAATGGGCCTGCCGGTGGATAAAGCCTCCAAGTTGTTTATTGCCCAGAAATCTCCCACCTTCATGTCGCTTTTTCACGGCATGATTTCAGGCGTCCCCATCGGAGAGAACATGCCTGTCATTGACGAGCGACCATCCTCAGAGGCGCTGTCGGTCGCGGCCGGGTTTGATACGGATGATCTGGTTACCGCCCTCGGCGCAGATGCCATTGGCGATAGCGTTTCCCAGAGGCGTGCCGCTGAAATGCTGGCCGCTGCCTTCACCAGCGATTTGATGGATCGTATGGGCACTCAGGACGGCCTCCGGGATATTGCCGAGCGAGAGCACGACGACATGTTCAGCTCTCGTCCGGGCAAACCCTTGCCTGCAGCCAAACTCGATCATCTGCGCGTTGAGGACTCTGCGTCGGTTAACGCAACGTCAGTAGGGCGAAAGGGGCGAGCCAGGATGAGCAAGGAGAGCACCGCCGAACGGGTGTCGCCGCTGCCTCGTTGGCGTGACAAAGTTGTCTTCAGCGAGGAAATGCAAGCGCCCAAAGCTCCACCAATCGAGCTCAAATCCGATGCGATTCGGGGTGCGCTCAAAGACCGGCGCACCGTTGAACGACCCGCACCCCGTCTTTTCATGCCCCAGCCCCCGTCGCTGGCCATAAAAGGTGCCAAGCCAAGCCTGCGCCATCATTATGACGGACTCCACGATGATAACGGACGTTTACGGTGCCGTTACCCAAATGAGGCGGTGAAAGGCATCAAAGGCGTGGTCAAGGCGAAAGACCTGGTGCCCACGCTGGGATCGGGCGCAATACCGCCCGAAGTGTTGACCATCGTACGTGAAGCTCTGGTTCTGAACCCCTACTGCAGCCGCTGGCTTGCCAACGCTGCCACCGACAAGGACGAGGTTCGCCCGCAGTATCAGAGCCGCATAGAAGGGGAGATGCTACGGCTCTACTCCGCAGATGGTCGCTATGACGGCAGCGGGGCGTACACCTTGTCTGGCAGCCTTGCGGATCCGCAAGCGCCTGGAAAGGAAACCTGGCAGCAATTCTCTTTCCGGGAGACGTCCCTGAAAAAGCAAATCACGGCTGAGCTGGCCGTTGCTTCTTACCTTGAGGGGCTGAGCCCGAGCCCACTGGGAGTTACCGCCTGGCGTCAGCCCTGGGTGCCGCTTTGGCTGGAATGGCGGATTGAATTGGAGGGCTCGACTTCTTTGACTGATTGGCAGCTCGATGAACTGGACATGGTGCGAAAAACCGACGCCAATGATGTCCAGATGATTGAGATTGTTGGCCGTAGCCCGCTGCATCGGGGCCTGGGGACGGCTCTTCAGGCAGGTATCAGCCGCTGGGTTGCGGCGGAGCAGGAGAGGGAGGCCACAGGCGATACGCTGACGGCATCCCAGGAAAACACATTGAATACCCTGGCGGATTTCATCAAACCCCAGGATCTGGCGTCGGCCTCTCTGGATGGGGTCAGGGAACAACTCCTGGGCCTGAACTATCTGGGCGGATTCTTCTCCACGCCTGGCGCCGATGACCGACCAGAGGTTATTGCCGATCCTTTGACCTTGTTCGGCGGAACCATCTCCTTTAAAGCCCTTCGTTTGGTGGACGCATTTGGCCGTGTCCTTGATGTGCCTACCACGGACATTCAAACCACCACACCCCTGGAAATACCGGATGATACCTCTGCCATGAAGATGCCACTGCGCATCCAGGGGGGCGGGCGCTGGCTTTTTCGGTTGGTCGACCCGGCCTATCAGGGCGACCCGGCACTGGCTCCTGAAGCCTTTGTGAATCAATTGGAGCCAACCCTGGCGGTTAACCCTGTTGCCGGCTTTCTGTTACCTGACCACATTGATGAATCTCTCGAAGCTTTCGATAAGAGGGGGAATCCATTGGGCCAGATCAGTCATCATGAGCTGACCGGAGCGGTCCGCTGGGAGCCAGCTCCGGGGAGGCCCTTGCCCCCGGGCGCTGGCCCTATGGCCGATCTGACGCCCGATGCAACGCCCGTGGGCAATCTTGTTTCCGGGGTAATCAGAACGGATGTGCAGCATCGAAAGGGGGAGCTACCGACTACCGAAAGCTCGCTGACAGGTTTGCTGAGGGCAATCGACACCACACTCTGGACAGTGGATACCTTCAGTACCTTGGGGTCGTCATCGATTGCCGGCCTGGTGGGGCGTCCCATCGCTGTGGTCAAGGCGACACTGAGGTTGGATGTGCCTGACGATCTTGACGATGTGCGAGTGGATTCAATTGAAACGGCGAATACCCGCAAGGCCGCGTTCGAGGCGCTCCGGGATCAGGCGTTTCCGGTACGGCTGGGCGATCTCCAGCGCAGCGACGATTCACTGCTCGGTTATTTTATTGATGACAACTACGACCGGTTCCATCTCGTCGACAAGTCCATCGGTGCGCTGGCTCGGGAGAGCGGTCGTCGCCGAGGGCAGTTGGGTTTGCTGGGCAAGGTTCATGTTCCGGATGTTCAGCCACTGGACCATCCTTATCTGGTTGACGAGGATCTTTTCTATGTCCGGCCCGGTACCTGCCATACGCTGACGCTGTTGATGCTGCCTGCAGGCAAGGTACACCTTACCTCCGGCGTTCTGCCGAGGAAGTCACTGGCTCTCAATGACGCCTGGATCAATGATGGCCTTAAGCGGGTGATCCCCTCTGTTCGGGTAGGTCCGGTGCTTGTTGATCCTGAAGAGATTCGGTTACCCAAGGTCAATCTTCTGGGCGAGAAGCAGCAGTTCACTCGTCGGACCGGCCCCTTGACCTGGCGAGACGACCCCATCGTTGCCGCGACGCAGTCAGCACTTCTGCCAAGAACACCTCACGAGTTTCAGGAGGGCTGGATTCGGATCATTGAGGAGGATCAGTCATGAGTGATGTCCCAGTGAATTCGATATCAGCTCAGGAGCGAGCACGTGAGAGGCGCCGTAAACGAAAAGCTGAGAAGCAAAAGAATGCGGCCGCAAGGGACAGTTTTTTAACGTCAATATCCGGTGCACCAGATAAACAGGCGCTGTCGGACGCGATGAAAGTCTTTATGGAGAGCGAGGGTATTGGAGCATTCGGTGAACCGCTGGACCTGCCTTCTGCTCGGGCTGCTGCCGGCCCCGGCCCCGCTCCTATGGTGTTTCCCGCTAATAATACCAATCGCTGGGTACCGATTGGACCCTCGGTGGTTCGCCGGGGCCAAGCCGACGGCCGACCTCGGGTGTCTGGGCGCGTTCGGGATCTCGCTGTCAGCCCGGATGGCCAGAGGGCCTACGCTGGTTCTGCCAAGGGCGGTGTTTGGTATACCGGCGATGGCGGCGCTACTTGGGAGCCCGTCGGTGGGTGGGCCAACGAGCCGCGACGTGCTGGGGGTAACACCAGTGCTTTCGCCTGTGGTTGTCTGTTGGTGAATTTTGGCGCGACCGTCGCTGACGATTTTGTGATGGTGGGTACCGGTGAGATTGGTGCCACGCAGGGTGTTGATGGCGCTGACTCCATACACGGAGTTGGTGTTCTTTCCGCCACAGGCCCTGCTGCAGGTGGGTTGAGGTTCGATCCCTGGGAGTACTCAGCAGGCATTGGTGTTCTGGAAGGTGTGTCAATCGTAAGGATGGTTCGAGTTCCGGGGTCACCCGCTGGGGCGAACGGTGACATCGTTTTGGCAGCCACATCGGCGGGTCTTTTAAGAGGCACCCGGTCTATCGTTTCGGGTTCTCTCCAGTTTACGTGGACGGCACTAAATTTTCCCGCGGCACCGGCGTCTCCACCGGCTTTTGGAGCTGTTCTATCCGCTTGTGATCCAACAGATCTTTGCTACGTCAATAATCGACTTTTTATTTGCTACCGACATACCGGAGTCGCATTTTCTGACGACAATGGCACGACTCAGAATTGGGTCGGGATGAATTTTCAGCCAGCACCAACAGTGCCAGCAGGCAGCACGCTTCTCGGTAGATTGAGTATTGCAGCCAATGATGACGCCGACAGGGTTTATGTGCTGGGAGATGTCGACACCAACCCAAGCGCCAACCCTTCGCTTAAGATTCCACATGTCTGGCAAATTGCTAACCCCGCTGATGCTGCCCCCGTAGCCAATCCACTCAATAATGTGCCGTCAGCCGCCAATCTTTGGGATGGCCAACGCGATTATGATCAGGCCATGGTTGTGACCACTCGGAATACAGCGCTGGTACCACCCCCGGTCCGAACGGATCGGGTCTATATTGGCGGTTCAACGGTTGAGCTGAACAATTGGAACGCGTCAATCTGGGCTTTCGACGTAAACGGCAACAACCTGGTGCCCTCGCCGGGAGTTTCTGACCAGCCCGCTGGAACGAATGCCGGGGCAACTCGGGCGGGACTCATCGGTGATTCGGTCCATCCGGACGTTCACGCTTTAAAAAAAGCCACTAATGCTGACGGGTCCCGGCAAATCTGGGTGGGCTGCGATGGCGGAGTTTTCGTCTCCCTACGCGATGGGCAAACCAATACGTTCAGCAGCCGCAACGTGGGCCTTGCCTCTATCGAATCCATCTTCAGCGCCAGCCATCCGACATCGAGTCATTTCGCCATACTTGGGTGTCAAGACAATGGTCGCCAGGTACGAGTGGGTAGTACGGTTTGGGAAATGAAAAACAACATGCAGGGTGACGGTGGAGGTGTGACCTTTCATCCTGTCCAGTCCCACTACGTGATGGGACAGTATGCGGAGGCGAGCTGGGATTGTGACCCGTCCGGTCGATACGCAGCTCCCTGCAACCTGATTGATAATGACCCCGAACAAGCGAATAACACCAGTAACTTTTACTCGGGAATCGACACCGTGCGGCGAGCCTCTGGTAACCGAGCGAGAGTGGCGTTGGGAACCAATCGAGTGTGGGTGACCGATAATCTCGGCACCAGTAACCCGAACACATGGCGGGTGTTACCCATTACCGCCGTTGGCACTTTCGTTCAGTGGCGCGATGGCCGGCCTGGCAACCGCAGGCCGAGCACCGCTGCCAACATGGCCTTCGGTGTGCCCCCGGCAGGCTTTGGTCCGGTAGTGACTGTTAAATGGGTGGACGAGCGGACTCTCCTGGCGTTGTTCAATGCGGGTGTTATTCGCTACAGCGAAGACCCGGGAAATCCGGGTCGCTGGACATCAACGGCGTTGATCGGGCCGGGGGTTGCCGCGCCGGCGGCGCCATTGGTCGTCCCGCAGGCGACTTTTTTTACGGATATTGCGCCAGTTCCGGGAACCAACGATTTTTATCTCACCACGACTGGCCAAACCACCAACTGGACTCCGGCCGTTCCGGCATCGCCAACCTCTGCAGCGGTAGCGGCCATCGCGCCAGTCGCCGCTGCAGACGCCTGTTTTTACTATGATAATGCAGCCGGAGGTTGTCGGCTGACCGGTCTGGGCCAGGTCTTGCCAGCCTTGCCCCCCCGGGCGACCAGCCCGATCGACCCGGCGTACTCGGTCACGGTTGACCCGGCCAACCCCAGTACAGTGTATGTCGGCACGTGCATTGGGGTATGGACTTCAACCAGAATCGCGGGCAATGCCCATGGCCCATGGCAGCTGTTCGTGAACGGTCTGCCGGAAGCGGTCGTGCAGGACCTTCACATCTGGCAAGATCCGTCCGGCGCGGGCACGTCGCCAAGGTTGATGAGGGCCACCTTGCAGTCCCGAGGCGTTTGGGAGGTCAACCTCGCTGCAGCTGAGCCCGCCCGAACCTATGTGCGGGTGCACCCGAGGGATGACCGCCGCATGTTCCCGACCCCCATGCAAAATCCGCGTCGTCGTCCCGGGGCCACGGCGGAGCCCTTTTTCGCGAGCCCGGATATCGTTGTACGGCCAGAGGCACCGGTAGGGACAACGCCATCGTTCCGGGGAACCAACATCTGGAACGGCAATCTGCGCTATCAACTCTGGACGTTCCAGACCGCCTTCCGGTGGATTTACCCCAGCGTTATCCCAAATGGTGAGTGGAGTGACCAAATGGGTGATCTTGTTGAGCGCCACCGCCGCTTGAGAGGCATTGCAAACCCGGGCGCAAGACGAATAGATGCTGCCTTGTGGGCTGACGTGATGGCCAACGCACTTGACGAGAACGGGTCGCCGGGTGTTTACAGGGCGCCCTGGCAAAACGCAGCCGTACCGGCGTTACCCGGTTCGGAGATTGACCTGATGGAAACAGTGGTACCCCGGCGAGTCAGGAACTCAGTCTGGCAGGTATACCGCGAGCGAAGCATCGTTGATGTCTTGCTGCACCATCGGGACACCCGGCCGGTGGCTGCAAACGGAGCGTTTGTGGTGCTGTTATGGCGTTCCGGAGCCTCTCAAAACACGTTGCTGGGAACGGATTGTACAAACGTCGTGCCCTTTGTCCGCAGCCTGACCGGCGGAGCGCCGCAGCCAACACCTCCGGGATGGAACGTGGCGCTGACGGCTGACGGCACGCCATTGAACCGTTTGTCGGTTGACCTGGCTGCTCGAATGCCAAGAGCGGTGTCTATCAACGTGGACTTTTCCGGCGTTTCGACCGGTCATCGGATACTGCTCCTGGCTGTTGTCGGCTCAACAAACGATGTCTTTTCGGCAGTACCAACGGGTCCGGTTACCTCCGTGGAAAATCTGGTGCGCAACTGGCCCCATGCTGCGGCCCGGGTTGTCAGCGTCTGGCCTCGACCCGGCAATCAACTTTTCCCTTAAGCAAGGACGCACCGATGGAACTTGATGCGATATCTCTGATCCTTCTGGCGCTGGCTATCCCGGCGTCGTTTATTGTCTCCGCTGCAGCGGGCCTCGGCGGTTCCCTGATTCTGGTGCCCGCCATGATGATGGCCATCGGTACCAAAGAGGGGATCGCCGTGGCTGCTTTGTTGTTGGCCTGCAACAACGTTGCGAAGGTGGCGGTTTACCGGAAAACCCTGCCCTGGAGGGCCTCCGGCGCCGTCATCATTGCAGTTCTGCTGGGAACCGCACTGGGCGCGACTCTGATGCTCAAACTGCCAGAGCTATGGATTCGGTATGCCGTTGCGCTGGTGATTGTTGTCACCCTCGTATGGGAGTTTTCGCCCTATCATCGCGCGAAAAAAGCCTGGGGGGTTGGGCTAGCATTCTGTTCTGGCGCTACCTCAGGTATTTCAGGTACTTCGGGGCCACTGAAGGGCGTCGCACTTCGCAGCCTGCAGCTTGAGCGTTTTTATTTTGTGGGCGCCGCCTCTCTGGTGTCCCTCGTCGGCGACACGACCAAGGCCGTGGTGTTCAGTCAGTCGGGCTTGCTGCAAACAGAGCATCTGGTTCTGGCAGGTATTCTGGTCCCTGTTATGGCAGGTTGTACCTTGCTGGGAAGAACCATCAACAGGAAACTGGGAGAGCGCTGGTATAGCGTTCTGTTCTGGACCGTAATGGGCGGCTATATCTTGCGACTGGTGACATAAATGGCGGACCCAAAAGAGAAGAAGGGAGTGGGAAAACACCATTCTTTGACTGACCAGGCACCTGAAAAGCAACCTGCACGAGACGCAGCCGAAAAGGTGGCCTCCGGACAACCGGCAGAAAAACCTGATTTCGATCAGAAAGATCAAAACATTTCGCCGCGTCGAAAGGCGCCGGGGCCCGGAAAAATCTCTCGTCCGTCATCGGAAAGCCAGCCGGAGCCGGAAGCCGAGGGAGGACCGGGTGAGCAAACATCGGCACCGCCTGAGGCCGTCATCGATGAGGGTTCAAAAGGCCGGAAAGGCAAGAAGCCATGACAGCTATCGTCGATACCAAGCGGTTGAACAGCGGCGACACCGGGGGACAGGCAGGTACAGTCCTGGAACCCGCTCTGGCATGCTCCGGCAAACGCATTATCGTCACGGGCAACTGGTTCTGTTCCCGATCCACCGACAGTGGCGACAACTGGGTGTTTGTAGACCCCTATACGGAATTGCCTCCCGCAGGTGCTGGATTCTGTTGCGATCAGCTCATTCACTACTGCTCTTCCAGACGGCTCTGGATCTGGCTTCTGCAGTTTTCCAAGACCACCCAAGGAAACCTGATTCGTGTCGCTGTCAGTTCATCCGGCGCGCCTGGTACATGGACCTGGTGGGATACAACTCCGACGGACATCGACGAACAGTGGTCGGGGACCTGGCTGGATTACCCCGATCTGGCCGAATCAGATAACCACCTCTTGCTGTCGTTCAACGTGTTCAACACAACCACGGACCGCTGGCAAAGAGCGGTGGTGTTACGACTGTCCCTGGATCAATTGAAGGCGCGTGAAGCGATCTCCCGGGAAGCCTGGTCAACCGAAGAATTCGGATCTCTCCGTTTTTGTCGGGGCATGGGAAGTACGGCGATCTTTGGCAGCTTGAGCTACTTTCAGCCCTCTATCGAGGTGTTCCGATGGCCTGACGACGAAGAGGATGTCTCGCAAGTTTCCGTCGCTGTGAGGCATTGGCGCGACGGCCCTTACGCAAAACCTGATGATGCGACAAGTCAATGGATGAATCGCATGGATGATCGTGTTCTCGGAGCGTGGGAGTCAGGCGGTATTCTTGGTTTCGTCTGGGTGGCCTCGGCGGATGTTCAGCACCCTTTTCCCTTCGTACGCGTGGTGAGAATCCGGAAGAGTTCGAATGAGCTGATTGATGAGCCCGATCTGTGGAATTCGGACCGGGCCTGGGCTTATCCGTCCGTTTGCCCGAACCAACGAGGCGATGTGGGCATAGTAGCGGTGTGCGGTGCCGGAGGCCGCCATCCAACGCTGGGGGTTGGGTGGCTGGATGACAGCGATTCAAATGCTTTGCCAAACTGGCAGATGGCTCTGGGGGATGCCTCTAGCCACCAGCCCCACGCTCGAGCATGGGGAGACTACCTCGATATCCAGCCAGACCCACGCCGTAAAACCTATTGGATGGCGTCCGCCTTTACTCTTCAGGGAGGTGGGGGAAGGGCAAATATTGTTCCGCAAGTTCTGACATTCAAGCCATAAAACCATTGGCTGCCTGAACGTTATTTTGTGGGAGAAACAGTTGGACGAACGGCTACTTATAACCCTTGACCGTCTGAGGCGGAGATACGGCCCCATGATGGTTAACAACTACTAAGAGAGGATGCCCGATGAACTCAGCTGTCGTTCGCATATTTTCCATTTTCGCCGTTTTGCTCCCGTTTCTTACAAGCGCCGCCTCGGCTGAGCAGAATCTTTACCAGCAGTTGGCGAAGATGGCCGGGGAGTGTCGGTCAGCAAGGAGTGTAGAATGTACTCAAGCATGCCTGCGCCCTTCGAGGGAGCTCAGGCACGGCAAGACGGTTCCAGAATCCGACATTGAGGCATGTCGGGCAGCCTATGCGAGTTTTGAGTCGACCAAACCCACCCCCGAGCCGGTCTGGGAGCCCGAGTATGCGCCAATGCCAGATGTAGTCGGCATTTTCCGTGGGGCTTTGGTTGACGCCAAAGGACGCGATGACTGGAAACGTCATTGCCGCTCCTCAGCTCAGATCAATGGCAAGGCACTCCAGATGCGAGGTATCTCCAAAGGCGCGACTGTGAGGGTGTCGGGGGTTCGATACGTCACCAACCCGACACGAAGCTTCGACAGGGCTAAACTCGCATGCCACGCCGACAGCGTTGAAGTAGTGTCCAACCCCTGATTGGAGGGACGAAAGGGGCGCTTGCCTTTTGTTTCTTGTCAGAAAATGGGTTCACCAGTCGCCTTGACCGCGTAGAAGAGGCAATCGCTCTTTGCAATCACCGGGTTGGTGGTAATCATAAAGGCTTTGATGGCCTGCGCGGGGAAGATTTTCCCCTCTCTGACCTGAAAAACCTGCTCCATGTTCTCTGTCCGGTTATGGCCGATGGCGTTGAGTACGCTGAGGCCTTTTTTTCCAATCCATCCCAGCGGCTCATTTGGCGATACGATCCCGAAATTTCGGTGTTCGATGTCTGGTGGCAAAGTGAGGTCAGCCCGGCCGGAGGGTTCAGTAAGATATTCTATGGTTGCTTCCGGAACCAACTCCACCCGAATCGGATTTCTTAGTACCTCCACGTCCCACTCCGCCTTTTCAAGTGATAACACGTCTGGCCTTGAGGCATACCGCACGAGGCCCTCATACGCCAATTGATGGGCCTGATCATCTTGGGACCCACCACATTCGATGGTTACCGTTGGGACTTCCTGCTCGGAGTATTCCATCAGGGCACCGAGGCGAAGATCTGTCATTATGAGGCGGTCTGTGAACAGAGAGGTCAACGCCTGGTGGGCCGCATCATTGGTGATGGTCACCGCGAAAGCCGGCCCTGTGCCTGAGGTGTTGTGTACGTCCAGCAAGCATTCCGGGTTCGCGTCATGAAGTTCTGACAGCATGGCCTTTGCAATCGCGCCTTCCTCTCCCGCGAACGGTTCTTTGAAACAGCGGTTGAGGTCACGTCCCGCAGGAAGCTGTCGCAGTGAGAGGGTGGGCGGGATTTTCGCAGGGTAGACGCCGCCCAGGAGAAACAGCATGTTGACCTCAGGGGTGTGCTGCTCAAGCAGCCAACGGTGAAGCGCAAACAGGCCCGAAGGCTCATTACCGTGAAGCAGCGTCGCCATGGCCCGGGTGCGGGAGCGATCGCGACCAGCAACACGGACAACCGTGGGTTTCTGCAGCTGCTCCAGCCATTCAAGAGGGGAGCGGCCCAGCATGCGGGGTGAGGGATCATGCAGATAATCGAGTACGTTCGAGTTGCTCACGGTGACAATGTCCATTCATGGATCGGCGTATTTTTCTTCTGGTTGGCCATGTAAAGAGACAGCATAGTTCGGAAGGCGTCATCGGGGCTTACAGTCTTGAACAGGGACTCGGTGATGTGGCGCTGCCACCGGGCGCCCGACATGGCTGTTTCAATGCGGCCTTCGATGATTCCCAGCAGGCGGCGTATTTCCGATTCGTCCACGGCCGTCTGCGCAAGGGCTTCACAGGCCCGGGGCAGAAGCTCCCGGGCAACGGTTAACAGGGGCGTATCCTGCAACTGCACCTGATCCTTGTGAGGCCAGATGATTTCTGCCCCGACGCCATATTTTGCGGCGCGGTAAAAATTGTGTTCGGTGTAATGGAAGGGGAGTATCGACGTCAGATGGCCGATGTCATCCAGCACGGCCAATGCTGCCCCTATTATGAACAGTCCGTTCGCGCACATATCAGCGGCAGTTGGGCCTGCAGGCATGGAGCGAATCTCAATGCGTAGATGGCCGCCTTCGGTATGGTCATAGATGGCCCGGTTCCAGGGCCAGGTGGTTCCCTGGTGCAGTCGCAGTTCGGCCAGTTTTGGCACTTCGCCACGATCAATCACCGCCATCGGATCTTCCTCCGACATCAGGGGAATGATGGGTGGGTAGAGCGATGCCGAGGCGGCAAAAAGCTCCCAGGCGCTGCGCGTCCAACCGTTTCCGTAATAGACCCGTGGCGGATGGCGCCAGGTTTTATGGTTGGGTGATCGGCTGTCGATGGATTGTTTGAACAAGGCAATCCGGGTTTCGTCCCACAGGTGGTGGCCAAACAGACTGGGTGAGTTGCTCGCCAGAGCGAGGACCACCGGCGTGACGAGTTGTACGGCATTGAAATAATCCACAAAACGATGGGCTGGCACGCGCCAGTGCAACTGGAAAGAGGTGTTGGCGCCTTCCATGTAGACATCGTCGGCCTCCAGGTTAATCACATCGTTACCGCCAATATGGATGCTGAACGGCTCGCCCCGTTGTTCGAGCAATGCTTTGGATAGCGCGTGATAACGAGGTTCGTCTGTCATCACCTGCGCACCCATGTCGGACTGGCGAAGTGTCGGCAAAATGCCGATCGGTACCAACTCTCCATCCAATGGCGCGGCGTGCTCATCGATTCTCCGAATCGCAGTGAGCAGCTCCTGCTCCGTTCTGGCAAACGGTGATCCCTTGAAGGCCTGGGGGCTGAGGTTGTATTCGAGATTGAAGCGGTTGAGCTCAACCGTAAGCTGGGGGTCCTGGACTCTGGCGGCAATGTCGGTGTTGATTGGTTGCACGCGCAGGTCAGAGTTTACGATGTAGAACTCTACCTCGGCGCCAATGGAACTCTCACCCTCACCAAAGCCGGGCCGGTTCAAAAGACGAGTGAGCGCTTTCAGGTCTGTGCGGACCTTGGCGGCAAAACGTTCAAAGTCTTCCGGCGCAAATTCCGTTTTCTTGATCGACAGTCCCACGGCAACGTCTTCTCCAGCGCTGACTTACCTTGATAGTAGTGGAAGATGCGCCGGGTACCAGTCCGGCGCGATCAAATTTGACGCCTGTCTGTAACAGATGCCTCTTATAACTTTAAGTTTTTACGGCAGCAATAAATCATCTAGTTAAGGCATTGTTGTTTTAGAACTCCGACCTTATCTTTGCGTTCTAACAAAGCGCCATCTTTATTCCTCTGGCGTATATCAAGATTCCGAGTTAACTGGGAGCTCTGCCTACTATGCCGAATTCAATTTTTTCTGGTTCCAAAGCCCGTAAGGGCCTGTGGTTCAGTGCGCTGGCGTTGGCGTTCTCGCTGACGGGGCCGGCTTCTGCCCAGGAGCGTGAGCTTCTGAACTCCTCCTACGATATTGCGCGCGAGCTGTTTGCCGAATACAACGTTCTGTTCCAGGACTACTGGAAGGAAAAAACAGGCGAGACAGTCGATATCCAGCAGTCACATGCTGGCTCCTCCAAGCAGGCGCGCGCCATTCTTCAGGGCCTCGGTGCCGATGTGGTGACCTACAACCAGGTCACTGACGTGAACATTCTCGCCGAGCGCGGCAACCTGATTCCCGAGGATTGGGCATCACGCCTGCCGAACAACAGCTCTCCTTACTATTCCACCATGGCGTTCCTGGTGCGTGAGGGTAACCCCAAGAACATCCAGAACTGGGATGATCTGATCCGGGAAGACGTCGAGCTGATCATGCCGAACCCGAAAACCTCCGGTAACGGCCGCTACACCTACCTGGCGGCGCTGGGCTTCGCCCAGGACAAGTTCGGTGACGACCAGGAGAAGATTGACGCGTTCCTGAGCGATCTGCTTGGTCAGGTGAAGGTCTTCGACTCCGGCGGCCGTGGCGCCACCACCACGTTTGTCGAGCGCGGCCTGGGTGATGTGCTGCTGACCTTTGAGTCCGAAGTAAACAACATCCCGGAGCTGAACCCGGACAAGAACTTCCAGGTTGTGGTTCCGAAAGTGAGTTTCCTGGCCGAGTTTCCGGTGACCTGGATCGACAAGAACATTGAAAAGAAGGGCACAGAAGAATTGGCTCAAGCTTACTTGAAGCATCTTTACTCCGAAGAAGCCCAGCGCCTGCTGGCCGGCTTCAACTACCGGGTGCATAACGAAACCGTGAAAGCGGAAGTGGCTGACAAGTTCCCGGAACTGAAGCTGATGCCGATTCAGGACATCGCCGGCAGTTGGGAAAACGCCATGGAGACCCACTTTGCCAGTGGCGGCAAGCTGGACCAGTTGCAGCGTCGCCGCTAAGGGATGCGCATCTGATCCATGGCCACCACTGACGTTTCGGAGCGCCCTTCAAAGCGGCTGAGCGCTCCCGCCACCAAACGCGTTTTGCCGGGGTTCGGACTGAGCCTCGGCATTTCGCTTTTCTTTATCAGCCTGGTGCTGCTTCTGCCCATCAGCGGCCTGTTTATCCGTGCCGCCGGCATGGGGTGGGAGCAGTTCTGGTTTGTCATCACCGATCCCCGGGTGGTTGCGTCCTACAAGGTGACCGTCCTCGCGGCGCTGGCGGCCTCCCTTTTTAACTGCGTGTTCGGCCTGCTGATGGCCTGGGTGCTGGTGCGTTACGAGTTCCCGGGTAAGCGGCTGCTGGATGCTATCATGGATCTGCCATTTGCTCTGCCAACCGCCGTGGCCGGGATCACACTGGCGACCCTGTTTGCCGAAAGCGGTTGGTATGGGCAGTACCTGGCCGAGCTTGGAATTGAAGTCGCCTTTACGCCGGTTGGTATTGTGGTGGCCATGGCGTTTACCAGCGTGCCGTTCGTGGTGCGCACGGTTCAGCCGGTACTTGAGGAAATGGCACCGGAAGATGAAGAGGCGGCGATGAGCCTGGGTGCTTCGGACATGACGGTCTTTCGGAAGATCCTGTTTCCCACACTCTGGCCGGCTGTTGTAACCGGCGGTGCGCTTTCGTTTGCCCGAAGCCTGGGGGAATACGGTGCGGTCATCTTCATTGCCGGCAACTCGCCCTACATGAGTGAAGTGATCAGTCTGATGATCTTTGTTCGCCTGGAGGAGTACGATTTTCCGGCGGCCAGTGCCATTGCCGCGGTCGTGATGACGGTATCGCTGTTGCTGCTTCTGGCGATCAACGTCTGGCAAGGGCGCTACCTCAAGCGCCTGCACGGAGGTTAGGGTATGGCTGCGCGTAAACATCGTCGCGTGGGCGATAGCCCGCTGGTTCGTCGCATGCTGATCGGTTTGGCTGTTGCTTTGACCGTTCTGTTGCTGTTCATGCCCCTGGTGCTGATTTTTGTGCAGGCGTTTGCCGAGGGCTGGGCCGGTTACGTCAGCAATATTCTCAACGAGTACACGCTTCACGCCATCGGTCTGACGCTCGTGGTTGCGCTGCTCACCGTGCCGCTGAACATGGTATTCGGCGTTTTCCTTGCGTGGCTGGTGACCCGTTTCCGGTTCCCCGGGCGCAAGCTGCTGACCACATTGATTGATATTCCATTCGCTGTTTCCCCAGTAGTTGCCGGTCTACTTTTCCTTCTGCTTTATGGCAGCAATGGCTGGGTAGGCCAGTGGCTTGGTGAATACGACATTCAACTGATGTTCTCCTGGCCAGGCATCGTGATGGTTACGGTCTTCGTAACCTGCCCGTTTGTGGCAAGGGAACTGATTCCACTGATGCAGCAGCAGGGCCGGGAAGAGGAAGAGGCCGGTGTGGTACTGGGTGCCTCCGGCTGGCAGCTGTTCCGGCGGGTCACCCTTCCAAATATCCGCTGGGCGCTTCTTTACGGCGTTATCCTCACCAATGCCCGGGCAGTGGGCGAGTTTGGCGCCGTATCGGTGGTTTCCGGCAATATCCGGGGCGAAACCAATACGCTGCCGTTGCAGGTAGAGCTGCTTTACCAGGATTACAACACGGTGGGCGCGTTTGCAGCTTCGTCACTGCTTGCAGGTATCGCGCTGATCACTCTTGTCGTGAAGGCCATTGTTGAATGGCGTCAGAGTCGTAACTAAGGGTTTCAAATGAGCATCGAGATACAGGGTATCAACAAGTTTTTCGACAAGTTCCAGGCCCTGCATGATATCAATCTGACCATTCCGGACGGCCAGCTCACGGCGTTGCTAGGCCCCTCTGGCTCCGGCAAGACTACGCTGCTGCGGATCATTGCCGGCCTGGAAACGCCGGAAGAGGGGAGAATACGCTTCAGCGGCAGGGATGTAACCGACCTGCACGTGCGGGACCGGCGCGTGGGGTTTGTGTTCCAGCACTATGCGCTGTTCCGCCACATGACAGTGGCCGAGAACGTGGCCTTTGGCCTTAACGTGCTTCCGCGTAAGGAGCGCCCGGGTAAACCGGAGATCCGCAAGCGGGTGAAAGACCTGCTGGAGATGGTGCAGCTGGAACATCTGGCGGGCCGTTACCCGGCGCAACTCTCCGGTGGCCAGAAGCAGCGCATTGCGTTGGCTCGTGCCATGGCCATGCGGCCAGAGATTCTTTTGCTGGATGAACCCTTCGGCGCGCTTGATGCCAAGGTGCGAAAAGACCTACGCCGCTGGCTGCGAAGTCTGCACGACGAGCTGCACTTCACCAGTGTGTTCGTGACTCACGATCAGGAAGAAGCCCTGGAACTCTCCGATCAGGTGGTGGTGATGAGCAATGGCCGGATTGAGCAGGTTGATACGCCCCTGGAGCTTTACGGTCGTCCGGACAGCCGGTTCGTGTTCGAATTTCTCGGCCAGGTAAATGTGCTTTCCGGCAAGATCCGCGACGGCGTCATGAGCCAGGGCGATGCCTGGATTCGCTTACCTGAAGGCTGCGAAAACGACGACGCCCAGCTCTATCTTCGGCCCCACGAAGTTCGCCTGACCCAGTCCGCCAGTGACCAGGCCCATCTGCCGTTCCGTATCGAGGCCATCAACCTGATCGGTGCCGAAGTGCGGATCGAACTCAAGCCCGATGGTTGGGAGTGTGACGAGTTGTGGGAGGTTGGCATCAGCCATACCGAGTTCAACGCACGCCAACCCCAGCGCGGTGATCGCTGCTTTGCGGTGCCGGATGTCGGCCACCTGTTCTGTGAGCATTCGCCCGAGCCCAAGACCCTCGAGTGGCGTTAGTGCCCCGATGGCTGGAGCAGGGCGCCGGCCATAATCTATAGTTTCCTGATGAGGGGGCGCCGCCCCCGGATGACTCGTCCGACATCATCGGCGTATTCCACACCCGGGTGGAAACCATCAGGAGGATGTAATGCCATTACCCGCCCCGTTAACCGCAGACCAGGTCTATCACGCTTGTCCAGAGGAAAAACTGGATTTCCTGACCACCGATGACCTGCAAGACCTGGATCAACCCTACGGTCAGGACCGGGTTCTGCGAGCACTGGAATTCGGCGCCGGTATCCGGGCTGAGGGTTTCAACCTGTTTGTCCTCGGGCCCGCCGGGGCAGGGAAGCATGAACTTGTTGAGCGCTTTCTTTCCCGGCACGCAGCCAGGCAACCGGTTCCTCCGGATTGGTGCCATGTCTATAACTTCCGCTTTTCAGATCGGCCGGGTGCGATCCAGTTGCCAGCGGGGCAGGGACAGCAATTCAAGAAAGACATGAGTGATCTGGCTGAGGAGCTTCGCACGGCCATTCCGGCGGCCTTTGAGAGCGAGGAGTACCAGGCCCGCTTGCAGGAGCTGCAGGAAGAGATGGCCAAGCGCCAGCACCAGGGGCTGTTCGAGATCCAGGAAGAGGCCAACCGCAACAACATTGCCATGATCACCACACCAGCCGGTTTTACCTTTGCCCCCATGCGCAAAGGTGAGGTGATCGATCCCGAGGAATACAAGAAATTCTCCGATGAAGAAAAGCAACTGGTTGAATCCAAGGTTGAGGAACTGCAGAAAAAGCTGCAGCAGACCATCCAGCAGATTCCCAGGATGCGGAAAGAAGTGCGTGAGCGGGTCCATGCCCTGAATGAAGAGATGGTACAGCTGACTCTCGGCGGCCCGATCGGGGAACTGAGGGAAAAGTGGTCACATCTCCCGGAGGTTGTCGATTACCTGGACGCGGTCCGAGAAGACGTGGTGGAGCATGCCGAAGCCTTTCAGGACAGTGATAACGGGCCACCGGCAGGGCTGCTGGCGCGGTACAAGGTCAATTTGCTGGTGGATAACGCCGAAACCGTCGGCGCGCCGGTTATCTACGAGGATCTGCCCAATCATCAGCACCTGGCCGGGCAGATTGAACATCGGGCCCGTCAGGGCAACCTCTATACCGACTTCACGCTGATTCGCGGTGGTTCCATGCACCGCGCCAACGGCGGCTATCTGATCATCGATGCCCGGCGGGTGCTGACTCAGCCCATGGCCTGGGAAAGCCTGAAGCGGATTCTGTCATCCGGTGAAATCCGCATCGAGTCCCTGGAGCGGCTCTATGGATTGGTAAGTACCGTCAGTCTGCAGCCGGAGCCGATTCCCGTGTCGGTCAAAGTGGTTTTGCTTGGGGACCGGATGCTGTACTACCTGTTGTCCCATTACGATCCGGATTTCCTGGACCTCTTCAAGGTTGAGGCGGATTTTGAGGATGATCTTGATCGTAACGATGACTGCTACGAGCTCTACGCCCGGATGATCGCCACCATGGCCCGGGCCCTGAAAATGCGGCCGCTGGAGCGAGGTGCCGTAGCCAGGCTGATTGAGCATGCAAGCCGGCTGGCGGCGGACCAACGCAAACTAACCGCCCACGACCGAGTGCTCCGGGACATACTCAGTGAGGCTGACCATTGGGCTAGCCAGGCGGGCGCCGATACCGTCGAGGCCTGTCATCTCCAGCAGGCTATTGATGAGCGGGAATACCGGGCCAGCCGGGTTAGGGAAAGAAGCCGGGAGCAAATCAGCCGCGGCGTGGTGATAATCGCGACGGCGGGAGAGAAGGTCGCTCAGGTAAATGGCCTATCGGTACTCAGGCTTGGGGCGTCGATGTTCGGCCAGCCCACCCGGATTACCGCCACGGCGCGGCCGGGCAAGGGGCAGGTGGTCGATATCGAGCGGGAGGCCAAGCTGGGTGGCCCCATTCACAGTAAAGCCGTGATGATACTGTCCCGGTTCCTGGCAAGCCGGTATGCCGGTGATGGTGAGCTGTCGCTGTCAGCGAGCCTGGCTTTCGAGCAATCCTACGGTGGTGTTGAAGGCGATTCCGCTTCGGTGGCAGAGACCTGCGTGCTGCTTTCAGCCATTTCCCGGGTGCCAATCAGGCAGTCCTTCGCCGTAACAGGGTCCATGAACCAGCACGGTGAAGTTCAGGCGGTGGGTGGCGTGAATGAGAAGATCGAAGGCTTTTTCGATGTCTGCAAGGAAGCTGGTGAAGTAGGCGGCCAGGGCGTTCTGCTGCCGGCAAGCAATGTTGAGCACTTGATGCTCAGGGCCGATGTCAGGCAGGCGATTGCCGAGGACCGATTCCGGATCTATCCGATCTCCCATATCAACGAAGCCATTGAGCTCTTGACCGGCCTGGAGGCCGGGGAGCTGGACAGTAATGGCGAGTTTCCAGCTAAAAGCTTCAATCGCCGGGTTGCCGAGCGCCTCGAGAAATTTGCGGAGGCCAGCAAAAAGCGGGATAGCAATGGAGATGCAAACAACGGCGGAGGTAAGGACAGTGACTGACACACCTGGAGCTCGGGCTGTGAGCAGTGATGAAGCCGGCCGTGTGCTTGTATTGCTGGATGGCTCGAGAATGAGCTATGCCGCGTTGAAGGCTGCGGCAGAGATTGCAGGGTCCACCGGTGCTGATGTGCTTGGCGTGTTTGTTGAGGAACTGAACCTGTTGCGAAGTGCGGGGTATGGGTTTGCTCGAGAGGTGGGGGCTTCGTCCGGCGTCAGCCGCCCCTTTGATCCGGCCGGCCTTGAGCAGCGAATGCAAAGGCTGGCCAGCCAGGCTCGGCGCGCTTTGGCTGGCGCTGTAGCGCCATATGGCGGCAAGCACACGCTCAGCATTGCCCGTGGCCATGTAATTGATGAAGTGCTGGCTCTGGCTGGGCCCCGGGATCTTCTGGTGCTTGGCCGAGTTGGTTGGTCCTCGGCGCCGGGGGCGCGCCTGGGGTCAACGGCCAAGGGGCTGGTTCGTCGTTCGCCGGGCAGGGTTCTGCTCTGGTGCGAACATCGCGTTTTGCCGCAGGGCCGGGTAGTGGTTTTTCTGAATGATCACAGGGAGGCCAACAGCCGCGCGGTTCAGGCAGCAGCTGAGGCTATTCGGTATTCCCATCGGCCGGTAACGATGTTACTGGGGGCCGGACCGGATATTCCGCCCGAGGAGCGGCAACGCATACTTCTGGAGCTGGATATTCCAGAGCGGGACCTTCGTGTACGGTCGCTGCCATCAACGGACCCAGTTACCGTAGCCGGTATTTTGCGCGAGGAGAAAGCAGTTCAGCTGGTGCTTAGCCGTGATTGTTCTTTGCTTCAGGAACCTGGCGCGGAGCGGTTGCTGGTGGCACTGAACCTTCCGGTGACTGTGACTCCCTGAATCCTCAAGCAATCTTGCGAGCGTCTTCCTTGCGCAGGATTTCCTCGACGTCTTCGGCAGAGAGGGTTTCGTGCTTCAATACGGCCGTGGCGAGGGCTTCCAGCTGGTTTCGGTGCTCGGTCAGGAAGTCCAGGGTAGCCCTCTCCAGCGCCAGCAGTTGGGACTGAATTTCCTCATCGATCATCTCGGCCATCTTTTCACTGAATTCCCTGGGCATGCCCATCTCCCGGCCAAGGAACACATGCTCTTCGCCAATGCTTAAGCCAAGGGGGCCGATTTTTTCACTCATACCCCACTGACCGACCATTTTGCGTACCAGAGCGGTGGCTTCCTTCAGGTCATTCTGGGCCCCGGTGCTGACTTCACCATAAATCAGCTTTTCCGAACAGCGGCCACCAAGCATCACCTTGATGCGATCCTTGAGGTAACTCTCGTTGTAGGTGTAGTGGTCTTCCCGAGGCGTTTGTTCGGTCACCCCCATGGCCATGCCGTGAGGGATGATCGTTAATTTGGTGAGTGGGTCGGCGTTGGGCATGTAATAGGCCATGATGGCGTGGCCGCACTCGTGGTAGGCAACCGCCTCCCGCTCCTTGGGCGTGAGCTTGGTGTCCCGTTCTTCGCCGAGAATGATTCTGTCCCTTGCCAGCTCAAAGCAATGGGCGTTCACCTCGTGCAGGTTTTCCCGGGCTGCCGTCAGCGCGGCTTCATTCACCAGGTTTTTCAGGTCCGCCCCGGAGAAACCGATAGTGCGCGCGGCCAGTTGATCCAGGTCGACATCATTCGCCAAGGGTACCTTTCGCACGTGAACGGCCAGGATGGCCGCGCGGGCCTCCTTGTGGGGGCGGTCGAGGGTGATCTTGCGGTCAAAACGGCCCGGGCGGAGCAGGGCACTGTCCAGAACGTCCGGCCGGTTGGTGGCAGCCAGTACCAGAACATTCTCGTGGGCCTCGAACCCGTCCATTTCCGTGAGGATCTGGTTCAGGGTCTGCTCTCTTTCATCATGGCCACCACCCAGGCCCGCACCACGTGATCGGCCAATGGCATCCAGTTCGTCGATGAAAATCAGCGCCGGCGCGTCTTTCCGGGCTTCCTTGAACATGTCCCGAACCCGCGCGGCGCCAACACCCACGAACATCTCGATGAATTCCGAGGCGCTGATGCTGTAGAAGGGCACTTCGGCTTCGCCGGCGATGGCCCGGGCCAGCAGTGTCTTGCCGGTGCCGGGCGGGCCGACCAAAAGCACGCCCTTGGGCATGACAGCACCCAGTGCCCGGTATTTTTCGGGAGATTTCAGGAAATCGATGATCTCGGCAATTTCCCGCTTGGCGGATTCAATGCCGGCGACATCATCGAGTGTTGCCGTCGAGGTTTCCTTCCGGGCCCGTCTTGCCTTGGAACGGCTGAAATCAAACGGCCCACCACCCTGGGTCATCCGCTTCTGGGCGGCGCCCCAGAACCAGAACATCAGGGCCAGCAGAAGGATCCAGGGCAGGAAGCCGCGGATCATTTCCTGCCACCAGGGTAGGCCGGAGGGGGTGGCCCGGATTACAACTTCGTGCTCTTCCAGCAGGTTGAGCAGGGCGGGGTCTTCCATGGGCGGGCGGATGGTCTGGAACCCCGGGGTGCTGGTCCGTGCGGGGCTGTCAGAGCTGAAGTCTGCAGCACCGCTGTCGGTAAACAGACCGGTGATGGATTCTTCTTTCAGAGTGACTTCCGCCACCTGATTGTTCATCACAGCGGTCTTGAATTCGGAATAGGCCAGATCCTGAAGCCGGGGTTGTCCGCCGTCCTGAAGCCAGAGCACCATCAGGAAGATGGCGGCACTGAGCCACAGGAACGCAAACTGGTTCGGGATTGCCGGCTGTTGGTTCTGGTCCGGCTTCTGTTGCTGATTGTCTGGCCCACCCGGTGCTGTCATCTCGGTCTCCGGTCGCCCTCCATGATCTTTGCCACGAAGACGGATTTTCCGTAAGTCTCGAATGACCATTTCATGGTATCCGAGAGCACGCCCATAACCTCATCATAGTCGCCGAAAATCTCGGTGCTCATTCGCCCCGGGTAGACTTCCAGTCCGGTCTGCTCCAGGCGCGCGATCAGGTCTTTGATTGGCTGCTTGTACTCCTCTTTCAGGGGATAGCAGCTCAGCTGTACAGAAAGATACATAAAGCCTCCTTTCAGGTCAGTGACCCTGGTCAATTGCCCGTTAATAGCCCATGGCCGACGAAGTGCTCCTCCTCGGGTCCGCGCCACCGTTGAGAACACCGTCTTCGTCAATCAGGATGCTCTGGATGGCGCCCATGGCTGATCCGCCTACCACCTTATGCCCGCGTTCCTCCAGCAGTCGAATGGTGTCCGGGCTGATGCCCTGTTCGATCCGGATTTCATCCGGCAGCCACTGGTGATGCATGCGGGGTGCGCTCACGGCGGTCTGAACGTTCATGCCATGATCAATCACATTGAGGATCACCTGCAAGGTGGTGGTAATGATCCGGGAGCCCCCGGGGCTGCCGGTAACCAGAACGTTCTTGCCATCCTTTTTCACGATGGTGGGCGACATGGAGCTCAGCATGCGCTTGCCGGGCTCAACCTTGTTGGCTTCGCCGCCGATCAGACCATAAGCGTTGGGTACACCGGGCTTGGCACTGAAGTCGTCCATTTCGTTGTTAAGCAGGAATCCGGCGCCTTCCACCGTAATGCCGGATCCGTAACTGAAATTGATGGTGTAGGTGTTTGATACCGCGTTGCCCCATTTATCCACCACGGAAAAATGGGTGGTTTCAGGACTTTCCCAGACAGCCGGCTGGCCGGGATTGATGTCGCTGGCTGGTCGTGCCCTGTCCGGATTAATGCCTTTGCGGAGTTCGTCTGCGTAGCCTTTGCTGGTTAACCCCGCCAGTGGCACCTCCACATAATCGGTGTCGCCCAGGTATTTTGAACGGTCGGCGTAGGCCAGTTTCATGGCTTCGGCCATGTGATGAATGGCATCCGCGGAGTTATGGCCAAACTCGGCCATCGGGAAGCCTTCCAGAATATTCAGGATCTGGACGATGTGGGTGCCACCGGAGGAGGGCGGCGACATGGAGAAAATATCGTACCCGCGATAGTTGCCGTAAACCGGCTCTCGGACTACCGGACGATAGTCTTTGAGGTCCTGGCGCGTGATAAGTCCGCCATTTCGTTCCATCTCGCCGGCAATCAGATCGGCGGTTTCGCCATCGTAAAAGCCTTTCACGCCATTGCCGGCAATGCGCTGGAGTGTTGCCGCCAGTTCCGGCTGTCGAAAACGTTCGCCGGGCTGCCAGGCGCTGCCGTCTTCCTTATAAAAGGTGTCACGGGTGGCGGGCCATCGCTCGAGTCTCTCCCGGGCCTGCTCCAGACCTTCAGTAAAACGTTGGGGCACCACGAAACCCTCTTGGGCAAGCTTGATCGCCGGCGCCAGTGCCTGCTTGAGGGTAATGGTGCCGTGGCGCTCCAGCGCCAGTGCCAGGCCGGCAACCGTTCCTGGAACCCCTGCGGCCAGGTGGGTAAAACGACTGCGGTTCTTGACCACCTCGCCGGATTCGTCCTGGAACATGGTTTCTGTGGCGGCAGCGGGCGCTTTTTCCCGATAATCAATGGCTTCCGGATCTGAGCCGTCGCCCCTGGAGATCAGCATGAAACCGCCACCGCCAATGTTGCCGGAACGAGGCTGGGTGACAGCCAGTGCGAAACCGGCGGTAACGGCTGCATCGATTGCATTCCCGCCGTTTTTCAGCACTTCCAGAGCCACCTCGGTGGCCAGTGTGTGACTGGTGGCAACCATGCCGTGGGTTGCGGTAACCGGGTGAAACCGTTCACCTTCGAGAATGGCCTGTCCGAAGGCCGGCGCGGTGGTAATCAAAAAGGCCAGGGCGGCCGCAATCGAAAGGCGGCCTGAGCGCCCCGTGGAGACGTTTTTGATTGTGCGTTGGTAGAGGCCTCTGTCCATATCTCCATTCCTCGTTTCTGGCGTTCAGATAGGCTATGATAGCCGGTCATTTTCATAGGTGCGTACCGTTAACCTGCCGTTAATGTCGGCGGTGATTCCCCGACGTACCTGCTTTCCCGGATTTCAGTTAAGGAAAGGCTTTCATGGAGCATACCTATCGTCTTGTGATTTCCTGCCCCGACCGGGTGGGAATTGTCGCCAAGGTGAGTAATTTTCTGTCTACATACAATGGCTGGATTACCGAGGCGAGTCACCATTCCGACACGCAAACCGGCTGGTTTTTCATGCGGCACGAGATCAAGGCCACCTCGATACCGTTTGGTCTGGACCAGTTCCGGGCGGCGTTCGAGCCGATTGCCCGCGAATTCAACATGAACTGGCACATCGCCGATTCGGCCCAGCCGAAGAAAGTGATCCTGATGTGCAGCAAGGAATCCCACTGTGTGGCGGATCTTCTGCACCGCTGGCACAGCAAGGAGATCAACGCCGAGATAGTGGCGGTCATCTCCAACCATGACGACCTGCGCAGGATGGTGGAGTGGCACGAGATTCCGTATCACCACGTACCGGTCAGCAAGGAAAACAAGGCAGATGCCTTCGCCCATATTGATGAGCTGTTCCAGAAATACGAAGCCGATGTGGTGGTGCTGGCGCGCTACATGCAGATCCTTCCCGGCGAGCTCTGTGAGAAATACTCCGGCAAGGTGATCAACATCCATCACAGCTTCCTGCCGTCCTTCGCCGGTGCTCGCCCTTATCATCAGGCCTACAGCCGCGGTGTTAAGCTGATTGGTGCCACCTGCCACTACGTGACCCAGGACCTTGACGAGGGCCCGATCATCGAGCAGGACGTTATCCGGATCACCCACAGTGACTCCATCGAGGATATGGTCCGCCTCGGTAAGGATGTCGAGAAGAACGTGCTGGCCAGGGGCCTGCGTTCTCACATCGAGGATCGGGTGATCACCTACGAAAACAAGACAGTGGTGTTTGATTAAGGCTGCCTCACAGTTGCCCCGGAGAGGGTGCGACTGTGGTAGACTTGGCGGCTTGTTGAAGAATAACTATGGGGCCCGGAAACGGCCCTGACACGACTTCCAGATAACGCAAAGGAACCTTTCTCGATGGGTGAGTTAGCCAAAGAGATCCTGCCGGTCAATATTGAAGACGAGTTGAAACAGTCCTACCTCGATTACGCCATGAGCGTGATCGTCGGGCGGGCGCTTCCGGATGTGAGGGATGGCCTCAAGCCGGTTCACCGTCGTGTCCTGTTCGCCATGTCCGAACTGAACAACGACTGGAACAAAGCCTACAAGAAGTCCGCCCGTGTGGTGGGTGATGTTATCGGTAAATACCACCCCCACGGTGACTCTGCGGTATACGACACCATCGTTCGTATGGCCCAGCCATTCTCCCTGCGGTATCCGTTGGTGGATGGCCAGGGTAACTTCGGTTCCATCGACGGCGATAACGCGGCCGCCATGCGTTACACCGAGATCCGCATGGAGAAGATTGCCCACTCCCTGCTTGCGGATCTGGATAAGGAAACCGTCGATTTCGTTGATAACTACGACGGCACCGAGCGGATTCCCGAGGTTCTGCCTACCCGGGTTCCCAACCTGCTGGTGAACGGTTCCTCCGGTATCGCCGTTGGTATGGCCACCAATATTCCGCCGCACAATCTCACGGAAGTCGTGAATGGCTGTCTGGCGCTGATTGATAACCCGGATCTGACCATCGATGAACTGATGGAATACATCCCGGGCCCGGATTTCCCGACCCAGGGCATTATCAATGGCCGTGCCGGCATTGTTGAGGCCTACCGTACGGGCCGTGGCCGCATTTACATCCGCGCCCGTCACGAGATCGAGCACGACAACAAGACCAACCGCGATGCCATCATCATCACCGAGCTGCCGTATCAGCTGAACAAGGCCCGCCTGATCGAGAAGATCGCCGAGCTGGTGAAAGAGAAGCGTCTTGAAGGTATCTCCGAGCTGCGGGATGAGTCCAACAAGGAAGGTATCCGGGTGGTGATCGAGCTGCGTCGGGGTGAGAACCCGGATGTTGTGGTCAACAACCTGTTTGCCCAGACCCAGCTTGAGACCGTGTTCGGCATCAACATGGTTGGCCTGATCAATGGTGAGCCGAAGACCCTGAACCTGAAGCAGTTGCTGGATGCGTTCGTTCGTCACCGTCGTGAAGTGGTGACCCGCCGGACCATTTACGAACTGCGCAAGGCCCGTGAGCGCGGCCATATTCTGGAAGGCCTGACCGTTGCCCTGGCCAACATCGACGAGATTATCGAGCTGATCAAGGCCTCGCCGTCTGCCGCCGAAGCCAAGGAAAAGCTGGTTGCCAAGGGCTGGTCCCCGGGCGATGTGATGGCCATGCTGGAGCGTGCCGGCCAGGACGCCTGCCGTCCGGATGACCTGCCGGAAATCTACGGTCTGCGTGAAGGTCTGTACCATCTGTCTCCGGAACAGGCCCAGGCGATTCTGGATCTGCGTCTGCACCGTCTGACCGGCCTCGAGACCGAGAAGCTGCAGAACGAGTACAAGGAAATTCTCGAGAAGATCGCGGATCTGCTCGATATTCTGGGCGACCCCGAGCGCCTGCTCCAGGTCATCCGGGAAGAGCTGGAAGCGATCGTCAGCGAATTTGGTGACGAGCGTCGTACCGAAATCACCAGCTCCCGTCGCGACCTGACCATCGCCGACCTGATTGATGAAGAAGATCTGGTGGTGACCATTTCCCACAGCGGTTACGCCAAGACCCAGGCCGTTGAAGACTATCAGGCCCAGCGCCGTGGCGGTCGCGGCAAGGCAGCCACCTCCATGAAGGACGAAGATTTCGTCGAGAAGCTGCTGGTGGCCAACTCCCACGATACGATTCTGTGTTTCTCCAACCGTGGCAAGGTTTACTGGCTGCGGGTGTTCGAGATTCCACGCGCCAGCCGGGCATCTCGCGGTCGGCCCATGGTGAATATCCTGCCGCTGGAGGAAGGTGAGCGTATCACCACATTCCTGCCGGTTCGTGATTATCCGGAAGACCAGTTCGTCCTGATGGCCACCTCTGCCGGTGTGGTCAAGAAGACGCCGCTGCCGAACTTCTCGCGTCCGCGCAGCACCGGTCTGATTGCCCTGTCCCTGGACGAAGGCGATACCCTGATCGGCGCGGCCATTACCAAAGGTGATGCCGAAGTCATGCTGTTCTCGACTGCCGGCAAGGCGGTGCGCTTTAACGAGGAAGCCGTTCGCCCGATGAGCCGGACCGCCCGTGGTGTTCGCGGTATCAAGATGCCCGAAGGTCACCATGTGGTGTCGCTGATTATTCCGCAGGAGGGCGGGGTTATCCTGACCGCCTCGGAAAACGGCTACGGCAAGCGGACCGCCATTGACGAGTTCCCGACCTACAGCCGGGGCAGTCAGGGCGTTATTGCGATGCAGTGCTCCGAGCGTAACGGTAACCTGGTAACGGCCCTGCAGCTGTTTGAAGGCGACGAGATGATGCTCATCTCTGACAAGGGCACGCTGGTTCGTACCCGGACAGACGAAGTGTCGGTTCTGAGCCGGAATACCCAGGGTGTTCGCCTGATCAAGCTGAGCCAGGAAGACGAGCGCCTGGTGGGCGTTGAGCGGATCGCGGAAACCGACGACGAAGAGCTCGACAGCGAAGGCAATCCGATTGTTGCCGACGAGAGCCCGCAAGAAGGTGACGAAGGTGAGAGTGCCGGCGAAGAATAAGCCGGCACTTGCCACAGACAGATTCAGTAAGACGTGAGAGAAAGCAGCAACATGAGCAGGGCGTATAACTTTTGTGCAGGTCCGGCCACCTTGCCGGAAAGCGTGCTTCGTCAGGCGCGGGATGAAATGCTCGACTGGCGTGGCACCGGCATGTCGGTGATGGAAATGAGCCATCGCAGCGACGAGTTTGTCCAGATTGCCGAGACTGCTGAACAAGATCTGCGTGAACTGGCCGGCGTGTCCGACGACTACGCCGTTCTGTTCATGCAGGGCGGAGCGTCCAGCCAGTTTTCCACCATTCCCCTGAATCTGCTGGGCGAAAAAGGCTCCGCTGACTACGTGAACACCGGCATCTGGTCCAAAAAGGCCATTGCCGAGGCCAGTCGCTATGGCAAAGTGAACGTAGTGGCCAGTTCGGAAGACAGTGGCTTTACCACGATTCCGGACCAGACATCCTGGCAGAGCAGTGCTGACGCGGCGTACCTGCACTACACGCCGAATGAGACCATTGGCGGTCTGGAATTCGATTTTGTTCCGGACAGCTCGGCGGTTCCGTTGGTGGCGGACATGTCTTCCACGATGCTTTCGCGGCCGGTGGATGTGTCGAAATTCGGTCTGATCTATGCCGGCGCCCAGAAGAATATCGGTCCCTCGGGTCTGGTGGTGGTAATTATTCGCAAGGATCTCCTGGGCAGGGCCCGCAAGGAGACACCGACCATGATGAACTACCAGGTGATCGCGGATAACGGTTCCATGTACAACACCCCGGCCACTTACTCATGGTACCTGGCCGGCCTGGTATTCAAGTGGCTGAAAGAGCAGGGCGGTGTGAAGGCGATGGGTGAGATCAACCTGCGCAAAGCCCGAAAGCTCTATGACTTTATCGATACCAATGAGTTTTACGCCAACCCGATTGACCCGCGCTTCCGGTCCTGGATGAACGTTCCATTCACCCTGGCTGATGACGCCCTGAATGGTGAGTTCCTCAAGGGAGCGAATGCCCGTGGCCTGTTGAACCTGGCCGGACATCGCTCGGTTGGCGGTATGCGTGCGAGCATCTATAACGCGATGCCCGAAGCCGGTGTCGATGCGCTGATTAACTACATGACCGAATTTGCGAAGGAGCGTGGCTGATCATGAGTGACGAGCAGGTTCGGCTCGGAGAGCTGCGGGACGAGATCGATCAGATTGATCAGAAGATCATGGAGCTTATCAGTGCCAGGGCCGCCTGTGCCCAGGAAGTGGCCCATGTGAAGATGACCGCCAATCCGGGACAGGACGTCTTTTTCTACCGCCCGGAGCGGGAAGCCCAGGTACTTCGGCGCATCAAGGAGCAGAATCCGGGGCCGCTTTCCGGTGAGGAAATGGCGCGTCTGTTCCGGGAAATCATGTCCGCCTGTCTGGCGCTTGAAAAGCCCATGCACATTGCCTTCCTGGGGCCCATTGGCACCTTTACCCAGGCGGCAGCGCTCAAGCATTTCGGTCACTCGGTGGTCAGCGTGCCACTGCCGGCTATCGACGCGGTGTTCCGGGAGGTTGAATCGGGAGCAGCGCATTACGGTGTGGTACCGGTCGAAAACTCCACCGAGGGAATGATCAACCATACCCTGGATATGTTCATGTCCTCGCCGCTCAAGATCTGCGGTGAGGTTCAACTGCGGATCCACCATCATCTACTGGTGTCTCCGAAGCACGGCGACCAGGAAATCACCCGGATTTATTCCCATCAACAGTCCTTTGCCCAGTGCCGGCAGTGGCTGGATACCCATCGCTACGGTATTGAGCGGGTTACCGTTTCCAGTAATGCGGAAGCCGCCCGGCGTGCCGCCGAGGAGCCGGGAACAGCAGCCATTGCCGGAGATATGGCGGCCGAGCTCTATGGTCTGCAAAAGCTGGCAAACAGCATCGAGGATCGACCGGACAATACCACCCGATTCCTGATTATTGGGCGTGAGGAGGTGCCGGCCAGCGGTCACGACAAGTCGTCCATTCTGGTGTCCATGCGCAACAAGCCGGGGGCGCTGTATCAACTCCTTGAACCGTTCCATCGCCACGGCCTCAGCCTCACCAGGATCGAAACGCGGCCGTCGCCGAGCGGTACCTGGGCCTATGTGTTCTATATCGATTTCGAGGGACACATGGAAGACGAGCAGGTCCGGAAGGTGCTGGCTGAAGTGGATGAAGAGGCGGTTGAGCTCAAGCGTCTGGGCTCCTACCCGATTGGCGTGCTTTGAGTAGTTGCAACAGCCTTTTTGAGCAAAGAATGTCGAGGACAATGTATGGCGATTGATTACCAGAGTCTGGCGGTTCGCGGCGTGCAGGCGCTCTCACCCTACCAGCCTGGCAAGCCGATCGAAGAGCTGGCAAGGGAACTGGGTCTCAACCCGGCGGAAATCATCAAGCTTGCCAGCAATGAGAACCCGCTCGGGCCCAGCGAGAAAGCCCTTGAGGCGGCGCGGCAGGCGTTGTCGGAACTTTGTCTGTACCCCGACGGTAACGGATTCAACCTGAAACAGGCGTTGTCGAAGCGTCTCAACGTTGGAATGGATCAGATTACCCTTGGCAACGGCTCGAACGACGTTCTCGAAGTGATCACCCGCTGTTTCGCGGATGCTGATTCCGAAGTTGTTTTCTCCCAGTACGCATTCGCCGTTTATCCTCTGGTGACCCAGGCTATCGGCGCCAAGGGCGTTTCTGTGCCTGCCCGGGAATGGGGGCACGACCTGGATGCGATGGCCGAGGCGGTCACCGATCGTACTCGCCTCGTGTTTGTCGCTAACCCAAACAACCCCACGGGTACGGTTCACACAGCGGAAGCCATTGAGTCGTTCCTGAAAAAGATTCCCGAGAACGTACTTGTGGTCCTGGATGAGGCCTACTGCGAATACCTGACGGGTGATCAATACCCGGATGGCGTCGAACTGTTGGACCGCTTCCCGAATCTCATCGTTTGCCGCACGTTTTCCAAGGCCTGGGGGTTGGCTGCACTCAGGGTGGGGTACAGCATCTCTTCACCGGCCATTGCCGACATTCTCAATCGGGTGCGCCAGCCGTTTAACGTGGATACCGTTGCCCTGTCCGCAGCCACGGCTGTGCTTGAAGACGAGGAATATCTCCAGCGTTCCCGCGATGTGAATACAGCCGGTCTGCGTCAGTTGCAGGACGCATTCGACCGGATGGGACTCAGCTACATACCGTCGGCCGGGAATTTCGTGGCCGTGGAAGTGGGAGAGCAGGCCATGGGCGTGTACCAGTCGCTGCTCGCTCACGGCGTGATTGTCCGGCCCATCGCGGGCTATGGCATGCCCCGGCATCTGCGGGTGTCTGTCGGCCTTCCGGAAGAGAACGAGCGCTTTATCGAGGCGCTGGCCCAGGCCCTGACCGCATCGGGGCTAAGCGACTGACATGGTGTCTTCCGAGCCTTTGTTCAAGCGGGTCGCGGTGATTGGTCTGGGGCTGATTGGTGGCTCCCTGGCCAGTGCTATCCGGCGCAACGGGCTGGCCGACACGGTCGTTGGCGCGGACCAGCGTCATGAGGAACTGCAGCTTGGCAAAGAGCTGGGCGTGATCGATCAGGCGGCCACGGCGGTGTCTGATGCCGTGCGGGGTGCCGATCTGGTTGTGCTGGCTGTACCAGTCAGGGCAACCCGTGCGGTTCTTGAGCAGATTCGTCCCGCATTGGAACCGGACGCCATACTGACCGACGTGGGTAGCACGAAGTCCAGCTTCGTGAATGATGTTGAGGCTGTGTTCGGCAGTCTTACGCCCCGGGTCATTCCCGGCCATCCGATTGCTGGCTCCGAGAAAAGTGGCATTCGGGCGGCGAACCCCGAGTTGTTTGCCAACCACAAGGTGATTCTTACTCCGCCTGAAGACGTCAGTCAGCCGCATCTTGCCCGGCTCAGGGCCTTATGGGAGGGCTGCGGGGCCACGGTGCTGACCATGTCGGTGGCGTATCACGACGAGGTGCTGGCAGCCACCAGCCACCTGCCGCACCTTATCGCTTTCTCCCTGGTGGATACCCTGGCGGGAGAAGACGAAAATATGGATATCTTCCGGTACGCCGCTGGAGGCTTCAGGGACTTTACCCGGATTGCCGCCAGCGATCCGGTGATGTGGCACGATATCTTTCTGTCGAACCGCGATGCGGTTCTTCGCGTGATTGACCACTTTACCCACGACCTCGAACAACTGCGCATTGCCATTGCCAATCAGGACAGCGCCACGTTGTTGCGGGTTTTCAGTCGCGCCAAGGCGGCGCGTGAACATTTTTCGAAGATGCTCTCAGGACAGGCTTACGTGACAAACAACAGTGAAAAGCAGGTGACGTTCCGTCTTCAGCCCGGTGGCGCGATTACCGGTGATATCCGCGTTCCGGGCGACAAGTCGATGTCGCACCGTTCGATCATGCTGGGCGCCCTCGCGGATGGCGTAACCGAAGTGAAAGGATTTCTGGAAGGCGAGGACAGCCTGGCCACGCTTCAGGCGTTCCGTGACATGGGCGTGACCATCGAAGGCCCGGACGACGGTTTCGTGCGGATTCACGGCGTTGGCATGCACGGCCTCCAGGCCCCAAGGGGCCCGCTGTATCTGGGTAACTCGGGAACCGCCATGCGACTGTTTGCGGGGTTGCTGGCAGCCCAGCCCTTTGATTCCGAGCTGACCGGGGATGCGAGCCTCTCTGGCCGGCCAATGGGGCGCGTTGCCGATCCGCTCAGGGCCATGGGTGCGGTGATCGATACCGCAGAGGGTGGTCGCCCGCCGCTGAAAATCCGTGGCGGCCAGGCGTTGCAGGGAATCCACTACGAAATGCCAGTAGCCAGTGCCCAGGTGAAGTCATGCCTCCTGCTGGCAGGTCTTTATGCCGAGGGCAGTACATCGGTCACCGAGCCTGCTCCCACGCGCGATCACACCGAGCGCATGCTGGCGGGCTTTGGCTACCACGTTCACCGGGACGGTGCGACGGCCAGCGTCAGTGGTGGCGGCAAGCTGACGGCAACCAACATTGATGTGCCTGCCGATATTTCTTCATCGGCGTTTTTCCTGGTAGCGGCGAGCATCGCTCCGGGCTCTGATCTGGTCCTGCGGCATGTTGGCATGAATCCGACCCGGGTCGGTGTGATCAACATCCTGAATCAGATGGGTGCCAACATCGAGATTCTGGACGAGCGCGAAATCGGTGGCGAGCCGGTTGCTGACCTGCGGGTCCGCTCAGCGGAGCTGCAGGGAATCGATATTCCGGAAGATCAGGTGCCCCTGGCCATTGACGAATTCCCGGTGCTGTTCATTGCCGCCACCTGCGCCAAAGGGCGCACGGTTCTGCGGGGCGCGGAGGAGCTTCGGGTCAAGGAAAGCGACCGCATTCAGGTAATGGCCGATGGCCTGGCTGCCCTGGGTGTGGAAACCACCGTAACCCCGGATGGCATCATCATTGATGGCGGGCAGACCATCGGTGGCGGTACCGTGAACAGCCACGGAGACCACCGTATTGCCATGTCTTTCGCAGTGGCATCGCTGCGCGCCGCGGGAGAGATCACAGTCACTGATTGTGCGAATGTGGCTACCTCTTTCCCGGGATTTGTGGAACTTGCGCAGGGAACGGGGATCAATATCTCAGCCGAGGGGGCTGAATAATGGTTGAAAGCAGTGCGCCGGTGATCACTGTTGATGGTCCTGGAGGTTCGGGTAAAGGCACGATCACCCAGATGCTGGCCCGAAAGCTTGGCTGGCACTTGCTTGACAGTGGTGCCTTGTACCGGCTGACGGCCCTGGCGGCGGTACGTCAGGGTGTGTCTCTGGATGACGAGGCTGGCTTGGTAAAGGTCGCCGCTGGACTCGATGTGTCGTTTGAGCCCACGCCTGCAGGCGAGCCGGTCAAGGTTATTCTGGCAGGGCAGGATGTGACCGCAGATATACGTACCGAATCGGCTGGCGATAATGCCTCGAAGGTGGCCGTGATTCAGTCGGTCCGGGACGCTCTTTTGCAGCGCCAGCGCGACTTCCGGCAAACGCCAGGCCTGGTGGCCGATGGTCGCGACATGGGGACGGTGGTGTTTCCGGATGCCCCGGTAAAAATCTTCCTGACGGCAAGCGCCGAGGAGAGGGCCCAGCGGCGCTATAGCCAGTTGAAGGACGCGGGTGTCGATGTTAATATTGACGCCCTTTTAGAGGAGATACGGGTTCGTGATGAACGGGATATGAACCGTTCCGCAGCCCCTCTCAAGCCCGCAGATGATGCGCAAGTCATTGATTCTACGGGGTTGAGTATAGAAGAGGTGTTGGACAGGTGTATGGCCGCAGCTGGTCAGGCCTGACTACACCTTTTTGTCGTTGAAATGCCGGATGTAGCGCTATCTGCCAGCCACAGGCTTAGTCCGGAACTTGTTAACAGACCGTGTTGCTGGTGGCACGGAGTACACTTGCGTTGATCATATAGGACTCATAATGAGCGAGAGCTTTGCGGATCTTTTTGAAGAAAGCCTGAAAGAAATTGACATGCAGCCAGGTTCCATCGTCCAGGGAACCGTTGTAGACGTCGATAACGACTGGGTCACCGTTAACGCCGGACTGAAGTCTGAAGGCGTTATCCCCGCCTCCCAGTTCCTTAACGAAAAAGGCGAGTTGGAAATTGCTATCGGCGACGTTGTCGATGTAGCTCTCGACGCTGTGGAAGACGGCTTCGGTGAGACCCGTCTGTCCCGTGAAAAGGCCAAGCGTGCAGAAGCCTGGAAGGTACTCGAGAAGTCCTTCGAAGCTGAGGAAGTGGTTAAAGGTATTATCAACGGTAAGGTCAAGGGTGGTTTCACCGTCGATCTGGCCGGTATTCGTGCCTTCCTGCCTGGCTCGCTGGTAGACGTTCGCCCGGTTCGCGATACCGCGCACCTGGAGAACAAAGAACTCGAATTCAAGGTTATCAAGCTCGACCAGAAGCGTAACAACGTGGTTGTTTCCCGCCGCGCCGTTCTGGAAGCTGAGAACAGTGCCGAGCGTGAAGCTCTGCTGGAAACCCTGACCGAGGGTATGGAAATCAAGGGTATCGTCAAGAACCTGACTGACTACGGCGCGTTCGTAGACCTGGGTGGTGTTGACGGCCTGCTGCACATTACCGATATGGCCTGGAAGCGCATCAAGCATCCGAGCGAAATCGTGAATGTTGGCGACGAAATCAGCGTCAAGGTCCTGAAGTTCGACCGTGAGCGTAACCGTGTTTCCCTCGGCCTCAAGCAGCTGGGCGAAGATCCCTGGGTTGATATCAAGGGTCGTTACCCGGAAGGTTCCAAGGTCAAGGCACGCGTTACCAACCTGACCGACTACGGCTGCTTTGCTGAGCTGGAAGAGGGTGTTGAAGGTCTGGTTCACGTTTCCGAAATGGATTGGACCAACAAGAACATCCATCCGTCCAAGGTTGTCCAGGTAGGCGACGAAGTGGACGTGATGATTTTGGACATCGACGAAGAGCGTCGTCGTATCTCCCTGGGTATCAAGCAGTGTGTATCCAACCCGTGGGAAGATTTCTCCAGCAACTTTAACAAGGGCGATCGCATCTCCGGTAAGATCAAGTCAATCACTGACTTCGGTATCTTTATCGGTCTGGATGGCGGCATCGACGGTCTGGTTCACCTGTCTGATATCAGCTGGAACGAGACTGGCGAAGAAGCGGTTCGTGAATACAAGAAGGGTGACGAAGTTGAAACCGTTATCCTGTCTGTTGATCCGGAGCGTGAGCGTATCTCCCTGGGTATCAAGCAGCTCGAGAGCGATCCGTTCGCCGAGTTCGTACAGCTGAACGACAAGGGCTCCATTGTTAAGGGCACCGTGTCTGCTGTAGATGCCAAGGCGGCTACCATCGCCCTGAACGACGAAGTTGAAGCGGTACTGAAAGCCTCTGAAATCAGCCGTGACCGTGTTGAAGATGCACGCAATGCGCTGAAGGAAGGCGAAGAAGTTGAAGCGAAGATCATCAGCATCGATCGCAAAAACCGCATCATCAACCTGTCTGTGAAGTCCAAAGACGTTGAAGACGACAAGCAGGCTCTGGAAAACGTGCGGACCAAGACTGCCGAAACTTCTTCTGGTGCGACCACCATCGGTGATCTCATCAAGGAGCAGATGCAGCAGCAAAACGCCAACAAGGACTAATCGTCCGGTTGGTATGAAAAAAACGGGCTCTAAGAGCCCGTTTTTTTTGTGTTTTTTTCTGGTTTGGCTAAACTAGGTAGTCATGGGAATCCGGTAACCGACGGCCGAATAAAAACGAAAGAGGGAAACGCCTCATGACGAAGTCCGAACTGGTCGAGCTGATTGCTTCGAAGCAGACACAGCTCTCCGTTAAAGATGTCGAACTGGCTGTAAAAACCATCATTGAGCACATGTCCCAGTCGCTTGCCGATGGCCAGAGAATAGAAATCCGGGGATTTGGCAGTTTTTCCCTTCACCACCGGGCCGCGCGTACCGGGCGCAATCCGAAAACCGGTGAGGCTGTCCAGCTGCCAGCCAAGTATGTACCGCACTTCAAACCCGGTAAGGAATTGAGAGAGCAGGTCAACGACAGCTTGAAGAAAGGCTTTTAACAGCTGCTCAGGGAACGCGTATAATTTGGGCCCTCAGGCCCCTTGGGAGTGCTATCGCTATGGCAGGATTGCAGAAGATCCTCATTATTCTGTTGGTTTTGGTCCTGGTTCTTCTGGCACTGGTATTCTCGCTCAACAATCAAATGGCAGTCTCCCTCAACTTCCTGCTGTTTGAGACCCAACCCCATGGCGTTGCCGTCTGGATTATCATGGCATTTGTTGTCGGTGCCCTCGTAGGCGTGCTGATGACCATGCTGGCCACCGTTCGAACCTCGGTGTCCCGGCGAACCCTTCAGAAACGACTTGATCGCGCCGAGCAGGCATTGGAGAAATCCAGGGCCCAGAACGACCGGACTCTTTAATGGATATCGTACTTCAGTGGCTGCTGCTCACTGTCGCAGTCGCCGTTGGCTGGCTTGTGGGCCGGCTGGGAAGCAATGACAACCGATCCGGCAAAACGATTTCCGACGAGGAATCGGTTAAGGACCGTCTCCAGTTTCTGTTCACCAACTATTCCGACCAGGCCGTTGAAAACTTCGTTCAGTCCCTTGCGGTAAACAAGGACACCGTCAGTTTGCACCTGTCCATCGGAAGCCATTTCCGTAACAAAGGTGAGACGGACCGCGCCATACTGATCCACCAGAATCTTCTGGCCAGGCCCGAGTTACCTCCGCGTTTCTCGCCACAGGTCACCCTTGAGCTCGCCCGGGATTACCTGAATGCCGGTCTGCTTGACCGTGCTGAGGCACTGCTGCATCAATTGATGGGTGACAAGGAGTATGGGCGGCATTCCTCGCAACAGCTTATTGATCTCTACCAGCAGGAGAAGGAGTGGGCTAAAGCAGCCGAGGTCGCGCGAGCGCTTACCCGGGGCGATGCCGACCCGGCCATGTTCAAGGTGCTGGCCTATTTAACCTGTGAGCTGTCCGAAGAGTCCCTGAAGCAGGACGACCGGTGGGCTGCGCAGAAGCTGGCCAGGGAGGCGCTCGATTACGATCGCTCCTGTGTTCGGGCCAACCTCATTCTGATGAAGCTTCTAGTTCGTCAGGGCAGTTACCGAGAGGCCAGCAACCAGTGCCTCAAAGTGTTCGAGCAGAACGCCGAGTTCGGGTCGGAAGCCATCGACCGCTTGATGAAGCTTGAGCACGAGCATGGTGACATCGGGCGGCTGGCGAAAAAACTGCGCAAGCTTTACGAAAGCTATCCGAGCACCAGCCTCCTTCTGGCCCTTGTCGAGTCCGTCGAACGTGCCTCGGGGCGTCCTGCAGCTATCGATTTGCTCAGGCAGGAACTGGAAACACGCCCGAGCGTGCGTGGCCTGCTCAGGCTGGTGGAAATGGCCGGCTACGAAAAGGGCATGACCACCGATGAGGGCAGGCTGGTGAGCCGCATCGGTCACCTGATACTTGCCAACCGTCCGGTTTATCGCTGTGTCAGTTGCGGTTTCTCAGGTCGTCAACTGCACTGGCTGTGCCCGAGTTGCAAGCAGTGGGAAACCGTCCGCCCTATTCAGGGTGTTGAAGCCGAATAAACCTTTACCGAATCTCCGCAGGAAATGTGAACGTGCAAACCGCTAACGATCCCAAGATCATCGTCGCCCTCGATTTTCCGTCCCAGAATCCGGCCCTTGAGCTGGTCGACAAACTGGACCCGGCCAAATGTCGCCTGAAAGTGGGCAAAGAACTGTTCACCCGTTCAGGCCCGCAACTGGTCGAGGGTCTGCAGAAGCGAGGTTTCGACGTATTCCTGGACCTGAAATTCCACGATATTCCCAACACCACGTCAGCTGCCGTCGCGGCTGCGGCCGACCTGGGTGTCTGGATGGTGAACGTTCATGCATCCGGCGGCGAAAAAATGATGACCGCCTGCCGCGAGCGCCTTGACGCCTTCGGTACTGGTCGCCCGCTGTTGATTGCTGTGACCGTCCTCACCAGTATGAACGCCGACGACCTGGCCGGCATCGGCATCATCGATTCCCCGGAAACCCAGGTGTCCCGCCTGGCAACCCTCACCAAAAACTGCGGCCTCGACGGCGTCGTCTGTTCCGCACAAGAAGCACCCAACCTCAAAGCCGAGCAGGGCGCTGACTTCAAATTGATCACACCTGGTATCCGTCCCCTGACGGCCGATAAAGGCGACCAACAGCGCATCATGACCCCCACGGATGCCCTCAAAGCCGGTTCCGACTACCTGGTAATCGGTCGTCCCATTACCCAGGCAAATGACCCGCTGGCTGCCTTGGAGGCTATTCATTCAGAGGTGATCGAGCTCTGACTCGTTCTATTTTTTGAATCCTGCCCCAGCCTTCGAAATTGGGGGGCTGGTGCTGTGGGTGCGCCCTCCCAAAAACCGACGAGCACGTCCATGTGCGCTTGGCTGTGGCCATCCATGGCCACAGACATTTTTGGGAGGGCACCCCCACAGCACCGTTCCGGTCGTCGCAGTTATAGTCCGCCTTTTGCACCGCACTCTATTAGGCAGAGTTCCTTGAGTCGTATTGTGTCGTTAGCTGCAGATTTTCTTTTTACTCGGTATATCTGTTTAGTCTGAACGGGCCGGCCAGCAGGTCTTTCCAAAACTGTAGAGGGCCAGGGATGGCCCGATTCAAGCGCACACGGACGTGCTTGTAGCGTGTTTTGGAAAGACCTGCTGGCTGGCCCGCCCCCAAAACACGAAGGCTAGGGCAGGACTTGCTATCAACAACCGAAGTCAAAACCGAAAAGTGGGGCAATAAAAAAACCCGCTAACTCAAAGAATTAGCGGGTTTTCAGAATAGTGGCTCCCCGAGCTGGGCTCGAACCAGCGACAAACGGATTAACAGTCCGTTGCTCTACCAACTGAGCTATCGGGGAACGTCGTCGTGTGACGAGGCGCGTATATTAAGTTGGCAATACCGCCCCGTCAACCCCTGGCCAGAACTTTTTAGCCAAGCGCTTTCTGAAGACGTTCAATCGCCTTTTCCAGGTTGCCCATGCTGGTGGCGAAGCTCAGTCGCATGTGGCCCGGGCAGCCGAAGGCTGAGCCAGGAACCAGTGCCACGCCGGCGTCGGTCAGCAGTTTCTCGGCAAACTCAACGTCGGTGCTGACGCTGGAGTCGGCATCGATGGCGCCCTGGAAGCTGGGGAAGACATAGAAAGTTCCGTCGCCGTTCAAACACTCAACGCCAGGGAGCTTGTTCAGAGCGCCCACGAGCCAGTCATGACGTTCTTTGAATGCCTTGACCATCTCGCCCACGCAGGCCTGATCACCGTCCAGCGCAGCCTGTGCCGCTGCCTGGGAGATGGAGGCGGGGTTGGAGGTGCTCTGGGACTGGATCTTCTTCATGGCGCCGATGATTTTCGCCGGGCCAGCGGCGTAGCCGATACGCCATCCCGTCATGGAGTAGGCTTTGGAAACGCCGTTCAGCACGAACGTGCGGTCATACAGCTCAGGCGTGGCGTTCAGGATGTTGCAGAACGGCTTGCCGGTCCAGAGGATCGGCTCGTACATGTCGTCCGTGGCGATCATAATGTTCGGGTGTTTCTTCAGCACCTCGCCGATGGCCTGCAGCTCTTCCAGGGTGTATGCCATGCCGCTCGGGTTGGAGGGGCTGTTGATCACGAACAGGCGGGTACGCTCGGTGATGGCGTTTTCCAGCTGTTCCGGAGTGATCTTGAATCGTGTCTCGGCGCCGGTTTCGATGATGACCGGTTTGCCCTCGGCAACCAGTACCATGTCCGGGTAGGAAACCCAGTAGGGGGCCGGGATGATGGCTTCGTCACCGGGGTTCAATGTGGCAAGTGCGAGGTTGAAAAAGCTCTGTTTGCCACCACTGCTTACCAGTATCTGGTTGGCTTCGTAATCCAGGCCGTTGTCCCGTTTGAACTTCGCAATAATCGCTTTTTTCAGGGCGGGCGTACCATCCACGGCGGTGTACTTGGTCTGGCCGTTGTTGATGGCTTCAATGGCTGCCTGTTTGATGTGATCAGGTGTGTCGAAGTCCGGCTCGCCGGCACCCAGGCCGATAATGTCCTGGCCTGCTGCGCGGAGTTCCGCGGCCTTGTTGGTGACTGCGAGAGTGGGAGAGGGCTTGATAGCCTGTACTCGGCTGGAAAGTTGAAGGTCCAAACTTGCGCTCCTTAAAGCTGCGTCTGATAGGGCTGCGACCGCCGGGTGCCAGAGCTGCTGGCTGATTTCTGCCCAGCCGTCGATCGCACTGATGGTATCATGAAGCCAGTGTATCGCTAAATTTCTCTAATGGTAGGGACCATAACGCCCCTGCCTCGGTTTTACCGGAGGTTTTCGCCAGTTATGGCCAGTAATCAGGCAAACGTTTCCGCAAGGGAAGGTGTGTTCAAAGTAGATTCACCGTTCCAGCCAGCCGGCGATCAACCCAAGGCGATCGAGGGGCTGGTGGATGGCATTCACTCCGGTCTCGCACACCAGACCCTGCTGGGGGTAACCGGCTCCGGTAAAACGTTCACTATCGCCAATGTGGTTCAGGAGGTTCAACGGCCAACGATCATCATGGCCCACAACAAGACGCTGGCAGCCCAACTTTACGGTGAGTTCAAGGAATTCTTTCCGGACAACGCCGTGGAGTATTTCGTCTCTTACTACGACTACTACCAGCCCGAGGCCTACGTGCCCTCGTCGGACACGTTTATCGAAAAAGACGCGTCCATCAACGAGCACATCGAACAGATGCGTCTGTCTGCCACAAAGGCGTTGTTGGAAAGGCCCGACGCCATCATCGTGGCAACGGTTTCGTCCATCTACGGTCTGGGTGATCCCCAATCCTATCTGAAGATGATGCTGCACCTGGATCGCGGCGATCAGATTGACCAGCGGTTTATTTTGCGGCGCCTGGCCGAGCTTCAGTACACCCGGAATGACGTTGAGTTCCACCGGGCCAATTACCGTGTTCGAGGCGATGTGATCGATGTGTTTCCGGCGGAATCCGAGAAAGAGGCGATCCGCATCGAGCTGTTCGATGACGAGGTGGAGAATCTCAGCTATTTCGACCCGCTGACCGGCGAGGTTCTTCGCCGGGTGCCCCGGGTTACCATTTACCCGAAATCCCACTATGTCACGCCCCGGCAGACGGTTCTGGATGCAGTTGAGCACATCAAGGTGGAGCTGGATGAGCGGCTGCAGCAACTACGGGACAACAACCGCCTGGTGGAAGCGCAACGCCTGGAAGAGCGCACCCGGTACGACATCGAAATGATGCTGGAACTAGGCTATTGCAACGGCATCGAGAACTACTCGCGCTATCTATCCGGTCGCCGGCCCGGTGAGGCACCGCCGACACTGTTTGATTACCTGCCGCCCAACGCTTTGCTGGTGGTGGACGAGTCCCACGTAACCATTCCCCAGATCGGCGCCATGTACAAAGGTGACCGTTCCCGCAAGGAAACGCTGGTCGAGTATGGATTCCGCCTGCCATCGGCGCTGGATAACCGGCCCATGAAATTTGAAGAGTGGGAGCGGATTGCGCCGCAGATGATTTTCGTATCGGCTACGCCGGCGAACTACGAGGCCGAGCACGCCGGGCAGGTAGTGGAGCAGGTGGTTCGACCCACCGGCCTGCTAGATCCGGAAATCGAGGTGCGTCCGGCCTCTACCCAGGTGGACGACCTGCTTTCCGAGATTAATGCCCGGGTGAAAGTTAAGGAACGGGTTCTGGTGACAACGCTGACCAAGCGCATGGCGGAGGATCTGACCGACTTCCTGATGGAACATGATATCAAGGTTCGCTACCTGCATTCGGACATCGATACCGTAGAAAGGGTGGAAATCATCCGGGATTTGCGGCGAGGTGAATTCGATGTACTGGTGGGGATCAACCTGTTGCGGGAAGGTCTGGACATGCCCGAGGTATCTTTGGTGGCCATCCTCGATGCTGACAAGGAAGGGTTCCTGCGGTCGGAACGTTCATTGATACAGACCATTGGCCGTGCCGCGCGGAATGTTCACGGTAAAGCCATTCTCTACGGCGACCGAATCACAGGTTCCATGCAAAGAGCCATTGATGAAACCGAGCGCCGGCGCGCGAAACAGCAGGCCCACAATGACGAATTCGGCATCACGCCCCAGGGCCTGAACAAGAAGATTGCGGACATCATGGAAGGTGCAGGTGGCGGTGGTCGAGGCCGTCGCAAGGCCGAGCGCCCGGGACAGAAAGCGGCGGAAGAGGCAGAGCAATACAGGGCGAAAACCGGAAACCGGTCGCCGGAGGAAGTTCTCAAAGAAGTGTCGCGGCTGGAGGACGAAATGTACAAAGCCGCGTCCGAGCTGGATTTCGAGACGGCGGCCCGTCTTCGGGACGAGATTGCCGAGCTGAAGGAGGCGGCCCTTCGGACCGCATGATCAGGCCGGCCGCTTTGGCCCCACGATGACTGCGGCCTGCAAGGGCTGGTTCCTGCCATAGCGGGAGATCTGGCTGAACACCCTTCGGTCGACCGGCAGGTATTGTTTGTCGACCACTGTTTCGCCCGCCTCGGCGTCGATTTCCGGATCGTGCAGGTACACAAACTGGTCATCAATCGCGCACACCGTCACCCAGTGGGGAACGCGGCTGCGGTTCAACTGCCAGGTGCTGATCAGGATGACCGGAACTCGCCCTTCGTGGAGGGCTTCCTCCATGGCTTCGAGGGTCAGGGGGTCATGGTGCAGCTGGATGTCAGTCTGGCCGATGTCATGAAGAAACCCCTCATGGACCAGTTCCAGAACGCGTTTCTTGTCCTCGCTTCTGACGGTGTCCTTGAACAGCGCACCTTCCATACTGATCCACGCGCTGGCTTCAAAGCCCCGGTTCCAGGCAGCCAGTGCCAATCCATGAGGGCCGCAGCCACCATGGCCGGCCAGCATGAATATGGTGGTCGCCTCCCGCCAGAGTCTGAGCTCCTCCAGGGTTGTGAGCGGTTGCTGCTCATCCAGGGCGGCCATGGCCATGATCAGTGCGGCGGGGCCACAGGAAAAATCCGTGGTCTGTGGGTAGTAGGGGACAGCCGGAAATTCCCTTGAAGGCTCATAGAACAGAATCCGGCGCTCAAAGCGCAGGGCGTCGCCATGGTCCTCATAGTAATCCCGATAGGTGCCAAACTGGCGGTAGCCCAGCCGATTGTAGAGAGCGATCGCGCCCTTGTTATCTTCACGGACTTCCAGGCGCATGATGATACGGCCAGCGTCCACCGCTTCGGACTCCGCCTCACGCACCAGTTTCTCGCCCACACCTCGGCTCCGAACAGTCGGTGACACCGCGATGGAATAGATCCGCGCCAGCCGGGTAGCAGCGCTCATCAGAACCAGGCAATAGCCCACCAGTTCGCCATCGGCTTCGGCGATTATCAAGCGGTCCCTCGGCATCTCCAGGAAACGGCGAAAGCTGCGCCTGGAAAGTCGGTCCTCTGTGAAACACCGGTTTTCAAGCTCAACCAGGGCGTTGAGATCCTTGCTGGTGGCTTGTCGTAGCTGGAAATCAGGCATTGAGATGCGGCCTTGAGAAGAGCTTGGAGGGCATGCTGGTGGGCTTCCCGTATTCGGCTATTATGGGTGAGAGCAAGGGTAACGCAAAGACTGTAAGGATGCGTAAAAGCACGCATTATTCGTCGATTGTGCACCGATCATCACCGGCGTATCGTTGCGTCAAATATCACAGGCAAGACCTTTCAGGGAGGAATGCCTTTAATGTCCCGTTTGCTTATCGTAGTGGACCGCGCCAAAGACTGGGCGCCTTATTACCCCAGTGAAGATGTACTGACGTTTGATCAGTATCTCCAGTTCTCGGCACCGCCGTCCAGCCGGGTAAGAGTCATTAACCTGTGCCAGAGCGCCCGGTACCTGAGCAAGGGGTATTATTGCTCATTGCTGGCGGAAGCCCGTGGCCACCACGTGGTGCCTTCGGTAATGACGCTTAATGACCTGGGTAGGAAAGGGTTGTTTTCTCTCGAGCTGGAAGAGCTTGATGAGAGCGTTATCAACTGGCTGGAGGCGTCGGGTTCGGCAATTGATCCCGCCAGTGATGAGCGCGCAGCTACTCATGAAGTCCGGATCCGGACGTACTTTGGCCAGGCTGAGCATCCGGATCTCAAACCGGTTGCCAGGGCCCTGTTCGAGCGTTTTCCGTGCCCGATTCTCGAGGTTGTCTTCAAGCGCCGCAAGCAGTGGCAGATCGAGTCCATGAAACCGGCGGCCCCGGCGGACCTCGGCGAACAGGAGCAGGACGTATTTGCCGCCGCCCTGGATCGTTTCAGCAGCATGGTGTGGCGTAAGCCCAGAACCCGTCGACGTTACCGCTACGACCTGGCGGTTCTGGTCAATCCCGATGAGGAAATGCCGCCGAGCGACAAGGTTGCCCTGAAGCGATTCGAAAAGGCCGGTCGCAAGCTGGGTATCAATGTTGAGCAGATCACCCGCAGGGATTACATGCGCCTTCCGGAATACGATGGCCTGTTCATCCGGGAAACCACCGCCATTGACCACCATACCTACCGTTTTGCCCGCAAGGCAGCGGCGGAGGGTATGGTAGTTATTGATGATCCTGTATCGATCCTGAAGTGCACCAACAAAGTGTTTCTTGCGGATCTTCTGAAAAACAACAAGGTTCCCACACCCAAGACGCTGATCCTGTCCAAAGACCAGAAGAACGCGGTTGAACAGGTCATCAGCGAGCTGGGCTTTCCCGTGGTCATCAAGATTCCGGATGGCGCATTTTCCCGGGGCGTTACCAAGGCGGAGGATGAGAAGACCTTGCGAGCCGGTCTAAAGGACCTGTTCAAGCAGTCGGCCCTGGTGCTGGCCCAGGAATATCTGTACACCGATTACGACTGGCGCATTGGTGTGCTAGGTGGTCGGGCTATCTACGCCTGCAAATACATGATGGTGAAAGGCCACTGGCAGATCTACCAGCACGGTGAATCCGTGAGTGAAAGCGGTGGCTTCGAGACCATGCCCACTTACGAGGTGCCGAGAAATGTGATTCAGGCGGCCCTGAATGCCACCAAGCTGATTGGTAACGGGCTGTACGGTGTGGATATTAAACAATCCGGAAACCGGGTTGCCGTGATTGAAGTCAACGACAATCCGAGCATTGATGCCGGTGTCGAGGATCGCTTCCTCGGGGGCGAACTCTATACCCTGATCATGCAGGAGTTTCTCTCGAGGATGGAGGAGAACCGGCGGAGGTAAAGGGGTTGGCCGGGTTCTTCAGGGGCCGGCCACCCAAACCCGGACACTGCCAAACCAGGGGTAATCCCGAAGCTGATCCCTGATGTTTGCGGAGGAGAACAGGGTTTTTTCCTCGTACTCGTCGAGAAACAGTTCCAGGTGCACCTTGTTCTTCAGGTAGTGCAGCCGCAGGCGACTGTGGTGTGGAAGTTCACCAATATGCCGGGCCAGTACAGCCCGGATGTCTTCTCGGGAAGGCAGGCGCTCAGAGGTCAGTGGCTGGTCTTCGTCGTTTTCAGCGTCGATGTGGAAATTGATGTCCCGAATGTTGTCCAGAGCGTCTCGCATGCCCGAGACCACCTGCATACCGATCTGATGTCCCTCTGAAACGCTGATTTCCGGCCGGACCACCAGGTGAATATCCAGCAGGATGTCATGGCCCATGCGACGGCTACGAAGTTCGTGGACGTTGCGCACGCCGTCTGTGTCGCGGGCAATGCTCTTGAGCATCTCTGTGTCTTCGTGAGAAAGGCCGGTATCCACAAGCTCTTTTACGCTGTCCCAGGTGAACTTCCAGCCGATGTGGATAATGATTCCGGCAATCACCACTGCGGCAAACACATCGAGCCAGATCATCCCCAGCATGGCACCTGCGGTCGAAACCAGAACGACGATTGAGGAAAACGCATCGGTTCTGCTGTGCCAGGCGTTGGCGATAATCAGATCCGAGCGAATTTTCAGGCCTACATGGCGAGTGTATCGAAAGATCCACTCCTTCCCGGCCACCGACAGGGCCGCCGCTACCAGGACCGGCCACCCGGGAACGGTATCCACGTTGCCTTCGATCAGACGAAGCGTGTTTTCCCAGGCCAGGGCAGCTCCTACCGCGATCAGAATACTACCAAGCACCAGGGTGCCGAAGGTCTCGATTCGCTGGTGACCGTAGGGGTGATCTTCATCCGGTTCCTGGCGGGAAATTTTCATGACACCGAGGACAACCAGATCCGAGGCAACGTCGGTAAAGGAGTGAATGCCATCGACCAGCAGTGCCTGGGAATGAAAAAGAGCACCTGCAATGACTTTAATGACACCGAGTACGGCATCGAGAATCATTCCAATAATGGTGACCCTTGAAGCCGCCCTCATTTCGCCCGCAAGACTGTCCCGGTTCTGTTGAGCGGAGGAAATCGGCTCTTGCATTGCAGAACTCCTGATCCGAAAACAGGTGTCAGTATAACGTTATTCTTGGAGTGTTTGGCAGTGCTGGCCCGAAAGCCGAATTTCAAGTGATTTATGCACATCATTGCAGAACGGTGACCGGGTAACATTTTGTTTAGTATTTGTCGACAGGCAAGAAAAAAATTTATAACCCATTGAAAATAAAGTTAAATTTAACTGGTCAAAAAATGATCAATCTGTAGACTGGCGCAGTTATCAAGGGATGGGAACCGTTGCCCCTCGATTTTCAACAGGGTTATCCACAGATTCCGTGGAAAAGGTCATGAGACTGCCATGATACAGTCATTTAGAGCTGATTTTTCTCTATCCCGGGAAGCTGTGGAAAACTTCCGGTATACTCCGCCCACTTGGATCAGGGGAGTTTTTTCAGATGTACGGCGTTTTCCGCAACCTGCTTTTCCGTCTTCCAGCTGAGCAGGCTCACAATATTGCATTGAATGGTCTGGATCTTGCGCAACGATTGGGCGTTTTGAACGTTTTTTCGCCAAAAATAGATTCATTGCCAGTGAATGTTATGGGGCTGGATTTTCCGAACCCTGTTGGGCTCGCCGCAGGTCTTGATAAGAACGCCGATCATCTTGATGCACTGGGAGCCCTGGGCTTCGGGTTCATTGAAGTGGGAACAGTCACGCCACTGGCGCAGCCTGGAAACCCCAAACCGAGAATGTTTCGACTGCCGGAATATCAAGCCATCATTAATCGCATGGGTTTCAATAACGAAGGGTTGGACCACTTGCTGGCGCGCGTGGACAATCGCCGGTACCGCGGGGTGTTGGGAATCAATGTTGGCAAGAACAAGGATACGCCCAACGATCAATCCGAATCGGACTACCGAAAGGGGATTTCGGCTGTCTACACCCGCGCCGATTACATTACGGTGAATGTGTCCTCGCCCAATACGCCAGGGCTACGGGATCTGCAGTTTGGGGACTCCCTGAAAGGGCTTCTGGAAGCCATCAAGGACGAGCAACTGAAGTGCGAAAAAGAACATGGGCGTTATGTGCCTGTAGCCGTAAAGATTGCTCCGGACATGGACGATGACGGTATCCGTTTTGTGGCATCTGCGCTGCGAGAGACGGGGCTGGACGGCGTGATTGCCACCAATACAACGGTCAGTCGTGATGCGGTGGCGGGTCATCCTTATGCCAATGAGGCCGGGGGGCTGAGCGGAGTGCCGGTTCGGGAAGCGTCTCTGAGGGTCATAAAGGGACTTTACGCGGAGTTGGGGGAGTCGTTGCCGATTATTGGCGTGGGCGGCATTACCGACGGCGAGAGCGCAGCAGAGAAAGTCCGGGCCGGAGCCAAACTTGTACAAATATACACAGGGTTTATTTACCGTGGGCCTCAGCTGATAAAAGAAGCCGTTGAGGCGATCAGGCAGGTACAGTGATTGTCGGTGTCCCAGAACGAAGGTGGGCCCGCTTAGCGGGCCCGAGCGGGGAATGAACCCCGTAGCGCTTCTTCGCATGGTATGGGGCGGGAGGCCCCATTTGGGTTACTCTGGGTACTGCGTCAAGTTGTGTAGAAAAAGATCAGATTAAGATTCGGGGTTAGTTCAGGCGTCAAGCCGTCGTAACGTTAGCCAGTTTGTGGATGCCGGATACGCCGGTCATGCCCTCCCATTGATCTGTGCGGCCTTCTCGCCACCCGTTCAGCCATTCCTGGCGAACTTCCGCCTGTTCAATCGGGCAGCTGTCTTTGGATTTACCGGACACGCCAGCGAGATAACCCCGCTTGTATGCACGAGCGTACATGTCTCTTTTCTGTCTTTTCATGCCGTTCCTCACTGATGGATTAACAGAACAAGCGTGTACACACCTGCAGTGGCTGCGACAACTGTTACCCGCTCCGGGATAACCCACTATTGTCAGCTCAAGCCAGAGCAGTCAGGATCCTGATAACGGAAGGTTTGTTACCTTCCGGAACGACGCGTCAATTACAAGGTAAGTCGAACCTTGCGCGGATGTACACTAATTATTTCATCTATGTGACGCTTTTTTTATAGTTATGTGAACTAAAAAATCACCACCAATTTCGGAACAGCCAGTATTCCGGAAACTTACCAGTCGCCGCTGATACACCAGGAGTTGAACTTGTCCAAATCTGTATTTTTCGTAACCTGCCCGAAGGGGGTGGAATACCTTCTGGCGGACGAGCTCAGCACGTTTGGCCTGGACACCGTGCGCAACGCGCCGGCGGGAGTCTGGGTAGAAGGTTCTCTGGAAGGTGGCTACCGCGCGTGCCTCTGGTCGCGCCTGGCCAACCGGGTGATCCTCCATGTCGACGAAGTGAATGCCAACAGTGGCGACGAGCTTTATGACGGTGTTGTGCACATGGACTGGCAGCAGCATATCCCGGTGAATGGAAGCTTCCGGGTCACTTTTCTCGGTCAGAACGAGGCAATCCGGAATACGCAATACGGAGCACAGCGGGTAAAAGACGGCATTGTTGACCGGTTCCAGGCCAATGGAGGCCCGAGGCCTTCCGTGGATGCCAAGAATCCCGATGTCATTATCTCCGCTCGACTGAATCGGGGGCGCCTGTCACTGGGAGTCGACCTAAGCGGCCATAGCCTCCATATGCGCGGCTACCGGACAGATAAAGGCATAGCACCACTTAAAGAAAACCTGGCGGCGGCATTACTGATGCGTGCGGGCTGGCCAGAGATTGCCTCGACCGGCGGCGATTTTCTGGACCCGATGTGTGGGTCCGGCACGCTTGTTATTGAAGCCGCGATGATGGCGCTGGATATGGCGCCCGGGCGCAAACAGGAGCGGTTTGGTTTCGAGAAATGGCCGGGCCATCAGCCGGAGCTCTGGTTGTCCTTGCGCCAGGAAGCAGAACGTCGCGCCCATGAGGGTAAACAGAAACGAATCCCCAGGCTGGCGGGCTTTGACCAGGACAGTCGGGTCATTGCGACGGCCTGGAAGAATATCCAGCGGGCCGGGCTTGAGAGTATTGTCCACGTTGAAGCTCGATCGGTTGACGCCCTGGAACCGGAGGGCGGCTGGTCCAAACATGGGTTGGTGTTGACCAATCCCCCATACGGTGAGCGCTTGAGTGAGCGCAGGGAACTGGGCGCCCTGTACCAGGCGCTGGGCGCTGCAGTGAAACGCAGCGTACCCGGCTGGCGGCTTGGTGTGTTTACCGGTGCCCCGGAATACGGCAAGTCCATCGGTTTGCGAAGCTACAAGCAATACCGGCTTTTCAACGGCAAACTGCCCGCTCAGTTGCTGTTGTTCGAAATCAATGACGCCAGCGCCATGACCCCGCGGGGCCCCGATATCCCCGGTGAGATTACTCCTCGTATTGCTAACGAGGAACGTGCGGCCATGCTTCGTAACCGGCTCAAGAAAAATATGAAGACCATCGGCCAGTGGGCGAGAAAGCAGGGCATTGGTTGCTATCGTCTTTACGATGCCGACATGCCGGAGTTCGCTCTGGCAATCGATATCTATGAGGGCCGGATACACGTGCAGGAGTACGCGGCCCCGAAATCGGTGGACGAACGTTCCGCCCGTGAACGTCTGGCCGAAGCTCTTGCAGTGATTCCCGAAGCGCTCGGCGTGGACCGGGAAGACATGGTGTGCAAGCAGCGCCAGCGCCAGACGGGCACCAGCCAGTATGAAAAGCAGGCTGCCAGTGGCGAGTTTTTCAAGGTTCACGAACATGGCTGTGTGCTGAAGGTGAACCTGAAGGATTACCTGGACACCGGTCTGTTTCTGGATCATCGGCCGGTGCGGCACTGGATTCAGCAACACGCCGCAAACCAGCGGTTTCTGAATCTGTTCTGCTATACCGGGGCGGCCACGGCGCATGCCGTGGTAGGAGGCGCCAGCCGCTCTCTCAGCCTTGATATGTCAAAAACCTATGTCGGATGGGCCGAGGAGAATCTGGCCCTGAACGGTGCGGATCCCCGGAAACATCGGGTAGAGCAGGCGGATTGCCTGGCCTGGCTTGCGGACCGAAAAACGGCGGACCAACGGTTTGATCTGATCTTCATGGATCCGCCCACATTTTCGAACTCCGCCCGAATGGCGGGCGTTCTGGATATCCAGAAGGATCATCCCACGCTGGTGAGGCAGGCCATGGCGAGGCTGAGCTCTGATGGATTGCTGATCTTTTCCAATAATTTCCGGCGATTCAAGCTCGACGAGGCACTGGAAAGCGAGTTCGAGGTTTCCGAAGTTACCCGGGATACCCTGGACAGGGATTTCCAGCGCAATGCCCGGATCCACCGGTGCTGGCACATCCGCCACAAGGCATAAAGGAAATTGAATAGAACGGTAGGTCGGATTAGCGAAGCGTAATCCGACCTGTATTCTAGAACTCGTAGCGCAGGCCGCCGGAGAACTGGAAGGTATTCACATCCGTGGCGGTGTCTTCGAAGAGCTTTCCTCCTTCGAACACCAGGAAGGTGTCGTCCATTACTTCGAAGTCGAGGCCAGCAATCCAGCTGACGCTGAAGCCGCTGTCTGGAAATTCGCCTTCGAGGTCCAGAAAGGGGTTGTTGCGGTCATTCGCCGGGTCGCTAATCTCCCCCTCGCCATGGATATAGGAAAAGCCAAACTGTCCGTAGAGGTTGGCGTAGTCGGTAATCGGATAGTGCAGGCCGATATACCAGCTTGCGTAGTAGTCAACGCTCAATGTGAGGTCACTATTCGGGACTTCGGCGTCTTTAAAGCCGCCGCCGGCCCGCAACTCGGCGTGGAACAGGTCGGTTATATGACCACCCATCACCAGTGTTCCGCCAGTGCCCCAGGCCGTCTCCTTGGTGTTTTCACCGATAGTGCGGTGGTTGTAAGTGGTTGCCAGCAGACCGATGTAGTGTTTGTCTGCTCGAGGAGTATCCTGGGCCAGAACAGCCTGGGAGGCGAGAAACAGGGCGGGGACAAGTGGGCAGATAAGGGGCGTTCGCACAACCTTGTTCATTGTTATCGGGCTTCCTGACGTGGGCGAATACGGGCTGATTCTGCCTTGTGTAACCGTTTGTTACGTCGACCCGTGTCACACTTCCCTGTGTCTGTTCTGCACCGTTAAAGGTCTTCGTCGAACAGGCCTTCTTCCCGAGCCATTAGCAGCAGGGCATATACGCCATTTTCGGGCAGTTGAGGTTCCAGGCTTTCCTCGAACAGCAACTGGCGACGACGATCTTCCAGGGTTTCGCTGTCGAGGCCGGTAATAAGCTCACTGATGGGTGCGATCTCAAACGGGGCTTCCTGTCCTACTGCCGTGAAGATCAGGTCCACCAGAATCTCGTCCGGATCAAGGCCGTCCACGAATACGGTCTGGTCTGGCAGGTCCTGGTGCAGTTCCCGGGCCAGTTCGATGAGGGGCACGCCCTGTTCTTCCAAGTAGAGCAGGTCGATATCACCGAGGTCACCGTCTTCGGGGAGCCAGTCATCGGAAGGGGCGATCACCACGGTTTTCATCCGGCCGTCTTCCAGCGACCAGGCCATAGCGGTTGGGAAAAGCGCGTCGTCGGTCTGGCAGTATTCAATGTCGAGAAATCTCGGTGCAGGCACGTTGGGCTCCCGGTGCTGGTTAATTTGTGACCCGGTTATAGGGAATGTCCGTTGACCAGTATGAGGCTTTACGGCTTCATGCCATACTGATGGCGCAATTATCTTTTAATCAGGGACATCATGGAACACGCTGAATTTAACAAAGATTTATTGAAGTTTCTGAACACCTCTCCCACACCCTGGCACGCAGTTGACACCATGAAGCAACGGCTCAGTGCGGCCGGGTTCCAGGAACTGGATGAGCGGGAAGACTGGTCACTGGCCAAAAACCAGGGCTATTTCGTTATCCGTAACGGCTCTTCGATCGTTGCCTTCCGCACCGGCAGCAAAGACGTTGCCACCTCGGGGATCCGTATGGTGGGTGCCCATACCGATAGCCCCTGCCTGAAGGTCAAGCCCACACCTGAGCTTCGCCGAAAGGGTTTTTTCCAGCTGGGGGTCGAGGTCTACGGCGGTGTTCTGCTCAACCCCTGGTTTGATCGGGACCTTTCTCTGGCCGGTCGGGTTACGGTGTTGGACGAGGACGGCAAGGTGCGGGATACGCTGGTGGATTTTCGCAAACCCATCGCGTTTATCCCCAGTCTGGCCATCCACCTCGACCGCGAAGCCAACAGCAATCGGACGGTTAATCCCCAGACCGATCTGCCACCGGTTGTGATGCAGGTTCCGGAAAGTGACACGACCAGCTTTGTCGATATGCTGTCACAACAGGTCAGAACAGAATCCGGACTGAGTGTTCGCAAGGTTCTGGGCTACGAGCTGAGCTTTTACGATGCCCGTGAGGCGTCGTTTGTCGGTTTGCGCGATGATTTCATCGCATCCGCTCGGCTGGACAACCTGCTGAGTTGTTACATCGGCCTTCAGTCTCTGCTGAAAGCTTCCGGTGATGAGGCCGCTCTGTTGGTCTGCAATGATCACGAAGAGGTTGGCAGTATGTCGGCCGAAGGCGCCCAGGGGCCGTTCCTCACGGCGGTGCTGGATCGTTGGGCCGGCTCCGGCAAGGCCCGGGCCATTGCCCGTTCGATGATGGTGTCGGCGGATAATGCCCACGGCATTCACCCCAATTACATGGATAAACACGACGAAAATCACGGTCCGATTCTCAATCAGGGGCCGGTGATCAAGGTCAACCACAACCAGCGTTACGCCACCAACAGTCGCTCGGCGGCCGTATACCGCCACATCAGTGACGAGCTGGGTTTGCCACACCAGACGTTTGTGGTTCGAAGTGACATGGGCTGTGGCAGTACCATCGGGCCGCTCACGGCGGGTAATCTGGGAGTGACCACGCTGGACATTGGTGTACCGCAGTTCGGTATGCACTCTATTCGGGAACTGATCGGAACCGAGGATGGCTTCACGCTGTTCCGCGTGCTGACCGAATTCATGCAGCGCGAACAGATTTTCTAGGGCGGGAAACGAAAAATGCCGCTGATTCATCAGAAGCAGCGGCATTTCGAAATAAGTGGCTCCCCGAGCTGGGCTCGAACCAGCGACAAACGGATTAACAGTCCGTTGCTCTACCAACTGAGCTATCGGGGAACAGCATCAAGTGGCGCGCATATTAAGCGCTTTGATTTACGGGGTCAACCCCCTGATATGAAAGGCTAAAAATTGTACGAAAGCAGGACTCTTCACTATCGTCCGCCACCGTGGCTACGCAACGGTCACGTCCAGTCGGTCTGGCCCACGCTGTTTCGCAAAGTACCCATGGTGGATCCCGAGCCGGAAGTGATTGCGACGCCGGATGACGACGAACTGCACCTGGACTGGTACCGGCAGGGCAGCGACCGTCTGGCGATTGTGTCCCACGGGTTGGAGGGGCATAGCCGGCGTCCCTACGTGCTCGGTTTAACCCGAGCCTTGCTGCGTGAGGGATGGGATGTTCTGGCGTGGAACTTCCGCTCCTGCGGCGGCGTTATGAATCGGCAACCCAGGTTCTATCATAGCGGCGCCACTGAGGATCTCGGCCTGGTGGTCAATCACGGTTTGTCGGGTAACTACAACACCCTGTTCCTTTCCGGGTTTAGCATGGGGGGCAATCTGACGCTGCTTTATCTGGGCGAACAGGGTGAGGGAGTCGATAGCCGGATCTGCGGCGCCGTTGCCTACTCGGTTCCCTGCGACCTGGCCGGCAGTGCCGATATGCTGGCACTGCCCAGCCGAAAGATCTACATGCAGCGCTTTCTTCGGGATCTGAAGGTGAAAATGCAGGAGAAGGCAGAAAAGTTCCCAGACCTGATCGAGGTTTCCGGGTTTGACGCGATCCGCAGTTTTCATGAGTTTGATGATCGCTACACGGCACCACTGCACGGTTTCCGCAATGCCCGGGATTACTGGGCGCAGTGCTCGGCGCTGGGGCGCATGCGAGATGTGCGGGTGCCGGCGCTGATGGTCAATGCCGCCGATGATCCGTTCCTGTCGCCGCAGTGCTTTCCGGAGTCCCGGCGGCAGCTCGGTGCCCATGTGCGCCTTGAGGCGCCTCGCTGGGGCGGTCATGTGGGGTTTGTCGAGCACGCCAGGGACGGGTTCTACTGGTCAGAGCGCCGGGCCCTGGCGTTTCTCCGGGGATTGCACTGAGTCGGAGTTACTGAAGGATCGGTTTGATGACCGGCCAGACGTTGTCCAGCAGTTTGGCCTGGGCTTCCTCGGTAGGATGAATACCGTCGTCCTGCATCAGTCCGTCCTGGTTGTAGATGCCGTCCAGAAAGAAGGGAACCAGAGCGGTGTCGTAACGGTCTGACAGCTTCGGGTAGATTTCGGCGAACATTTCTGTGTACCGCTGTCCGTAGTTGGGAGGTATCTGCATGCCCACCAGCACGGCACGCGCCCCCGAACCCTGGACCTTTTCGATCATGGAGGCGAGATTGGATTCGATAACATTGGGCGGAAAGCCGCGAAGGCCGTCGTTGCCTCCCAATTCGATGATCACAACTTCGGGCTCGTTCTCCTCAAGCAGTTCGGGCAGACGACGAGCGCCGCCATCGGTGGTCTCTCCGCTGATGCTGGCATTGACCACTTCCCATTCCGTTAGTCCCTTGTCTTCCAGGCGCTCACGTAACAACTGCACCCAGGCAGTTTCGGAGGGGACGCCATAGGCGGCACTGAGGCTGTCTCCGACAATCAGAAGCGTGCTCTGGCTCGCCGCCACGGGCAGCGCCAACAGGGTAGCTACAAGAAAAAGAATTGATCTGACGTACACCAATGCCGTATGCATAGACAACCAATACACCTTTAAGTCGTTTTCAGGACCCAGGATCGGGAGATTCCGTGAACCAGATGACCAATATTAACCCGGATAGCCAGAGCCCAATGTTACGGGTAAATAACCTGACTCACCGCGTCAGTGTTGAAACCGATACGCTCACGATCTTGCAAGGGGTCACTCTTGAAATCAATCGGGGAGAGTCCGTAGCCATTGTCGGGCGCTCAGGGTCTGGAAAAACCACACTCCTGGGTCTGTTAGCCGGCCTCGATACGCCGACTGAGGGAACGGTTGAGCTGGACGGGTCGGTGATCAGCAAGCTCAGCGAAGACGAGCGGGCAAAGCTTCGGGCCCACCGGGTTGGGTTCGTGTTCCAGTCCTTCCAGCTTTTACCTGCGCTCACCGCGCTCGAGAACGTTATGTTGCCCCTGGAGCTGGCGGGTATGAGCGCTCCGGAAAAAAGAGCACGTGAATTACTGGAACGGGTGGGCCTGGGCGAACGTCTGACCCACACTCCAAGACAGCTGTCGGGCGGTGAGCAGCAGCGGGTAGCGATTGCGCGGGCGTTCGCTTCTGAGCCGCTGATTCTGTTTGCTGATGAGCCGACCGGCAACCTGGACAACCGCACCGGCCAGGCAGTCTCCGATCTGCTCATGGCGCTCAACCGGGAGCAGGGCACAACGCTGGTAATGGTTACCCACGACGAACACCTGGCGGCGCGCTGCAATCGGCAGTTCCACATTGAAGCCGGCGTTCTTACCGAACCGAGCGCGGCTCAGGAGATGGCACGCTGATGGCGGCTGCAAACAAGCTCATGTCGGTCCGCCGGGATTGGCGGGAACGGGATGTTCGTGTCGTTCTTGCCGCTCTGATCATTGCCGTTGCCACGGTTGCTACCATCGCCCTGTTTGCCAGCCAGCTGCAACGCACCCTGGTTTCCTCAGCCAGTTCGTTCCTGGCGGCGGATCGGCAGCTGGAAGCGGAAAATGGTCGACCCATTCCCGATTCATGGCTGGAGGAAGCGACTGATCAGGGGCTGGCAACCGGTCGAATGGTGGAATTCTCCACCATGGTTTTGGGCGCTGATAATTTCCAGCTGGTGTCGGTGAAAGCCGTCAGCAACGAATATCCGCTCCGGGGGGATATCGAAATACAGCGGGACCCAACGGGGCCCAGGGAGCTGGTCAGTCAGGGGCCCGGGCCAGGAGAGGTCTGGATCAACCCGCGCCTGCTCAGACTGCTGGATCTGGAAATCGGAGAGCCCCTGGAAGTCGGGAACCTGAACCTGACCGTCTCAGGTCTCCTCATTCGCGAGCCCGACGGTGGTTTCCGGCTCTCCGCGCTGGCGCCACGGGTAATGATGCATGTGGATGATGTCTCAGCCACCGGGGTGATTCAGGAGGGCAGCCGGGTTGAGTATGTTTACCTGTTTGCCGGTGATGAAGCCTCGCTGGAGTCTTACTATCAATGGCTGCAACCCCGCATGGAGCCAAGCCATGAATGGGAGGGCGTTCGCGATGGTGAAACCTTCTCCCGCTCCCTTGAGCGTGCCGAGCGATTCCTGCTGCTCGGCGGCAGCCTTGCGGTTCTGCTTGCCGCTGTGGCGGTTGCTGTTGCAAGCCGGCAATACGCCCTGTCTCAACGCGACACCGTCGCATTACTGAAGACCCTCGGTCTGAGCGGCGCTGGTATTGGCGGCTTGTATCTCAGGCGTCTGGCACTCTGGGGCGTTACCGGCATCATTGGTGGCCTGCTGGTGGCCATGCCGCTTTACTGGTTGCTGACTCGCATGCTGAGCGAGGTACTGGAGCGCCCGGTGGACTTCCAGCTCGACCCTTCCGCCCTGGTACCCGCGCTTCTGACGGCCCTTGTTTCTCTGTTTGCCTTCGCCTATCCGCCGGTGCGTCGGCTTAGGAATGTGCCGGCCATGCGCGTACTGCGAAGCCAACCCGGTGAAACAGGTCGTGAGGCCTTGCCGGATATCCTGATCGCCATTGTGGCGGTGTTCGGACTGGTATGGATGTACGCCGGCGAACTGGCCCTCGTGGTTTCCCTGCTCGGTGGCCTTGCCCTGCTGCTTGGCGCCCTTGGCCTGGTTGGATGGCTGCTAGTGGCCACACTGCGTAAGGTCCGTGGCGGCGGTAACGCCTGGCGTCTGGCATTGGTGGGCCTCTACCGGCATCGCAGGGCCAGTCTGTCCCAGATTGCCGTGTTTGCGATGACGCTGATGCTTGCGGCCACGCTGATACTGGTGCGGACTTCATTACTGTCGGACTGGCAGGCCCAGTTGCCCGATGACGCGCCCAATCACTTCCTGATCAATATTGCGCCGGACGCGGTTGAGGACGTTGATGCGTTCTGGCAAGAGCGTGGCCAGCCCCTGGATAAACTCTACCCCATGGTTCGCGGTCGTCTGACCGAGCTCAACGGACAGCCGGTCAAGGAAACGGTCAGTAAGGATGAGAATGTAAACGCCCTTAACCGTGAACTGAACCTCACCTGGATGTCGGCTCTACCGGAAGACAACGAGGTAGTGGAGGGCACCTGGTTCGGTGAGAACCAGAAAAACGGCGTCTCGGTGGAAGCCGAACTGGCTGCACAACTCGGCCTGTCATTGGGCGACAAACTGACCTTTACCATCGGTTCCGAGAAGGTAACGGAAGCTGTCACCAGTATCCGCACGGTTCAGTGGGACAGCATGAAACCCAATTTCTACATGGCCTTCCCGCCGGAGGGCGGCCTGACAGACATGCCTGCAACCTGGATAACCAGCTTTTATCTTCCCAAGGACGGCAAGGATGCATTGAACGAGTTTTCGCGCCAGTTCCCGACCGTTTCGGTACTGGAAATTGACCACGTGATCGAGCGAATCCAGGAGATTGTCCGCCAGGTAACACAGGCGATTGAAGCCATCCTGGCGCTGATTCTTGCCGCAGCGCTTGTGGTTATGGCAGCGGTGGTCAGTGCGACGCTCCAGGACCGGCAAAGGGAAGGGGCCTTGCTACGAACTCTGGGCGGCAGGCAGAAACTGTTAGTGCGCAGCACTATGCTCGAGTTCGCGTTGCTGGGAGGCTTTGCAGGTTTATTGGGCGTGGTTGCCGCCGAGGCGGCGGTCTGGGCACTGCAGTTCCGGATGTTCGAGGGCACGTTCCAATGGCACTGGCATGTGGTGCTGCCTATCCCGCTGGTTAGCGCCCTGGTTCTGGCCCTGTTTGGCCGATGGCAACTCCGGCCGGTTCTTAGCGTGTCGCCCATGCTTCTGCTAAGGCGCCTGGAGTAAGGCGCCCGGGGTAGAGCGGCGGCAGCGGTTATCGGTAGTTGGCGAGAATGGCGTCAAGTTCGCCGTTCTCTCTCATCTCCGCCAGTTCGGCATTGAATTGATTGGCGAAGGAATGCCAGTCCTTACGCAACATCAGCCGGAAGCCATAATTGCTGATGCCCTTGCTGGTTATGTCGAAGTGCTGCCTGAGGCCCTCGTTCCGCAGGATCCATTTTCCGACCAGCCGATCAGCGACAGCCGCGTCGAATCGGTCGCCGTGCAGCACGAACGTGAACATGTCCTTGTCCCTGGAAACATCGAAACGGCGAACTCGGCCCTCTTCGAAGTAAGGCTCGAGCAGCGGATACCGGTACCCGAGGTGAGTAACAATGGTTTTTGAAACCAGATCGTCTGGGCTCTCGTACGAGAAGTCCGATTGAGCAGGTGCAAAAAACACCTCTTCGATGTCCACGACAGGGTCAGTAAACAGGAACTGCTCCGGATTATCTGCCCACTCCCGGGCCCTTGGCGTGCCGTCGATGTAACCCTCAAGCAGCATCTGATCAACCCGCTTTCGCGGAATCCTTTCAGCAATAACCCTGTAGCCGAGGCGTTTGGCAACCACGGACACGACATCCCACATGATTCCTGAGGGTTGGTTCTGATCAACGATCAGATAGGGGGGATAGCCGTTGGGAGAGATGTTGAAACGGAATACACGCTCTTCCTCGGACGCGGATACGGAAAAAGAAGGTATTGTCAGACCAACCAGCAGGATGCCGAGAATGGCAGAGGTGAGGCAGGACACTCGGTTTTGCATGCGGAGGGGGCTCTCTACGAAACGATGCTGTAGGTGAAAAATGAACCCGGCTATCATCCCTGCCAGAAGTGGCTAATTGTCCTCTTTTGCTCAGTCCTTTTCAATGATGTGATTTCTATCTTAAGAAAAATGCTGAAGCCGGGGCCGCGTGCGGCCCCCGCTTTCCGGTTATGCCCAGGCGCGTCGCAGAACCGCGCGGGCGTCCTCCAGTGTCACTTCCTTCGGGTTGAACATGATGGAGCCATCATCCAGCGCCATTTCGGCGATGTGATCCAGTTGATCCTCGGTTACCTTGCCGGTTTCCTTCAGTGTACGTGGCAATTGGCACCGCTTGTAAAGGGCATCCCGAAGTTTGCGAATGGCGGAAATACTGGCCTCTGCCCGGCGGCTTGCAGGCGTTGCTGCGAACACTTCCGGGCCTTCCAGATACAGCAACAAGTCGCCCAGAGGATCCCGGATGGTTTCCAGGTTGTACTCCAGCACATAGGGCAGGTAAAGACTCATACACAGACCGTGGGGCAGGTGACAGATAGCGCCGGTTGCGTGTCCCAATGCGTGCACCAGGCCCACCATGGAATTTGAAAAGGCAATGCCGGCCATGGTCGACGCCTGGGCCAGCTCCAACCGGCCGTCGCTGTCTTTTGGGTTGTCCATTACATTGAGCAGGGAGTGGCTGATCTTTTTGATCGCCGCGGTGGCGTAGGCGTCGCTCAATGGGTTCTTGGCCATGCAGGTAAAGGCTTCCGTGGCATGGGTCATGGCGTCCATCGCCGTTGCCGCGGTAATGTGCGGCGGCAGGGTAAGTGTCATGCGCGGATCAATGATCGCCGCGTTAGGCAGCAGGAACGATGACGTGAAGGGCAGCTTGACGCCCTTGGTTTCATCGGTGATCACGGCAACGGAGGTGACTTCCGAACCGGTACCGGCCGTTGTGGGCACAACGAAAAAGGGCTTCAGGGGATGCTTGAGCACGCCGGCACCGCTGTACTTTGCGATATCGTCACCACCCTCGGAAACCAGAATATTGACGGCCTTGCCGGTATCAATCGCCGAACCGCCGCCGACGGCGATAATGGAGTCGCACTTTTCCTGACGGTAAATGCCGGCGATATCACGCACCACGGTGGTGGAGGAGTCTGGCGGAACATCATCATAGATAGACGTGATTTCCAGCCCGCTTTCCTCACAAGCGGCGATAACGGGTTCCAGCAGACCCGCAGCCCGTACGCCCTTGTCGGTTACGATCATCGGCCGTCTCGCAGCCATGCCTGTGAGCTCATAGGGAATGTGTTCAAGTGCGGCCTTGCCGGCAATGACTTTCACCGGGCAGAAGAACTCATAATATTTAGTGGTCATCACGCTCTCGCTGTCTCGACAAAATTGGTGGCAACTTTCAGGTAAATGCGCGCAGCACTGATCAGTTTTTCCGGCAGGTGCAGATCGGCCGGGTACTCCTTCACGGCCCGCTCGGCGATCAGTTTTGGCAGGATGAATGACTCAAGCCGGTTCAGCACCCGGGTCATGCGCACCGCATAGCTGATGTCGCCATCGACCAGCATGCGGTCATTGGCGAATGCCACGGAGGTTTTCTCCTGGAAAGACAGCACCAGAAACGCATGGGCAATATGCTTGAACTGAATTGACAGGTCGACGGGGCGGGGTGCCTGGTCACCGTGGTAGCGGAATCGCCCCTGGCCGGTGTGCTCCACGATCAGCTTTGAGCCGTCCGGCATCACCATCATTTCAAACAGAAAGCCATCAGGCAGGGCCCTGGCTTCATTCTGAACCTTTTCGTCCACTTCACTCACAGCCTGCAGTGCCCGCCCCATTACCTGAAACATCAGTTCCACATACAAGCGGCGCGCCTGGAAGACCATGGGCTGGATACGTTTCGCTAACATGTCCGTCATCCAATCATTGTTGATGTGATCTGATTTTTAGAGTTATTGCTCTAAAAGTCAATGGAGGCGTTGACAGAAGATGTGCGTCAGACCGGCAATCTTGATCCCGGGCAATAAAAAGGCCGGAACCCCTCGGAACTCCGGCCTTCTAAAGTCAACGATTCCGGCGGCAATTATTGCGTGAGTGCCGCCAGTTTACGTTTGGCCTCTTCAGCCACGTCACCACCGGCTTCGGCGGCCTTGCTGTAATAGGCAATGGCTTCATTTCGATTATTCTGTTTTACCGCAACATCGCCGAGTCGCAGGAAGGCGATGGATGTGGGAACGGTTTCATTGGCTTTGATGAGGTTTTCCCTGGCCTTGTCCAGATTATTGAGTCTCAGGGCATTCAGGCCGTTGTAAAGGCGGTATTTAAACATTTCGGGATAGAGCTCCACGGCCTTCTCGAAGTCGGCAGCGGCTTTCTCGGCTTCCTTCTGCTCCTGATAAATTCGACCGCGCAGCGCGTAGAACATGGCCTCACGCGGAAGCAGGCGAATCGCTTCGTTTATTTTGTCCAGGGCAGGTTTCATTTCACCCTTGGAAGCAAGCTCCATGGCCTTGTCGTGGGCCTCGTACGCGGGTTGCAGCGAACGGAGCTTGGCCATTTTGCGTTCGTAGACATCCGCTCCCCGATAGCCGCCGGCACCGATCTTCTGAACCAGTTCGCGGTTTTCCTGTACCCTCTTTGCCGAGGGTGGATGGGTCGCAAACAGACCATCAATGAAGCTGGACTGACGGCCCTCAGAGAGTTTCAGAAAGAGCTCCTGAAGCTCGACAGCCGCCTGCGGGTCGTAGCCTGCCTGTTTCATGTAAAGAATGCCGTAATGATCAGATTCCAGTTCATCTCCCTGGCTGTATTGCGCCAGCGCGAGTTGGGCCCCCAATGCGGCACCACCCATGATCAGCCCGGCCCATTCGTTATCCGAAAGCGCAAAGCCGAGGCCAGCAACACCGGCACTGATCAGCATGCCCTGTTGCATCCGCTGAACACTGTGTCTGGCCGCAGCGTGAACAATCTCGTGGCCAAGAACCGAAGCAAGCTGAGCCTCGTCCTCGAGGTCTGTCAGCAGGCCGCGATTGATGGCGATCTTGCCCCCGGGCAAGGCCCAGGCGTTGGGCACGCTGCTGTTAAGAACCACGAATTCGTAGGGCAGATCGGGACGATCGCTGACCTGCGCCAGCTTCTGGCCGACCTCGTTCACGTACAGATTCAGCTCGGGGTCGATGTAAAACCGGCCGCCCTGGGTTTGCTGTGTGGGCTCGTATTGCTCCGCGCCCATGGCGAGTTCCTGGCTCTCGCCGATCAGCGAAAGCTGCTTTTCGCCGGTAACCGGATTAACCGAGCAACCACTCAGCAATACCGCCAGGGCAATGATAGCGAGGCTGGTTTTGATAGCAGACAGGTTCAAGATGAGCTCCCTTTTCGATGAATCTATGTCGGGCTTCGTCGTAAATCTTTACCCGATTCCTGAATGGCCAGTTTATAGCACATGATTGGTTGTGGGTGGATTACCGCACCGCCTCGAGCGGTGGTGGCGAACAGGTCCATGGCGTATCATAAGCCCCTGTTCCCGCTCTGTTTCGCCATTTTCAAATCTAGGGCAGCCAATGGGTAATCTTCTCGAATTAATCGCTTTGCTCTGGTTCCTGGTTTGTTGGCTGGGTTATACCGAGTACTCCAAACGCCGCGCCGCCGACCGGCCCTGTCTCTCCAACACGCTCGACCTTTATCGGGAAGACTGGATGCGCGTCATGTTGCGCCGGGAAAACCGGATTGCCGATGCGTCGGTGGTTGGTAACCTGGAGCGAAACGGCGCCTTTTTCGCCTCCAGTTGCCTGCTGATTCTCGCGGGTATTATCACTGCCCTTGGATACACCCAGGAAGTGATGGAAGTGTTCAGCACCATGCCATTCGGAACCTTGCCGACCCGGGAAATCTGGGAGCTGCGCATGGTGGTGCTGCTAGTGGTGTTTATCTATGCCTTCTTCAAATTCACCTGGTCCATGCGGATGTACAATTTTGTCTCGGTGATGGTAGGCAGTGCCCCGCCACCGGACGATACCAAAACCAGCCCGGCAGGACGGGAAGCCTTCGCCCGCAGTGCCGGCAACATCTGCAACCTCGCAGGCGACGCGTTCAACCTGGGTCTTCGATCCTACTATTACGCGCTTGCCGTGGTAGGCTGGTTTATCCATCCGATCGTTTTCATGGCGGCGTCCACCCTGGTGGTCATCGTACTCTACCGCCGGGAATTCTGTTCTACGGCACTGGAGGCGTTGAGAGCAGGTAAGGTGTTCGAAGAGCCGCTGCCCGGCAAGGCGGAAAGCAGCGCAAAACCCAAAAGCTGATCCACAGGTTGAACTTGAATGAACGATGACATCCGACGGAAACGGGTTACCCGTTTTATCGACACACTCAACCAGGCCAAAGAGCTGGGGCTTACCGTTACCGAAGCCAAAAAGGGCAGCCTGACACTGTGCCTGCCATACAGTGACCGGATTATCGGTAACCCGGACACCGGTGTGATTCATGGCGGCGCCATTACCACCCTCATGGATACCACCTCAGGCTGTGTGATCCTTTGCGCACTGGACGATTTTGAGCTTTGCCCAACGCTCGACCTGCGTGTCGACTACATGCGCCCGGCGCATCCCAGGAAGCCGGTCTACGCAAGGGCCGAAACCTACCGGGTAACCCGTAACATCATTTTTACCCGGTGCGAGGCTTACCAGGAGGGCGGTGAAACCATTGCCAACTGCGTGGCCACCTTCATGCGTATTGGCAAGGATGCCAGCCCGAAACACTACCGGGATCTGATTACCGGAGGTGAGGAGTGACCGATCCTGAAATCCTCCGTTACACCCAGGAAACCGGAGACTTCAGCCGCATGCTGAACAGCATTCCCTACGCCACATGGATTGGTCTGCAGTGTGAGCGCTTCGGTGACGACCTGATTTTCCGTCTGCCTTGCAAGGACTCCAACCTCGGAAACCCGATCCTGCCGGCCATTCATGGCGGTGTGATCGGTGGTTTCATGGAGATGTCCGCCAACATCTACCTGATCATGTCTCAGGAAAGCCTGCGTATGCCCCGCATCGTCGATTTTTCCCTGGATTACCTCCGTGCCGGTCTCAACCGCGAAACCTACGCCGAATGCCGCCTGACCCGCCAGGGCAACCGCGTAGCCAATGTGATGGTCAGCGCCTGGCAAAAATCCCGCTCGCAACCCATTGCGACTGCCAGGGCACACTTCCTCCTCGAAGACTGATTTGCCAATGCACCGGGGCTTGAAATGCCCCGGCGTGCCCCCACTTTTGCTCAGAACGAACACAATAGCCTGGTGGCGCGGGTAGGAAGGGCTTTCCAAAACCGTGCGGAGCCATGGGTGAAGAGCGAAAGCTCTTCACGGGCAGGCCATGGACGGCCTGCCCAGGACCCTTGTGCGACGCAGGAGCGAAAAGCGCGAGGGGCGGAGCCGAGCGTACATGGATGTATTCACAGCGTGTTTTGGAAAGCCCTTCCTACCCGTGCCGCTCCACGAATCATGAGGTAACTCGGGCGCCGCTATTAGCCCGTTTATTTGTAGCAGGAGACAAAAACGCCATGACGGTTGAGACGCAAAAAGAGACTCTGGGTTTTCAGACCGAAGTGAAGCAGCTGCTTCACCTGATGATTCACTCGTTGTACTCCAACAAGGAAATCTTCCTTCGTGAGCTGATTTCCAACGCTTCAGATGCCGAGGACAAACTGCGTTTCGCAGCCCTGAAAGATGACGGCCTTTACGAGGGGGATCCTGAGCTGAAGATTCGCCTGGATTTCGATGAAGAGGCGAATACTGTCACTCTGACCGATAACGGTATCGGCATGACCCGTGACGACGTCATCCAGAACCTGGGCACCATTGCCCGTTCCGGCACCGCCGAATTCCTGCAGCAGTTGTCTGGTGATGAGAAGAAGGACAGCAAGCTGATCGGCCAGTTTGGTGTCGGTTTTTATTCGGCGTTTATCGTGGCCGACAAGGTGGATGTGTTTACCCGCCGCGCAGGTGCTCCGGTAGAAGAGGGCGTGCATTGGGAGTCCAAGGGCGACGGTGAGTTTTCCATTGAGCAGGTCAATCGGGAAAACCGCGGTACCCAGATTGTGCTGCACCTGAAATCGGACGCCAAGGAATTTGCCAACGGCTGGAAACTGCGCAGCCTGGTGAAGAAGTACTCCGACCATATTTCTTTTCCGGTGGTCATGAAGGCCGAGTCCGATGAAGGCGAGAAGAAAGACGAGTACGAAACCGTCAACGATGCGACCGCGCTCTGGACCCTTCCGCGTACCGAAATCAAGGACGAGGAGTACAAGGAGTTCTACAAGCACATCGCCCACGATTTTGAAGACCCGCTGACCTGGTCCCATAACAAGGTGGAAGGCAAGCTGGACTACACCAGCCTGCTGTATATCCCGGCCCGAGCGCCTTTTGATCTTTACAACCGGGAAGCGCCCCGCGGCCTGAAGCTGTATGTGCAGCGCGTGTTCATCATGGATGACGCCGAGCAGTTCCTGCCGCTGTACCTGCGTTTTGCCAAGGGTGTGATTGACTCGAACGACCTTTCCCTGAACGTTTCGCGCGAGATCCTGCAGAACGACAGCACCGTGGAAAGCATTCGTACTGCGCTGACCAAGCGGGTTCTGGACATGCTGTCCAAGCTGGCCAAGAAGGATCCGGAGCAGTACCAGAAGTTCTGGGGTGAGTTCGGCACTGTATTGAAGGAAGGCCCGGCGGAAGATTTCAGCAACCGCGAGAAGATTGCCGGCCTGCTGCGCTTTGCCTCTACCCACACGGGCGAGAGCACACAGAATGTCTCTCTCGATGACTACATCAGCCGTATGAAAGAGGGGCAGAAGAAGCTCTATTACATTACCGCCGACAACTTCACCGCGGCCAAGAGCAGCCCGCACCTGGAAGTATTCCGCAAGAAGGGCATCGAGGTTCTGATCCTTACCGATCGCATCGACGAGTGGATGATGGGCTACCTCAGCGAGTACGACGGCAAACAGTTCCAGGACGTCGCTCGTGGCGATCTGGACTTGGGCGAAGTCGAGACCGAGGAAGACAAGAAGCACAAGGAAGAGGCGGCCGAAGAGCACAAGGATCTGCTTGAGCGCATCAAAAATGCTCTGAACGACCGGGTTCAGGAAGTGCGTGTAACCAACCGTCTGACCGACTCACCGGCCTGCCTGGTTGTGGGTGATTTTGACATGGGTGCGCAGATGAAGAAGATCATGGAGGCCGCCGGCCAGAAAGTACCGGAAAGCAAGCCGATCTTCGAGATTAACGTGGACCACCCTCTGGTTCAGCGCCTTGAGAGCGAGAAGGGCGAAGAGCGATTCAACGAGCTCTCTGCAGTCCTGCTGGACCAGGCCACCCTGGCAAGCGGCGAGCAGCTCCCGGACCCGGGTGCCTACGTTACCCGCCTGAACCGTCTGTTGCTTGAATTGGCCAACTGATAGCCGATGCAGCAGATTATAGTGGATATCAGCATCAGCCCTGATGAGTGGATCAAGCTCTATCAGGGCGTTGCCACCGATGTTCACACCACGGCCCGGGACGGACGCTCCGTCCGCTTCCCGGCCCGTATTCTCTCCCGTTTCTACCTCCGCGATGGAATTCGCGGCAGTTTCCGCATCGTTTTTGACGATGCCGGCAAGTTCTCTTCCATTGAGCGGCTCTAGTCAGCCAGCACTTCATCCATAAACAAAAACTTTCACAAATTTATTTTTAATTAATTGTATCGTGGTGTCGTCCCCGGGCTACAGTGAAATTGTTCTCGTCAGACAGGAGTATCCCTATGTCAGGAACGGTTTTACTCAGTCGAAGTGTGGCGTGGCGTGATCTGGTTGGAATCCTGGCGGATTACTCGAGCAATTTTGCCTGCTCACAGTAGCCGTTTTCAGGTCCCCGGCGCCAACGGGAATCCCTATAGGCATTCACTATTCAGGGTATAAGAAAATGTCAGAGCAGAGCACTTTTTCTGTCCTATAGTTAGTGATGCCTTGATCTAAAGAAGTGTCGTTTTGCCAAACCCAATGAGGAGAGAAAAATGACGGATAACAACAGCTCTGGTGGAAAGTGCCCTGTGATGCACGGTTCCAATACTCAGGAAAAGTCTGATGTAAAGGCTTGGTGGCCTGAGAATCTGAACCTGAACATTCTTCATCAGCATGACCGTAAAACCAACCCGATGGGCGACGATTTCGACTATCAGGAAGAGGTCAAGAAGCTCGACCACAAAGCGCTCGAGAAAGACCTGCACGCCCTGATGACCGATAGCCAGGACTGGTGGCCGGCTGACTGGGGGCATTACGGCGGCCTTATGATCCGTATGGCATGGCACGCTGCGGGCACCTACCGTCTGGCCGATGGCCGTGGGGGCGGCGGCACCGGTAACCAGCGCTTTGCACCGCTGAATTCCTGGCCTGATAACGGCAACCTGGACAAGGCCCGCCGTTTGCTGTGGCCGATCAAGAAAAAGTACGGGAACAAGATCAGCTGGGCTGACCTGTTTATCCTGGCCGGTAACATTGCCTATGAATCCATGGGCTTCAAGACCTTCGGCTTCTCCTACGGCCGCGCCGACATCTGGCACCCGGAAGAAGACATTTACTGGGGTGCTGAGAAAGAGTGGCTGGCTCCGTCTGACACGCGTTACGAAAATGTCGAAAAGCCTGACACCATGGAAAATCCGCTGGCCGCTGTCCAGATGGGCCTTATTTACGTGAACCCGGAAGGTGTGAACGGCAATCCTGACCCCCTGAAGACCGGTGAGCAGGTACGTGAAACCTTCGCCCGTATGGCCATGAACGACGAAGAAACCGCTGCCCTGACCGCTGGCGGTCACACCGTGGGTAAGGCGCACGGTAATGGCGATGCGGAAGCCCTTGGGCCCGAGCCCGAAGCCGCAGACGTTGAAAACCAGGGCTTCGGCTGGATGAACCCCAACATGGGTGGCAAGGCGACAAACGCTGTGACTTCGGGCATCGAAGGTGCCTGGACCACCAACCCGACCAAGTTCGACATGGGTTACTTCGACCTGCTGTTCGGTTACGAGTGGCAGTTGACCAAGAGCCCGGCTGGCGCAAACCAGTGGGAGCCGATCGACATCAAAGAAGAGCACATGCCGGTTGATCCGACCGACATGACCACACGTGTCAAGCCGATGATGACTGACGCTGACATGGCCATGAAGGTCGATCCGAAATACCGCGCCATCTGCGAGAAGTTCATGGCGGATCCCGAGTACTTCAAGGACTGCTTTGCCCGCGCCTGGTTCAAGCTGACGCACCGTGACATGGGTCCGAAAGCCCGTTACATCGGTCCGGACGTGCCCGCTGAAGACCTGATCTGGCAGGATCCGGTTCCTCAGGGTGAGACCAACTACATCGAAGAAGTGGTCAAAGAGAAAATCGCTGCAGCCGGCCTCAGCCTGAACGAAATGGTCTGCACCGCCTGGGACAGCGCCCGGACATTCCGGGGCTCGGACATGCGTGGTGGTGCCAATGGTGCCCGGATCCGTCTGGCTCCCCAGAAAGACTGGGAAGGCAACGAGCCCGATCGTCTCGACAAGGTGCTCAAGGTCTACGAGCAGATCTCGGCCGACACAGGTGCCAGCATTGCTGACGTGATTGTGCTGGGTGGTAACCTGGGTATCGAGATGGCGGCGAAAGCTGCCGGTCACGAAGTCCACGTTCCCTTCTTGAAAGGCCGTGGTGATGCGACCGACGAGATGACCGATGCCGACTCCTTCGAGCCGATGGAGCCGCTGGCGGATGGCTTCCGGAACTGGCAGAAGAAGGATTATGTGGTCAAGCCGGAAGAAATGCTTCTCGATCGCGCCCAGTTGATGGGTCTGACCGCGCCGGAAATGACGGTTCTTCTGGGCGGCATGCGGGTGCTCGGCACCAACTACGGCGGCACCAAGCACGGTGTGTTCACAGATCGCGTTGGCCAGCTGACCAACGATTTCTTCGTGAACCTGACCGACATGGCCAACCGTTGGGAGCCAACTGGCAAGAACTCGTACAACATCGTGGATCGCAAGAGCGGCAACACCAAGTTCACTGCGACCCGTGTTGATCTGGTGTTCGGTTCCAACTCCATCCTGCGTGCCTACGCAGAGTTGTACGCCCAAGACGACAACGAAGAGAAGTTCGTGAACGACTTCGTTGCGGCCTGGACCAAGGTCATGAACAACGACCGTTTCGATGTGAAGAAATAATCAGCTGTAACCGGCCGGGCATCCCTCGTGGGATGCCCGGCTACCAACTTCCCTCCAAATTCCTTACAATCCGCTCCGTCTGATTTTTGATCAGTCTCACCCTCTGTATCTTTTGCTCAAACGGCTGGAGCCTTCATGCGAATCATCCTTGCCCCTATGGAAGGGCTGGTCGACGCACCGATACGTGAAACCCTCACGAAGGTTGGCGGTATTGACCGGTGCGTAACCGAGTTCGTTCGCGTGACCCACGGCATGCTGCCACCAAGAGTGTTCTACAAATACGCCCCGGAGCTGCATAACCAGTCGCTGACCCGGGTGGGTACCCCTGTTGCTGTTCAGTTACTGGGTTCAGACCCTCACCAGATGGCTCGACATGGCGTGCGCGCCGCAGAACTCGGCGCCACCCAGGTGGATATAAACTTTGGTTGCCCGGCTAAAACTGTGAACAAGCACAAGGGCGGTTGCGTGTTAATGCGTGAACCAGAGCTGATGCATAAGATTGTGGCTGCCGTACGTCAGGCTGTGCCCGCGCGGGTGCCGGTCACGGCCAAAATGCGGCTGGGCTACGACGACCGTTCCATGGGCGTGGCTTGTGCGCAGGCACTGGAATCCGCCGGTGCCGAAGAGATTGTTATCCATGCCCGCAGCAAAGTGGATGGCTACAAACCGCCGGCCTACTGGGAGGAAATCGCCCGGGCAAGGGAGGCGGTAAAAACCCACATCATTGCCAACGGCGAGATCTGGACGGTCGCAGATTACTGGCGATGCCGTGAGGTGTCCGGCTGCGATGACGTGATGATTGGCCGTGGCCTGATCGCGCGGCCAGACCTCGCCCGCCAGATCAAGGCCAGCCAGCAGGGTGAAACCGTGGCTGATATGACCTGGACGGAGGCCGTGGCGCTGGTTCGCGAGTACGCGACCGTTCTCCAGGGCTGGCTTGAGGACCGCTATGTGACCGGTCGCATCAAGCAGTGGCTCAATTTTCTCCGCCAGGGTTTTGCCGAGGCAGAAGCGCTCTGGCCAGAGGCCCGAAAAATTCGTCAGGTGGCGCCCATGATGGCATGCCTCGAGCAGCCGGTTATCCTGACAGACACGCGCGCAGCCTGACCCCGATCCTTCCCAAGTCGGAATTTCCTCCGTTGACACTGGTATCAACGGTGTTTTCGCTCGTATCTATACTGGTACGAACAAAAAAGCGACTGGGAGGACGATCAATATGTTTCCAGGACTATTCCGTTATGCTCTGGCGAGTGCCGGAGTTATTGCCTGTATGCTTTTGGTTGCGGCCTTGCCCGCCGCAGCTGATGACCATGTGGTGAAGGTAACCCCCTTGGGTAGCCACGATGGTGAATTCTGTGGCCGTGACCGGGCGCTGGTGTTTGAAGATCCGAACGGCACCCGGATTCTCTACGATGCCGGCCGAACCGTCGCCGGGCCAGACGATCCTCGTCTGGGCAAGATCGACATTGTGCTGGTTTCCCATATGCATGGGGACCACGTGGGTGACCAACGAATCAGCAAGACAAACCAGGGCTCCTGCGGGTCCCCGGACACCGGTGTTTCAACGCTGCCACAATCCAATACCGTCGATATTGCGGTGAAACACAACGCGAAGATCGTGACAGGCAGTGAAATGCCTGCATTTTTTGCCGCCAAGCTCAAGGACGCTGGCGGTGATCCCGCCAACTCCATGCTGGTGCGTTTTGGTGGCGAACGTGAGGTTGGCGGAGTGGCGATCACCACGGTGCCTGCGGTTCACAGCAACGGCGTTTCACCTTCCTTCCTGACCGGTCCATTGGCGGAATACCTGGCGGCTGCCGGTGTGGGTGCAAGTGTTGGACCACCAACGGGCTACGTGTTGACGTTTTCGAATGGCCTGGTCGTTTACCTGTCAGGTGATACCGGTATTACCGCTGAGCAGCAGGTGGTTGTGAGAGATCACTATGGTGCGGGGCTTGCGGTGATTAACATAGGAGATACGTTCACCACCGGACCCAAGCAGGCCGCCTATGTGATCAACGATCTGGTGCAACCGAAGGCCGTCATTGCGTCCCATGCCAACGAGCCGGCCACCTCCGGCGGCAAGGTTCAGGACGGCACGCGCACGGCGTTGTTCCTGGATTCCGTGAACGTGCCGGTCCATGTTCCGCTCAGTGGCCGCACCATGGCGTTCAACAGCATGGCAAGTTGTATATCCGGCTGTAATTGATGATCAACGCGGCAGCCGATCAGTTCTCCATCTCCGGCTGGTAGTTGCCTGAGCGCGCTGCGCCGTTCAGGCGAGCGCGCTTGAGTATTGCCGTCTGGGCTTCGGGGCCATTCTCCAGATTGCCGGCCCAGGCTTTCTGGGCCGGCTCCTGCAGCGCACGTCCATAGGAAAAGCTTAGCTCCCAGGGCTGTGGACCCATGCTGTTCATGGCATTCAGGTTGATAGTGGCCTCTTCAGGAGTTTGCCCGCCCGACAGGAAGAAGATGCCCGGAACCGCAGCCGGTACCGCTCTGCGAAAGACAGCTAGTGTTGCTGTCGCCACTTCTTCAGGCGAGGCCTTTGGATTCTCCTTGCCCGGTGTCACCATGCTGGGCTTCAGGATCATTTGTTCCAGCTGAACTTTATGTCGGTAAAGGGCCCGGAAAACCTCGCGAATGACCGCTTCGCTCACTTCCGCGCAGCGATCAATGCTGTGATTGCCATCAATCAGCACTTCCGGCTCGACGATAGGCACAATACCCAGGGACTGGCAGATAGCCGCGTAACGGGCGAGAACTTCGGCATTCGCCTCGATCGCCTGCCGCGAGGGCAGGGTGTCCGAGATGTGGAACACATCCCGCCATTTGGCAAACCGTGCCCCCTGGTTTTTGTAGATTTCCAGGCGGTCGTCCAGGCCATCCAGACCAAAGGTGATTTCATCACCGGGGGCATTCAGGAGAGGGCCTTTACCCTTGTCGACCTTGATACCTGGCACTATGCCTTTGCTGGCCAGAAGCTTCGGCATGGGCACATTATCGAGGCTCTGCTGGCCGAGTGTCTCTTCAAACAGGATGACCCCACTGATGAATTCCCCGAGCCCGGAAGCCGAAAAAATGAGGCTCCGATATTCCCGCCGCATATCCTCGCTCGACTCCACGCCAACGGCTTTGAAGCGCTTGGAAATGGTGGGGTGGCTTTCATCCGCCGCGAGGATTCCCTTGCCTGGCTGAACCAGATCCCGGATGGTCGTGCTGAGTTCTTCCTGAGTGGTCATAGTGAGCTCCTGATTAATCCTTGAAGGTCTGATTGGTCGTTCGGCCCGCTACCTTATTGTAGACGTTGAATAGGTGTGTGGAATTTGATCTGGGCTAAGGCAGAAGCCTGCACTGTGATTTATGCTTCAACAATAACAACAGGGAAAAGGGAAGCCTGAATATGAAAACCGTTGTCAGTGTCAGCCTGGGATCTTCCGAATACGATTACGATCTGGAGACCTCCTTCCTCGGCCAGCCTTTCCGGATTATTCGAATTGGCACAGACGGCGACCTTTCCCGTGCCGAAGCGGTTCTTGAGTCGGTACACACGCAGGCCGACGCCATTGGTCTGAGTATGGTCCACGATCACTATGAGGTGGGTCGGGAGCAGCTTGAACACCCCGATACCGCTCGCCTGGAGGCCTGTGTGCCTGACAAGCCCGTGACCACCGGTGCGGGCCTGAGGGCGATCCTGCAGGAATGGGCCGTCCGCCACACCCAATCCGAACTGGGGCATTTTTTCGACAACGCCCGTGTGCTGTTTATGAATGGGCAGGCCGGTTATCGAATTGCCCGGTCCCTCTCGGAACACACCGACAACCTTTTCTTTGCCGACCCGTACACGGATTTCGGGGTGCCCAGGCTGCTGACTTCCCTGAAGCAACTGGAAACCTACACCTCGCTGACGGCTCCGATCATGTTCAGGCCAGCAGCCGTGAAAGCGGTAGAAACCATTCTTCGCACACCCTTATATCGTCTGGGTGAAAACCTCGTTAAAGGCTCATTGCACCATGCCGTGGCCGATTCCCACGTGATCGTAGGCGCCATCGGAGACCTGGAGCATTTCACGCAGAAAGAGCTGGATGGCAAGACCATCATAACTTCGCGGGTTACTGACTCGGCGCTCGACTGGATGCGGTCCCGCCGGGTTGCCATGGTCGTTGACTACAGTCCCTGGCTGGAAGGCCGGCCCCTGGGCGTGAATGTGATGGAGGCGATGATCAGCGCCGCGCTCTCCAGAACACCGGATCAGCTGGGACCGGACGATTATCTGGATGTTATCCAGAGTCTCGGTATTGAGCCACGAATCCTGTATCCGGATGGCTACCGTCGGGTGAACCGGTTTGCGTTTGTTATTCATCCGCTTTCCCAGCAATACCTCACCAAGACGCCGCCGCTGGATTGGGTTGCCAATGTTTCTCCTCCTGTGGTGATGAACCTGGTGGAAAAGGCCATCGCCTATTCACCACCGTTTATTTATTCGAAGGTGTCCGGAATCCGGTCACCGAATGGCGATGAGGTAGAGGGCTGGCTGATTACCGTGGGTGGCACCCCCCGGGAAATCATGGCCCACGGGCCGGAATTTACCTACGCCCGGCTGTTGCAGGCCGCAAAGCTGGCCAAGAAACTCGGGGCCCAGATCATGGGCCTGGGGGCGTTCACCAAGGTAGTGGGGGATGCAGGTATTACGGTGGCCAAGCGGGCACCGCTGCCGATCACAACCGGTAACAGCTACAGTGCCTCCGGCGCGCTTTGGGCGGCCCATGATGCCATGAAGAAAATAGGGCGGGTAAGTATCGGCGCCAGCGGCAAGGCCGCCGGCAAGGCGATGGTGGTGGGTGCTACAGGTGCCATCGGCTCCGTCTGTGCACGATTGCTGGCCAAGGCAGTGGATGAGGTCTACCTGGCGGCACCGGAGCCGGCGAAACTCCTGGCGCTCAAGGAAAGCATCGAACAGGAAACGCCCGGGGCCATCGTGCATGTTGCCGGTTCGGCCGAACGCGATCTGGCGGACATGGACATGATCGTCACTGCCACCTCCGGAGCCGGCAAACGCATTCTCGACATCATGAAAGTGAAGCCGGGTTGTGTGATCACCGACGTAGCGCGCCCCCTGGATATTCCGGCAGAAGACGTGGCAAAGCGTCCGGATGTGCTGGTGATCGAATCCGGCGAAATACAGCTACCGGGCGACGTACACATGAAAGACATCGGCTTGCCCAAAGGTATTGCCTATGCCTGCCTGGCGGAAACCATTGTGCTGGCCCTTGAGGCGCGTTTCGAGAACTTTACCCTGGGCCGAAACATCGAATGGGAGAAAGTGCGGGAGATCTACAAGCTCGGCCTGAAGCATGGCATGAAACTGGCCGCAATCTCCGGGGTGAACGGTGTGTTCACCGAGGAGGACTTCGAACGGGTTCGAACCCTGGCGGCCAGTGCAGAAGAACCTCAGGCGCAAGAACCTCAGGCAGAGGGATCGAGCACACCGGCGTAGCGCACGCCGCTGAGCAGGGCCATCTCCCGATGCCAGGTGGACAGGTCATCGATATTCAGTTTGCTGAGGCTGTCATGGCCGCAGGCCCTTGCCATTACCTGCATCAGTGAGACCGAGGCCTCAAGGAAGTTCTGCAGCTGTTTGGCCGACTGGTCCACGTTCAACCGCTGGCGCAGATCCCTGTTCTGGGTTGCGATGCCAGCGGGGCAGTTATTGGTGTTGCAGATACGGGCAGCAACACAGCCGATGGACTGCATGGCACTGTTGGCAATCGCAATGCCGTCTGCACCCAGGGCCATCGCCTTCACGAAATCAATGGGCACCCGCAGGCCGCCGGTCACGATCAGCGTGACTCGTCCGCTGGCGCCGCGATCATCCAGATAGCGCCGGGCGCGAGCCAGGGCCGGAATGGTCGGCACACTGATGTGGTCGCGGAAGATTTCGGGCGCAGCGCCGGTACCTCCGCCACGGCCGTCCAGAATGATGTAATCGGCGCCGGCATCCAGCGCGAACTGAACATCCCGCTCAATGTGATTGGCGCTGAGTTTGAAGCCCACAGGAATTCCGCCGGTGATTTCCCGAACATGGCTGGCGAAGCGCTGGAAATCCTCGACCGAGCGCAGATCCTCGAACGTGGGTGGTGAAATGGCAGATTCACCCTCGGGAATGTTGCGAACCTGTGAGATCTTGCCGGTATTCTTGTTGGCGGGCAGGTGGCCGCCGGTACCGGTCTTGGCGCCCTGCCCACCCTTGAAATGGAATGCCTGGACTTTCTTCAACAGCTCTTCTTTGTAGCCAAACTTGGCGCTGGCCAGTTCATAGAAGTAGCGTGAGTTTTCCTGCTGCTCCTCCGGTAACATGCCGCCTTCGCCGGAACAGATACCGGTTCCCGCAAGCTCGGCGCCCCGGGCCAGGGCAATTTTTGCCTCCTCCGATAGAGCGCCGAAGCTCATGTCCGAAACGAAAAGGGGCATGCTCAGGGTGAGGGGTTTGCGGGCTTCAGGTCCGATCACCAGTTCCGTTGATACTTCGGCGTCATCGGCCAACGGTTTGCTGGCCATCTGGGCCACCATTAGCTGCAGATCGTCCCAATGGGGCAGGGTGTGACGGGGCACGCCCATGGCGGTTGTTGGGCCATGGTGGCCCATGTTGCTCAGGCCCTCACGCGCTAACTGGTGAATAAACTCAACCGTCGGCTCGTCCTTTGTCGACTTGGCTTTTGGAGCGTCACCGGACTGGCTCTCATCGTCGCCATCGTCGTCAGAATCAGGTGCCTCCTTGCCAACCTGATCATCGCTGAACTGCTGGTGGGTGCCGTCACAGTAGGGAGCGCTTCCGGTCTGTTTGCACTGGCACAGAACTGCTTCTTCGTCTTTTTCCGCCTTGAAGACCTTGGGTTTGAATCCGGTGTCTCCATGGGAACCGTCGCAGAACGGCTGGTTATTGGAACGACCACAGACGCAAAAGGCGTATTCTTCGCCCTTTTTGAGACTGACTTTCTTGGGCTTGTTATCAGCGATCACCGGATTGCTCATTGCAAAGCTCCTTGTTTGGCGTATGCCGGTAAATGTACAAAGGTGTACGGGCATCAAACGCAAATAGGCTACTTGTAATGACCAAGTGTGGGTCAGAAATGCTGTCAGTGCTATTCCGTTCGCCAATTTCGCTCCAGCAATTCGTGTTCTTTCTCTGGGCCAATTGGTGGCGTCGCCATCATGCGGTCGAGTTGGTCGTCAAGTACGCTTCCTCCGCTGGCTGTCCGGTAGCCGTCGCTTGCAACTGCCTGACCTGTTTCCACCTGAACTCGCTGTTCCCAGTTCCCCGAATGGGTGCGACAGGCAATCTGCTCCGACCCATTGCTGTGGGTCTCTAACCGGAACTGCCGACACCATTCACCGGATTGGTTTCTGAAGGTCAGTCGAGGTGTAAGTTCGATGCTGGCATTCACAGAATAGGTTTCTCCGCTGGGGCGGCTGTCCAGTGTCGCCGCTACCTCTGACCATACCGCATTGTCCGCGGTTGGCATGGTAAGCCACTGCGCCATCGCGAACCCTGCGACCACGGCTGCTGCAATGGCTTTACCTGAATGCCCGCGCAGTCTGCGCCACCAGGGAAACGATACAACATTGCTATCCGTTGGCTTTGGCGTCTCCCGATTATCCTCAGCGAGCATCCTGGTGACTGATTCGGGGAAGGGACGGTCATCAATGTCGCCGTAGTGGCTCTTTAGTTCTGAATCAACGGCCGCAAGCTCCGCCAACCGGTCGGTCAGGGATGGGTCCGTTGCGAGCCGCTCCCTGACAGCCTCCATTTCCGATGGGCTCAGTTCACTGTCCAGAAATGCTGACAGTGTTTCGTCTGTAATCTTCATGACTCGCTCCTCAAGGTTGCGGGTGACAGAGCTTCGCTCAGGGCTGCCCGGGCACGGGCCAGCCGGCTCATGACAGTGCCTTTGGGCACCTCGAGTATTTCCGCCACCATCTTGTAGGGCATTCCCTGGATAGCAACGAGAGAAATGATCTGTCGCTGGTCTTCGGGAAGGCGCGACATGGCGGCGTCCACACGGCTCCACTCGATCTCTTTCGTTGTCTGATGCTCGCCATCGGTCACTTGCCCATCACTTAACTCCGGATTTTCGGTGGCATCCCGACGAACCTTTCGAGCCCGACACTCGTCTATCCAGACATTGCGGCATATCCGGAAGGCCCATTTCGTGAGATCGACATCACTGGGCATATCGCGGGTCAGGATTCTCTCGACGGTATTCTGTAAGAGGTCGTCGGCATCGGCCATGGAGCCCGTCAGGGAGTACGCAAACCTTCTCAGGGCTGGTAGTAGATCCTTGAGTTCCTGTTGCATAGTTCTTTTTCAGAGTTGAGTGTATGGGGAAGACGATCCGGCCCGCGTTTTATTCCATGCGTCAGGGAATTTTTTCCAGTTCAGGCCGTTAGAGTAAGTGAAACAATCCAGAATTTGGACGGTAACCATGAAGCCGCTTTTTAAATTGTCGATTCTGTCAGCTGTGGTCATGTGTTGGGCGCCGTTATCTGCGACCGCGCTCACTTCGGACGGACTGATCAACAACCCGGTGAGCGGTATCAACCGACAGGTGGAGCGAAACGCCGAGCGGTTGGTGGAGCGGGCAGCGACTCGTCGAGCAGAGCAACAGGCTGAGAACCTCCGGAGTGCCCTCAAGTCGCTTCCGGATAGCCTTCCTGTCTACACAGTATCAGGGCAAAAAGCGTTTAATGAAGTCGTGCAGGAGGATGGCTTCAGGGCTGTAGAGAGACAATGGCTGGTGACCGGCACGCCGGAGGACATCAATCGCCTGGACCATCCGGGGATCACCGTTCTGGAACGTACAACCTTATCCCGGCTTGGCATGATCGTGGCCAGATTCCGGGTTCGTCCGGACCTGGATTCATACGAGAGTCTTCGCAAGCTCTTGCCGGAACTGGCCGACAGCCTGGACCGAAACCACGTATACAGCCCGCGGACAGGTCCATCCGATTCTTCGGAAGTGCCTGACGTTCGATCGGGTGTAAGCCTGTGTGAGGAGCCGGTCAAAATTGGAATGATCGACACGTCCGTGGCAACGGAACACCCCGCTTTTGGTGCAGCCCGTATAGTCGAACAACGTTTTTTGTCGCTGGAAGGGAGTCGCGGTGAACTGGTTCCTGTAAAACGACATGGTACAGCGGTCGCGGGCCAGTTGGTTGGCAGGCAGGGTAGCGAAGGGGAGGCAAGGCTGCCGGGCGCGACCCTTTTTAACGCCTCGGTTTTTTACTCGCGGACAGACAATCTCTCCGGAGCCACGCTCGTGCATTTGCTGAAGGGTTTGGACTGGCTGGCGACACAGGAACCATCGGTGATCAATATCAGCCTTACCGGTGCCGATAACCGGCTACTGGAAGCGGCGGTCAGACGACTTGCCAAGCAGGGTACGTTGTTGGTTGCTGCGGTTGGCAATGAGGGGCCCGCCGCGTCACCGCTGTTCCCGGCGGCGTATTCTGAAGTGATTGGCGTTACCGCAACCTCCCGCACAGGTGAGCTCTACCGATGGGCAAGTCGCGGAGAACACGTGATGTTCGCAGCCCATGGTGTTGCGGTTAGCGTTCCTGACCCGGAGGGCGGCCTGGCGACGGAGAGTGGCACTTCACTGGCCGCTCCTGTTGTTGCAGCTGCCCTGGCCTGTGAAGCCAATGGCAGTAATCCACAGAAGGCCGTTGAGGTATTGATAGACCAGGCTCGGGACCTGGGTGAGCCTGGTCGGGACAGTATTTTTGGTTTCGGTTTCCTGCCGTATTGACTTGCCCGCGTCAGAAATCTGCCCTGAGTGTCAGGCCGGCAATGGTTCGGCTGTAGTCGGTGGAGTCCTCGTTGCCCTGATAAATGCCATGAGACACAGAAGGCTCAAGGCTGAAAGTCCCGTTCAGACCGATTCTCCAACTGGCCTCGAAAACATTGGCCCGCTCGGCCCGACGACTGGCGGACGTATCGATAAAATCCCCGGTGAAAGGATTGTCGAAGAGCGAGTCAGACGAGGAAACCACCGGTTGGTCGTATTCCCGTGTTTCATATCGCCAGCCGAGACGGATCCGATTATCCTCTCCTCCCAGCAAAAAGCGGTTGAGCAACGTCGCACGAACTCGCCAGAGGTCATTGTCGAAGGATTCCGCTTCGGCATCCTCCTTGTCGTAGTCTACGCCGATTACGAAATGACTCCTGGCGTTGTTAAAGAAGAAAAACGAATCGAGGCTTGCGCCCCGGATGTTCGAATCGCGCGCCTCGCTTTCCTCGTAGTCCTTACGCTTTTCCTGCAGGCTCGCAAGCAGGTAAACATCGTCACCAATGAGGCTGCCGAGGTAGGCGCTTGCCCTGTGGAAATCGAGAAAGGGCTCTGAACCCAAAACCGAGTGGGAATAATGGTAGCTCGTACCAATGGTTACCGGATCAAAATCGTAACTCAGATCGGCGGAGAGTAAGTGAATGTCCTGGTCGAATTGATCAAGCTCCCGATATCGACTGCCAGAGAGGGAGTATCCGAGGGTAAGGTTCAGTCGTTCGGCAGGCTTCAGCACCCCTTCCAGGCCGGCGTCAAAAACCCAGGCCTGATCACTCTGTTCCGATGAGGCGTTCAGGTCGTCCACTGAGACATTGCTGTCGTGTTCAACGCCGGCTGACAGGTGTCCATTTAAAGTCGCTTGTTCGGCGGCGTCCGCAAAACACATAGAGGCCGAGAGACCCAGCGCGGTAACGCCGTACTGTAGAGATCGCGTGAAGTTCATCAGCGTGTTTCTCCTCAGCTGAAAAAAGAGCCGGGCCAAAAGAGGCCCGGCGATTCAGATTCGGCTATCGGTTCAGAGCATCCCGCCGCTGGCGGAGCCTTTTACAGTGCTCCTGACGGAATTCTGAACCTCGCTCCTGACGCTATCGGACACAAACGTACCGATTTGTTGATGGGTTTCAGCGCGGATTTCGGCGTTGCGAGTCTTGTTCATCTCGTCTTTTGCCTTGCCAGCCTGCTCATTGGCTTCATTCCGGGCGACGTTTACCGTTGCCGAGGCCGTGCCCCGCACCTGTTGACCGGCCTTAACACCTGCGCTGACAGCTCGATTGGCGTTCTGGCGAGCTTCGTCTCTAGCCGCCTTGCCATTTACGCTGCCGTGCGCGTTGGCCGATGCGCCACCTTGCGCGGAAACGCCGTTCTGGCTGCTGGCTTGGGCCGACATGTTGGCATCAGCCTGTGCGTTTGCAGCGGCAGCGCCTTCGGCTGCATAGGCGCCGGTGGAAAGAAGTGAGCAGATTGCGAGTGTCAGTACGTGTTTTTTCATGGTTACGTCCTCCTGTTTTACCCTTTCGGGTGGCTTTCATGAGGAGGACGTACCAGCAACGGATTTATTCCAGAAAAATTCAGAACTTCCTAGAAACCTGCTTTGGCAGCCCGTGCGACGTGCAGTTTCTTGTAGCTCTCGATCAACCGCTGGTGCTTTTCCAATCCTTCCAGCTGCATGTTGGTTGGTTCAAGACCATGGAAACGGACTGTACCGTCTATTGAGCCAACAACGGCTTCCATGGTTTTCTCGCCGAACATGCGAGTGAAGTTGGTGATGTAGTCGTCCATCTCCATTTCGTCATCCAGGGTGACCTCCAACGCTGCGTACATCGCCCGGTAGAAGAGGCCTCGCTCAACGGTGTTGTCGTTGAACTGAAGGAACATGTCGACGAACTCCAGCGCTTCTTCATGCCACCGGAGGGCAAGGCAGATCAGGATCTTCAGCTCAAGGATGGTGAGCTGACCCCAGACGGTGTTTTCATCAAACTCCACGCCAATCAGGGTGATGATGGTCATGTAGTTGTCCAACTGGCTGGCTTCCAGTCGCTCCGCCAGATCGGCCAGTTGCTCCTCGTCCAGACGGTGCAGGTTGAGGATGTCTTCCCGGTAGTCCAGAGCCATGTTGGTGTTGTCCATGATCAGGTCTTCCACCGGGTACACCTCTGAGTACCCGGGAACCAGAATCCGGCACACCGGCGCACCCAGTTCCTCATAAACCGCGACATACACTTCCTTGCCCAGGTCCCGGAGGATACCGAACAGACACTCCGCTTCCTCCGCGTTGGTGCCGGAGAAATCCCACTCGACAAACTCATAGTCGGATTTCGCGCTGAAGAAGCGCCAGGACACAACGCCGGTGGAGTCGATGAAGTGCTCCACAAAGTTGTTCGGTTCGGTCACGGCCAGGCTGTTGAAGGTCGGCGGCGGCACGTCGTTGAGACCCTCGAAGCTGCGCCCCTGCAGAAGCTCAGTGAGGCTTCGCTCCAGAGCCACTTCAAAGTTCGGGTGCGCGCCAAAGGACGCAAACACGCCGCCGGTGCGCGGGTTCATGAGCGTCACGCACATCACCGGGAACTGGCCGCCCAGGGAAGCATCTTTGACCAGGGTCGGGAAGCCCTGGGCCTCCAGCGCTTCAATGCCTTCCAGGATGTCGGGGTATTTTTCAAGAACCTCCCGGGGTACGTCCGGCAGGGCGATTTCCTCTTCGATGATCTGCTTTTTTACGGCGCGCTCAAAGATTTCCGACAGGCACTGAACCTGCGCTTCGTTCAGCGTATTGCCGGCACTCATGCCGTTGCTGAGAAACAGGTTTTCGATCAGGTTGGACGGGAAATACACCGTCTCGCCGTCGGATTTTCGCACGTAGGGCAGGGAGACAATGCCCCGGTCGGCTCTGCCAGAGTTGGTGTCGATCAGATTGGAGCCACGAAGCTCGCCGTCCGGGTTGTAGATGGCAAGACAGTGGTCATCCAGGATGCCGTCGGGCAGATCGTCGTTCGGCCCGGGCTTGAACCATTTTTCGTTCGGGTAATGGACGAACTCGCTGTTGGCAATTTCCTCACCAAAGAACTGGTCGTTGTAGAAGAAGTTGCAGCTGAGCCGCTCGATGAACTCGCCCAGGGCAGAGCAAAGGGCGCTTTCCTTGGTGGCACCCTTGCCGTTGGTAAAGCACATCGGTGAGGCCGCATCGCGAATATGCAGCGACCAGACGTGCGGCACGATGTTCCGCCAGGACGCTATCTCGATCTTCATGCCCAGCTCCTCGAGGATGCCGGTCATGTTGGCGATAGTTTGCTCCAGGGGCAGGTCCTTGCCTTCGATAAAGGTCTGGCTGCCGCCTTCCGGCTGAGTCATCAGCAGTGCCTGGGCGTCTGCATCCAGGTTCTCGACCGTTTCAATCTCGAAGGTAGGGCCCGTCTGGACCACCTTTTTCACGGTGCAGCGGTCGATGGAGCGCAGGATGCCCTGGCGGTCTTTCTCCGAAATGTCCTCGGGCAGTTCCACCGAAATCTTGAAGATCTGGTTGTAGCGGTTTTCCGGGTCCACGATATTGTTCTGGGACAGGCGGATATTCTCGGTTGGAATGTCCCGGGCGAGACAGTAAACCCGAACGAAGTACGCCGCACAGAGTGCCGACGAGGCCAGGAAGTAATCGAACGGGCTGGGCGCCGAGCCGTCGCCCTTGTAGCGAATGGGCTGGTCCGTTACGACCGTGAAATCGTCAAACTTGGCTTCAAGTCTGAGGTTCTCGAGAAAGTTGACGTTGATTTCCATTACACAGAGTCCTGGATCGGAGAATTTGGCGCGCCATGGCTTTTAATGGCGGCCATTATCCAGTTTTTGCCCGCGTTCGTCTTGGTCGGTCTTCTACGGATAGGCGAAAAATCAGGATCGCAAGACCCGCCGCACAAGCACCGGACCCAGCAATTCAAAGATGATCGTGGAGGCGACAACCACCGGCAGTATGGTATCGCGTAGTTCCGGGAAGCGCTCTGCCGCCAGAAGTGCCATGCCAATAGCCACGCCCGCTTGTGGCGTTAGCGCAAGACCAATACTGCCGGGGAGCTTTTTGCCCCGGGCGGGTGCCACCCGGGTTGAGAGGTAGCCACCCAGAACGCGACCTGCCACACGAAGCGCAATGTAGGAAACGGTCAGAACGATTGCATCTGTTGCCTGGTAAAGATTGACGCTCGCCCCGGAGAGAACGAAGAAAAACACCAGGAACGGCCATTCAATGTGCTCGATTTCCCGGAATGACCGGGTGTGGTGATGTGACAGGTTGGCAACCAGGCTCCCGGCAACCATTGAGGCGAGCAGAGCCGATACTCCCATCGACGATGAGAACCCGGCTAGCAGCAGGATCAGCGCGATTGCCTCAACCTGCGTGGGTTCGCCGGGTCTCAAACGACCTGTAAGCCACACCGCCGGCAAGCCGATCGCGGCGCCCAGCAGAACAGCACCCCCCAGTTCCCATAGAGCATACAGCAAGGCCAGCTCTGCTTCGCTACCGATCACCCAGCCGAGCGCGGCCATACTCAATCCGAAGACAACGATGCCCCAGGCATCATCAATGGCAACGATACCCAGCAGCACCTTGGGCAATAGCCCCGCTTTCCGGTTTTCCTTTACAGATTCGCTGACGGCCGCGGGGTCGGTCGCCACTGATATGGCCGCCAGGGTTACCGCCACAACAAGTGGGTATCCCAATGCGAGCAAACCTGCGCCCACCAGCAGGCCCCCACCGACAATCACGAAAAGTGACACAACCAGAATAAGTGGCCCCGTTCTTCGAAGCCGGCTCACCTTTAATTCGCTGCCCAGAAGGAAAGCGACCATCACCAGAGCCAGTTGGATCAGGGGTTCAGTCAACCCTCCGAGCAAGTCGCCGTCTCGCTGGCCCAGCCACACCTGATGAATGACCGCAATAACAATGCCCACCAACATCAGGATCGAGATGCGCGGCACTCTGGTGCGACGGGCGATCGTGTCTGCAAAAATACTGGCGGTCAGAATCACGCCAAGCAGGATAATGTTCACGGTTGCCTGCGAGGTTTGGATTGGCAGCCACTCGGGGAGTCGTTCAATCATCTACGCCGTGGGATCCTTCTCGTTATGCTTGGACGTTCCGGGATGAAGAGCACATTAAGGGATTTTTCAGTAGGTTACTCGGCCTCCGCGAGCGCCAGCTCCACAGCCTGGGCGGCATGGATGCCAGTGGTATCGTACAGAGGCACAGGGGTATCGGCCTGTCTGATCAGCAGGCCAATTTCAGTGCATCCTAGAATCACGGCTTCGGCGCCGCGTTCTGCCAGCGAGTCGACAACCTCAAGGTAGGCACGGCGGGAGTCGTCCACAATCTGTCCCAGACACAACTCCTCGTAGATTACCCGGTGAATCAGGTGCCTCTGGGGTTCATCGGGGATGACCACGTCAATACCTGCTTTTTCGAGGCGTTCCCGGTAAAACGCCTGCTCCATGGTAAACCGGGTGCCCAGCAAGCCAACGCGACTGATGCCATCCCGGGCCAGAACCTTTGCCGTGGCATCCGCGATGTGTAGCAAGGGAATGCGAAGCACCTGTTCAATCTCCGGCGCCACTTTGTGCATGGTGTTGGTACCGATCACCAGGAAATCGGCACCTGCCTTCTCAAGCGATAACGCGGCATCCGAGAGGATTCGGGCAGTGGCTCCCCATTCTCCCTTGTGCTGAAGCGCTTCAATGTCGGCGAAATCGACGCTGTAGAGCACAATCTTCGCGGAATGCAGGCCGCCCAGCCGAGTCTTCACGCCTTCATTGAGCAGGCGGTAATAGGTCTGCGTGGATTCCCAGCTCATGCCGCCGAGAAGACCAATGGTTTTCATGATTAATCTCCGTATTATCCGCTGACCGTCACAATGATCAGTGCCACGGCATAGACCGAAAGCATCAGGGCGCTTTCAAACCCGATCTTCCCAATCCCGTAGCGTTGGCGACGGACCATCCCCATCAGCAGTGTGGCTGTCATTAGGATGCTTACCAGCCCCCAGGTCATTTGTATCGGGGTTATGTCGTGATAGATGGAACCGCCAGGGTAGCCGACATCGGCTGACGCGATCACCAGCATGTTAAAACAGTTGGTGCCGAAAATGTTGCTCACTGCCAGTGTCAGCGCGTTTCTGCGAATAGCGGCAATCGTGGTGACCAGCTCGGGTGAGGAAGTAGCCAGCGCGGTGAACAGACCGCCAATCAGGGTATCAGAGAGGCCCGTTTCGTCACTGATCACTTTGGCCCCTTCCATCAGTATCCATCCGGCGACGCCTGTAATGGCCGCCAGAATGATGAAAGTAACCCAGGCCTCGGCAAGGCCACCGCGAAGGTAATGGCCAGGCTTGTCGGGAACGGTCTGGCGGGTCAGTCGGGGAAACCACATGGGTTTACTGTCTGTTTTGCGAACCAGGTGAAGCCCGAACAGATACGCTGCCGTAATCACGGGTGTGATTGGGTGTATTCCCCAGAGGGATAACGGTGGGCTGGCAATGGCCAGTAACGGCAAAGCCAGCAAAACAATCAACAACGCAGCGAGCATCAGATTGGTTGAGGATGCGGCCGCGTGCTCCAGGTTCGCTTTGCGGTACATGATGTCGGCGATGCCCAGAAACACCAGATTCGCCGCCATACTGCCCATCACATTGCTCATGGCAAGATCCGGCCTTGAATCCATGGCCGCGCTGAGCGTGGCGGCGAAGTCGGGCAGTGATGTCACGCCCGCCAGCAAAAAGATGCCGAACAATGCCTCTCCCAGACCCGTGCGATCAGCCAGTTCATCGGCTACCCGCGCGAGTCGGCTGCCGGCTGTCACAATAACAACGGATGCGATGGCAAAAGCGATGATGCCGGTAGTCAGTGATGGAAACACTCAAGGCTCCAGCCTGTTGTGATTGGTTGGGTTGCTCAAGGTAACTATAGCGGTTGGGGAATGGCCAGAGAGATTATCGGCGCCCAGAAAGAAATTCGGGCTTCTATAATAGAGTCAGAAAAAACAGGTACCAGGTTCAGAACACACGGGAGCGATGCATGAGCAATCTTATGGAATCTGTTGAACAGAGCTGTGATTCAGCCGATGCGCCGTGCAGCGCTATTGAGACGATCTTGAGCCCCAGGGTAGCCGATCTGGGAGGTTTTTCTGTCCGCCGTCTGTTGCCAACCGCAAAGCGAAAAATGGTCGGGCCCTGGATCTTTTTTGATGAAATGGGACCGGCGGACTTCCCGGCGGGCCAGGGCATCAACGTGCTGCCTCATCCGCACATCGGCCTCGCCACGGTAACCTATCTGTTCGAGGGTGAGATACTGCATCGGGACTCGGTGGGTAGCTGCCAGCCCATCCGGCCCGGAGATATCAACCTTATGGTGGCGGGCAGCGGTATCGCCCATTCCGAGCGGGAGCGCCCCGAGATAACGGCCACTGACCACCGGTTGCACGGTCTCCAGCTTTGGCTGGCCTTACCGGAAACCGACGAGGAAACAGCGCCAGCGTTCCACCATTATTCCAACGATGATATCCCTTCATTGGAAATCGACGGCGTGCCGGTGCGAGTTATGATCGGCAGTGCCTATGGAGTAACGTCGCCCGTGCCCCAGTTCTGCAAAACCCTGTATCTGGAAGCCACCCTCGAAGCCGGCCAGACTCTGACATTACCCGAGGCGCCTGAGCGGGCGGTTTACATAGCGAGTGGGGCCCTCCAAGCCCATGGCTCCGAACTTCCTACCCATAGCATGACGGTCTTTTCGAGTGAGCCCGGTGTTGCCATCACCGCCACGGAGGATTCCCGTATTGCTGTCATTGGCGGTGAGCCGCTGGGGAAGCGGTTTATTGAGTGGAACTTTGTCTCGTCCAGCAAAGCCCGCATTGACCAGGCAAGGGAAGACTGGCGAGCCGGTCGTTTTGAAAAAGTGGTGGGTGATGAGGAAGAGTTCATTCCTTACTAGCAGGCTATCTGGACACGTATCCTGGAATCTCATGGCTCGGCTAAAGGGAAAAATCCCACGGCATTGCGTGAGTTGTACGAGAAGGCCAAAAAGAAGAAGAAAAAGAAGAGTTGATCGCCACAGCAAAGTTCAGGCTGCGGCGATCAGAGATGTCAGGTTGACGTATCAGAAACGATACTTGGCGTTGGCATTCACAGTGCGCCGCTCGCCGTAGCCGCAGTCTGCGCCCTCAGAGCGGCACCAGGTGATGTACTCTTCATCGGCCAGGTTCTTGGCGTCTATAGTGAAATCCCAGTTTTGCCAAGTATAACCAATCATGGCGTCGTAGAGGGTAACGGAGGGAACAACGGGCCCGCCGCCTGAGCCAACGTTGTCACCCACATAGCGAACCCCGGCTCCAAACCGCCAGTTGCTGGCGATGTAGAGCTGGTTCCACCAGGAGGCCTGGCGTTCGGCTACATAGGGCAGACGGTTGCCGGAGGCGTCGTCCCTTGCGTTCATATCGGTGTAGGCCAGTTGGGTCTCAAAACGCTGCCAGCGCTTGTTTACCTGCAGTTCCCAGCCGTTAATTACCGCGCCGGTCTGCTCCACACCGCCGGGGGTGCTGCCGTCGCTGACCCGGTTCTCCTGAGTGATGTCGAAGTAAGCAGCGGTGATGCCCAGGGACTGGTCCGGGGAAACGTACTTCACACCCGCTTCCTGCTGATCGCCAGTGGTTGGCTTAAGGGTATTCCCCGCGGCCGTTCCGTCGGTGCCAAGATTCAGGCTAAAGGCTTCTGCGTAGCTGATATACGGAGAAATTCCGTTATCAAACCGGTACATCAAACCTGCGCGACCGGTGGTTGCCTCTTCATCACTGACGGTGTCTGATCCGGACACGGCCAACCGGCGATTTTCGGCCCAGTCGTGGCGGAGGCCGGCGGATACAACGACCGGCCCGATTTCGATGTGGTCGGCGACGTACAGACCGATTTGTTCGATCTCGTTGTCCGGGCGGTCTGACGGGTTGATAACACCGTCGTTCAGGTTGCCGTACTGCGGATCATACACATCGAAGGTGCCTCCAAGGCCGTAGCCGTAGAAGTAGTTGTCCTGTTCCCACAGGGCATCCTGGCGGTCGGCACCGATGATCAGGCGATGGCGGGTCATGCCAAGCTCAACGTCGCCTTCCAGGCGAGCATCCATGTTGAAAATTTGGGTTTCAGCGTCTGCCGTGTAAATGGTGCGGGGCACCTCGCCATTGGCATCTGGAATACTGGGAATCGTGATCCAGTGCTCGCGATTCTCGGTGCTGGAACGGGTGTAACGTGCCGTGGCAGACATCGCCCAGTTGGAATTCAGCTGATGATCGACAAACAGGGTAGCTTCGGTTTTCTCGCGGTCATAGCGATCCCAGCCTGGCTCACCAACGAACCGCTCGGAACCGATAAAGCCCTGCGAGCCGGGTTCCAGGGTGCCGGCCTGCGGCAGGAACTGGGCGGATACCTGGCCTTTGTTCTCCTGACGGTTCAGCAGCAGAGTAACGCTCGTGTCATCGCTGGCCCGCCAGGTCAGGGAAGGGGAGAGTACGTAGCCGTCGTCTTCCACATAATCTACCTGGGTGTCGCTGTCGCGCCCAAGTGCGATGAGGCGGTACAGCAAATCACCGCTTTCGTTGACCGGGCCGGTCACGTCCACTGCCAGTTGCTTGCGATTGAAGGTACCGTACTGGGCCCAGATTTCACCGGCCTGCTCATCTTCCGGGAGCTTGGATACCCCGTTGATGATGCCGCCAAGATCGCTCTGGCCATAAAGCATGGACGACGGGCCTTTGAGAACTTCGATGCTCTCCAGGGCGTAAACATTGGTGCGAACGGTGTTGTACGAACCGTAGATCTGGCGCAGGCCATCGAGATAGCGGCCAGCGTCGACCCCGCGTACCTTTGCGGAATCAATTCGGGTATCAAAGCCAAAGTTTCCTGCATTTACGCCGGGTGTATAAAGCAGGGCATCCTGAATGTTCTTGGCCCCGGAATCTTCGATGAATCCGCGATCAACGATGGAGACTGAATAGGGTTGCTCTTCTACCGGAACATTGAGCTTGCCAACGGCTGGTGTCTTCTCCAGGGGCATGTAGTCGGGAGCAGTAATGGCGTCAGATACCACATCGAGTGCCTCGAGTGTGGTGGTTTCATCGGCCTGGGATTGTGCATTGGCCAGGGAACTGGCGCCGAGCAGGGAAGCGAACGCGACGAAACTGCAGCGCCGGGAGCTTGGGGCTTTCATGGGTGTTTACGCCTCTGTTGTTAATGCTGAGGCGAATGATAACAATTATTATTAAAGTTACAAGAACTGATGTCTTTTTGCTTGCCCGGTTCAGTCCACAGTAAAAGACAGAATTCTTGAGATATGGCTGTACGGCAGGCCGCTCTCTTCGTGCCAGCGGTTAAAGGCTTCCTGCGCCTGCATCAGCCCCTTCTTGCTGGTCGGCGAGGCATCCAGCACCTCCTCGCGGTGCAGCGCAGCAATCACATCGCGGGAAAGAATAAAGCCGTCCCAGCCCACGCGGCGCAGAAAATACTGGGCGCTGTTGCCGCCAAGCCGGGCTCCGTTGCGCTTTAGCCAGATAAGCATGCCTGCCTGGTCACTACGTGGCCAGTTGGCCAGAAACTTGCCGAAGCTGCCGTGTTCCCGGGCGGTATCCACAATCATCCGGGCATTCTCGGGCACGGTCTGAATTTTCTGGGCGTTTCGTACGATCCGCTCATCGCTGGCCAACTGTTCAAGTACCTCGGGAGAAACCTGTTGCCAGTAAAGGGGAACGAACCCCTCGAACGCTTCCTCAAACTTCGGCCATTTGTTCTCGATCACCCGCCAGACGAAACCTGCTTTGAAGATGCACCGGGTGATTTCCGACAGGTATCGGTCGTCACCCAGAGCTTCCAGCTCGCCGGGTCGGGCCACCTTGGGCAGCCGTGCGCGAACTTCGCTCTCGCCGCCTTTTTGAAGAACGGCCTGTTCGTAGATGCGGGAAAAGGGCATAACGGTCTCTGAATCAGTCCAGTCTGTTGAAGGATTTTCTCCGGCCAATGTGTGCAAGGCCATTGATCAGGGTGCCGAGCAATCCGAGTGTGGGACGCACAATCAATCGGAATACCCAGCTGCCGATGTACAAAACGGGCAGCATCAGCAGCAGCCAACCGAAAAACTGCACCAGCTTTGTTGGGTAACCCAGTATTTCGGACATCTCAGCCAGAAGGTCATTGATAATACTCGGGTTCGTGACGACCAGGTACCCTACGCCAACCACGGCGGGCCATTTTGCGTAGCGGGCGGTTGCCATCAACATGCGGCCGCTGTTGGCAAGTCGTGCGCCAAGGGCGGCAGAGCGGGTACCCGCGGCGGCGCTTCTTGAAGAAACCGCAACTGCACGTCCTGCCCGCAGCACTTTCAGCGCGCTGGCAAAAACCAGAACATCCACCGATGCCCAGCCAACGTCAGCGGCGGACACGTCCTCACCTGTGCGGTACTGAATCTCCAGGTTACGAATGCCGCTGGCGAAAAACTGGTTGATATTCTCCAGCACCCGTTCCGTTCGAACCCAGATGATGTCGCCCTGATCGTTCAGCACGAATTGACCCAGAAAATCATGCCCCTCCTCCTGGATGAAGCGCACGGCATACCAGCCGCGCTCTTCCGGGGTCAGCTTTTCCTTCACGGGACGTTTTTGCTGGCCGGCAGTATCGGTGTCGGTTTTTTCGTCACCGGAAAAAAATTCCACAGCCGCCCGGTATCGAGCGGCCAAGTCGTTCATCAGCTCGATGGAGCCAATCGGGTTGCTCAGGAAATAGTGGATCGGCGGAAGGACGTTTTCGCCATAAAGCCTGAGAATGTCGCGAAATTCCGGCTCCGGCCCGTAAACTGGCAAGATCTCTCGGGTCATCTCCGGGTATCGTAAATAGGCCGCGCGGGCCTTCAGTAGAAGAAGCTCATCATCCGCCATATCCAGCAATGCGGCCTGCACTTCAAGAGGTTCCGATTCGATACGAGGGAACTCCGTGAGGGTATCTTCCGCCTGGATCTGGATCAGCCGTTCTTCAATCAGCATGGGACGCGAACTGACAGTGGCTGTCAGTGCAATGACTGTTGCAAGCCCCAGTATCAGCAGAAGTTTTCTCATCATCGGTTGACCTGAATACTCACATGACCGATCTGGTTCCGGTAAGCATGCCTCATAGAAATCTCTGTGCAATTCAACTCAGGTTTTCACTGAAGCTAACCTGCAGCGGGGATGATTCCAAGGAAAGTTTCAAGAACTCTGCTTTTGTAGCCGGATCAACCAGCGACTAAGCTTTGAAGGTTAGCTCATATGTATACGACCGGAAATGCAGATCTTTCCCGGTTTCTCGTGGGTTGCTCTGCACTGTGGTCTGGAAGGAGAGGCGCGTGGCTGGAAAGCAGACGAAGCGTAGGTTTTTGATCAGAGAGGCGCGGGAAGACGATCTGCCCCAGATGGTTGGCTTCCTCGCCAAGTTGGCGCTGCATGTCTCGGGCGCTCCTCCCCACGATTTGAAAGAAAATGAATACAAACGACTTCTGAGAACTCTGCATTCCTCTCTGGACGATCCCCACAGACGATTGATCGTGGCCGAAAGTAAAAGCGCGGGTCTGGTGGGCATGGGTTATGTTTATATCTGGAGAAGCCAGGGCATCTGGGAGCAGTCGGAACCGACAGAATTCAAGTCTGGTGTTATCGATGATATCTGGGTTGAACCGGAATTCCGGGGGCTTGGTATCCTGAAGGCATTGCTGCGCGACCTGGTGACGTTCGCGGAGGAACACCATGCCTCAGAGCTGATCCTCGAATACTCTGCGTCCAACAAGGAAGCCAAGGCCGCCTGGACCAAACTGGGGTTCAAACCGACCGGGGTGCGCGCGGCGGCATTCACGTCGGTGGTGAAACAGGCGCTGGCGGAATGACAAGGACAAGAAAAGGAAACAGGCCATGATCGGCGATCGCACTGTAAATGTGTTTTACGATGAGATCATGCTCGGGCACAACCCTGAGGTGGATCTACCGTTTATGCCCAGCCGGGTGGAGAAGCGTGTGCGCTCCATTCTTCAGGGGCTGGACTTCAAGTGGAGCTATCCGGAGCACCCGGGCCGAATAAGCGCCATCAAGGAGTATCTTGACGAAAACCCGGTTGACGGCGTTCAGTTCAGGTCTGGCGCACCTGCCGCTACCTATGATCAGCTGGCTCGGGTACATACAACATCCTACCTTGATCACATCTTCTCATTGGACGGAAAACGGGCCTGGCTTGATAAAGACACAACGGCTGTATCGCCCGATAGCATCAAAGCGGCCACCGCTGCCGCAGGCAACGCCATTGCCGCTGTTGAAAGTGTGGTTAAAGGGGAATGTGAAAGCGCCTTCGCCCTGATTCGGCCCCCCGGCCACCATGCTGAACCGGTCCGGGCCCGGGGATTCTGCCTGCTCAACAACGTTGCCATAGCTGCGGCCCATGCCCAGGCCAAACTGGGTTGTGAAAAAATCCTGATCATTGACTGGGACGCCCACCACGGCAACGGCACCCAGGACATCTTCTGGGCCGACCCCGACGTGTTGTTTTTCGATACCCACTGCGCGGCGCCTTTTTATCCCGGCTCTGGCCATCTGGAAGAGATCGGTGATGGCCTCGGGGAAGGCTACACCATCAATGTTCCCCTGCCGGAAACCGCTGGCGACGTTGCTTTCGAGAAAGTGTTCCGGGAGATTCTGATGCCGGCGGCAGATTACTTTGAACCGGATCTTGTATTGGTCTCTGCGGGCTTTGATCCACACCGAAACGACATGGCCCTGAACCTCACCTACGATGGCTTTAAAGTGCTCACTGGCATTGTTCAGGCTATCGCCGACAAACACTGTGAGGGACGCTTGGCGCTGGTCCTGGAAGGTGGTTACAGCCTGAGTTCGCTGTCCAGGGGTGTGCACGCCGTACTCGAGGTGCTTGCAGGAGGGGAGGTGCCGGCGGTGCATGAAATAGGTGTACCGGAAGCTGAGGAGGCAGCGGAATTCCATCGGTCTGCTTTCAGTGATGAAGCCTGACTCCTCATCGGCATGGAATGACAACGTCAGTCGGATGAAAACACCCGGCTGGCGGCTTCCACAACAATCCCGTGTCTCTGTGCCAGTTTCCACCGATCATCGTCGTAGCCGCCGCCAATGACCGTTGCCACTGGAATGCCCCGCCGTTTCAATTCGCTGAGTACCTGACAGTCCCGCTGGAAAATTCCCTCCTCGGAAATACTCAGCCTGCCGAGGGGATCATCCCTGAAAACATCGACTCCTGCATCGTACAGCACGATGTCTGGACGGGATTGCACAAGCGCTTCCTGTAGCGTCTCGCTGACAACTTCCAGATAGGGCTCATCCTCAAGGCCATCCGGCAGGGCGACATCGAGGTCACTTACTTTTTTCTCGAAAGGGTAGTTACGCTCACAGTGAATCGAGCAGGTAAAGGCATTTGGCTCATTGGCCAACAAGGCAGCGGTGCCATCACCCTGGTGTACATCCACGTCGAAGATAAGCACACGATCAACGCCATCCTGTTGCAACAGCACATTGGCGGCGATCGCCAGATCGTTGAGGATGCAGAAGCCGGCAGCATAATCGTAATGGGCATGATGAGTGCCACCGGCCAGATGACAGGCAATGCCATGCTGGAGGGCCAACTGAGCAGTCAGAACCGTGCCGGAAGGGGCCAGGAACGTGCGTCGAACGAGGCCCTTGCTCCAGGGCAGATTCATCTGACGTTTCTCCCTTGCCGAGAGTTGATCGCCGGCGAACCGGGCAAGGTAATCCGGGCAGTGGGTCCGGGTCAGCCACGCCTGTCTACACGGGGCAGGGCGGAAGCCGTTGGCTTGAGTCAGAAGCCCCCGCTCGCGAGCGTAGTCAGCAAGAAGTCCGAACTTTTCCATCGGGAAACGGTGTTTGGCCGGAAACGGGAAGCTGTAGTCTGGATGGTGAACCACGGGTACGGGCATTGGATCGTCCGGTAGCGGTGTGTTTACTGCGTCAAAACGTTATTCGGCGGGTACCGCTGCGATACCTGAATCGCACAGTGCCTGGATATCCTCGCTGGAATACCCGCACTCTGCCAGCAGTTCTCTGGTTTGCTCGCCCAGCCGTGGTGCCCCTTGCCGCTGTTGCTCCGGGGTCGCCGAGAAGCGTAAAGGTGCCCGGGCCTGACGGAGCCGACCAGCCTGTGGGTGATCATAGTTTGAGAGCAGGCCATTCGCCTCAACCTGAGGATGGTCCAGCACTTGAGTTCGGGTTAACACCGGGGCACAGGGCACTTGCCCGGCTTCCAGTTTTGCCAACCAGTGTTCGGCCGTATCGGTTTTTATTACCGACTGGATCAACTCCAGCCTCGCATCAATATTCTCCTGGCGCAGCTTGGCTGTCATGAAGCGAGGATCCTCCGCCCACTCCGGGCGGTTAAGAGCTCGAATCAGGGCTTGCCACTCCCGGTCGCTCTGAACCGCAATGGTAATGTAGCCGGTGGTGGTCTCGTAGATCAGGTCCTGAAGACTGGCGGCTTCCTGTTGTGGCACTTCGCTGTGAACGAAGGTCTGGCTGCCCATATCGGAGCTCCACAAAAACGCGATGATTGCGTCCAGCATGGATAACCGCACATGCTGAGCTTCCCCCGTGCGTTCCCGGGCGAACAGTGCCGCGGTGATGGCCTGGGCGGCGGTCACACCAGTGAGTTTGTCGGGAAGAATCGTTCTCACCAGTTGCGGGCGCAGCTCATCCGCGCCGGCCTGCACGGTGGCCAATCCGGAGAGGCCCTGAATCAGGGGATCGTACACCGGCCTCTGGGAATACGGACCGGTATCACCAAAACCACTGATCGATACCACGATCAGGTTCGGAGCCACCTTACGCAGTTGCTCCTCGCCAAGCCCCATCCTCTCAATGACTCCCGGTCGGAAGTTCTGCACAAAGACATCGGCCGTTGCCACCAGGCGAAGCAGTGCATCGCGGCCTTGCTGCTCTTTCAGATTTAATGCCACCGACTTCTTGTTACGGTTGTTGTTCAGGTACAGCGCCGACATGTCCCCCTGCCGGTTGGCGGCGGAGCGAGTGAAGTCGCCGCCGGCCGGGTTTTCAACCTTGATGACCTCGGCTCCCTGATCCGCCAACATCATGGTAGCCAGCGGTCCGGAGATCATGGCGGTCAGATCGATAATGCGGATTCCGTCGAGCGGTCCGGTCATGGAAAAGAGCTCCTGTTTTGTTCTGAGGGCGCTCCCAGACGAGAGTGCACCACTCGGAAAAAGGGTTCGTACTCTAGACTTTATGCTGCATCTGAATAGTTGTTGATACGCAACAGAGAAGAAAATTCATCAAACCAGAGGAGCGCCAGTGTCCACCAGCGTCGAAATGAGTGAAATTTTTCTCGAGTACCCCACCGAATCCGGCAAGGTCGCTGTACTCAAAAATGCCTCTCTCATGGTGCCCCCCGGAGAAACACTGGCAATCACCGGGCCCTCTGGCAGCGGGAAAACCTCTCTGCTTCTTCTGCTTTCCGGCTTGCAGCGCCCGACCAGCGGCGAGATCTTTGTGGGCGATCAGCGCCTGGGCGAGATGGATGCCAACGCCCTTGCGGACTGGCGAAGTGCGCACCTTGGCATCATTTTCCAGTCCTTTCACCTGTTGCCGGGCCTGACGGCCCTGGGGAATGTCAGTCTGCCGCTTGAAATTGCCGGCGAGGAACGACCCCGGGAACGGGCGCTTGCCATGCTGGAGGCGGTTGGCCTCAGTCATCGTCTGCAGCATTACCCGGGCCAGCTGTCTGGGGGAGAGCAGCAACGTGTCGCGATTGCCAGGGCGCTGGTGCACCAGCCGAGCCTGCTGCTGGGGGATGAGCCAACGGGCAACCTGGACCATGAAACCGGCGAGAAAGTCCTTTCCCTGTTATTCGATCTTCACAAGGAGAGCAAATCCACGCTGGTGCTGGTAACGCACGACGAGCGCGTTGCCGAGCGATGCCAGCATCGGGTTCGAATGGATGGTGGTCGTCTTTATGAATCGTGAAAGCCCTCGCCAAGTTCGTTCCACGAGCCCTATGTGGATGATCAGGTTCGCGATAACAGATCTGCGATCACGGATCTCTGCGCTGAAGGTCTTTCTGGCCTGTCTTATTCTGGGCGTCACCCTGGTAGCTGCGACAGCCAGCCTTTACCGGGTGATCGAACAGAGCCTGCTGGCGGATACCCGGGCGTTGTTGGGCGGTGATGTAGAGCTGGATACCAGCGAGCCCCTGCCGGATGAAGTGCTCGAGTGGATTCGGGCCACTGGCAACATCTCGCTGGTTCGGGAATTCGATACCATCGTTAGCGGCAGCGGCAGCGGCAGCGGCAGCGGCAGCGGCGGTGACGGATTCTTTCGGGCCGAGATACTGGTCCCGGATGCTCTGTATCCCCTCTACGGCGAACTGGAACTGGTTCCTGATGAATCCCTGCATGCTCTGACGGCCCAGAAGCAAGGGGAGTGGGGCGCCATTATCGATCCACTGCTGGCAGAACGCCTCGGCCAGTCTGTTGGCGACCAGATCGAGATTGGCGCAGCCACCTTTCGAATCAGCGGTCTTATCAAGAAGCAACCTGATCGGAGCCTGAACGCCAACTGGCGTGGCCTGCCGATCATGATTTCTGAGCCGGCGGTTGAGGCAACCGGATTAATCCGACCGGGTAGCCGTGTGGATTACGAATACCGGGTGCGGACCGAGCAGAATCTCGACACCTGGCTTGAGCAATTCGAGCAGGCATTCCCGGACGCCCGATGGGAAATCACAACCTTCGCCGAGCGCAGCGAGCGAATCTCCGAGCGGCTGGACCAGATTGCTACAGCGCTCATCCTTATTGCTTTCACCACCTTGTTCATTGGCGGCCTGGGCGTTGCCAACAGTATTCACGCCTACCTTGATGAAAAGTTGGGCACCATCGCCACGCTGCAAACACTGGGCCTTCGCCGAAAACCGCTAGTGGGCATATACCTGCTGCAGATTGGCATTCTGGGTAGCCTGGCCGGACTTGTTGGGGGCGGCATCGGACTGGGGCTGTCCGCCCTGGCAGTTGGCGTGGCGGGGGATGCCTTCGCGCTGACGGGGCCAGACGGGGCGGGAGGCTGGTTGTCCTTGTGGATCATCCCCTTACTACTGAGCTGGTTGTTTGCCGTGCTGACCGCCTATGTGTTCGCTCTGCCGGCTCTGGCGCGTGCTCTGGCTGCTGCACCAGCGGGGCTTTTTCGAGGGCAGGTTCAGGCCGCCCCGAATGAACCCCGCAGTTGGCGGATTGCCAGTTACCTTTTGCTGGCAGTCTACATAGGCGCGACGCTCCTCTTGCTTCCGTCGCCCCATCTGGGATTCCTGTTCCTGCTGGCGGTAATCGGGCTCTGGGGGCTCCTGGAGGGTTTGATCAAGGGATTGCGCCGCGGTGCAAAGGCCCTGGAAAACGGCGGCTTCGCTGATCGCAGGTTTGCCCGGCGTCTGGCCCTGGCCAACCTGCACAGGCCGGATTCTCCCCTGCGGGCCACGCTGCTTTCTCTGGGTACCGCTCTCACGTTGGTGGTGGCTTGCACGCTGATGGTCACCACGCTCATGCGGGCCCTGGAAACAACGATACCGGAAGAGTCACCGGCGCTGATTCTGTACGAGGTGTTCCCGGACCAGATGGAACCGCTGCGAACAGGGCTGGAAGCCCTGGACAGCTCCAGCCGCGTGGAGCTGCTCCCGATGGTCCGTTCCCGGCTTGCCACCATCAACCAGCGGCCGATTGCCGAGGTGCTTGCCGACAACGCCGAAGCCAGGCGGGAAGCCATGGGGGATGAATACAAACTGAGCTATCTCTCCGGCAACCCAGAAGCTCTCGAATTGGTGGAAGGAAACTGGTGGACGTCGCCGGCCCCTGAAGGCGAGCCTGCCTACATGGCCATGGAGGATCGGGAGGCGTATCAGCTTGGCCTGGGGGTAGGCGATCAGCTCACCTTTACTGCACAGGATAAGAGCATCAATGTCGAAATCCGTGCAATCTACCGGCAAAAAGGACTCCAGACACGATTCTGGTTTGAGGGGATATTGCAGGAAGGGGCGCTGGACGACCTGATCAGTCTGTATGTAGGCGCGGTTTATCAGAGTGACGAGGCGGCCAAGGAATCCCAGCAATGGTTGGCACAGAACATCCCCAACGTGATCACGCTGCGGACGGCAGACTGGCTCGAAACGGCCGGGGACCTGCTGAACAAGGCTGCCGCGGGGCTTGCGGCGGTCGCCTCCGTAAGCCTTCTTGCCAGTTTGCTGGTGCTTTCCAGCGTGGTCAGTGTGAGTCGCAGGCGGCAGCTCTACGAGGCGAACCTGTTGCACTGTCTTGGCGCCCGACATGGGGCCATCAGGCAATCCATGTTGCTTGAAACCGGCTTGCTGACTGTTCTGGCAACGGTCTTCGCCACAGGGCTTGGCGCGTTAATTGCCTTACCCGTAGCTGACCTCGCCCTGAAGCTGCCTGCAGGTGATCTGTGGTGGGTTGGGGCGCTGGTTGCGGGTGTTGTCAGCTCTCTGGCGCTGTTGGGTGGACTCCTGCCCACGCTCAAGGCAATGCGGCTGAATCCTGCTGTTTTGCTCAGAGACAGTTAAAACGTCTTGCTGACGCAATAAATTCGTCTTTCAGGTAAATGAGGAGGAAAAGTTATTTAAATTATATACTTAAGATCGCCAAAAAATGCCGTTTGTTCGTTTTTTGGCCGGCATCACGAGTTGCAGGCTCAAAAAATCCGGTTATTTTGAGAAAATTAAGGAAAATTGCCTACCAAATGGCAAATTTCAAAAATTTTCACTAAAACATCTACGGTAGTATTTTTACGTATGCTTTTTGCACATAACTCGTGTTGTGTAGGCATAACAGACACACACTTATCGTCCACAAAAGAAAAAGAGAGAAAAACTATGATTCGCAAACTTGCACCGCTGGTATTCGCTTGTGCTGCAGTCACCTCCGTGAACGCCAAAGCAGACCAGCTGGACACCGTGATTCAACGTGGCACTCTGAACTGTGGCGTGGTTCTGGACTTCCCACCCATGGGGTACTTTGACGAGAACAACGAGCCGGCCGGCTTCGACGTGGATTACTGTAACGACCTGGGCGAAGCGCTCGGCGTCGACGTTAACGTTCTCAACCTCACCTGGGGCGAGCGGATCCCATCTCTGGTCTCCGGTAAAACCGACGTTGTTATCGGTTCCACTTCCGATACGCTGGAACGTGCCAAAACCGTCGGCTTCACCTACCCGTACTTCGTTTTCAAATTCCAGGTCATTGCGAACGAGGACAAGAACATTGAATCCTTCGATGACCTTAAGAACCTGAAGGTTGGTGCAGCACTCGGTACTACCTACGAAACCGAGTACCTGGCCTACGCTGAGCAGCAGGGCTGGGGCAAGGACAACTACACCTCGTTCAAGTCTGAAAACGACGCCTACCTGGGTCTGTACCAGGGCAAGGTGGACGCGATCATTTCAACCAACACGAACATCGCAACCAAGCTGCGTAGCGAAGAGTTTGCGGACTTTGAAGCCGGTCCCTATGTTCCCAACTACGACGACGTTGTTGGCATTATCGCCAAGCGTGACGAGGTGGCCTGGATCAACTACCTGAACCTGTTCCTGGTTCGCCAGATTCGCGATGGCAACATGAATGAAGCTTACAACAAGCACTTCGGCACCGATGCACCTGCCGATCTGATCCAGTCCCTCCGGGACAACAAGTAAGCGCCGAAGCGACGGCCGCCAGACAGGCGGCCGTTATTGCATTGGTTCCCGGGTCAGGCGCTCATTCAGCGGCGCGCTGCCCCAAAATTCTGATCGCAGCTCTGTTTCGAGGGCAGTGGTCGAGTTTCCTACCATTCATTAAATGGCCAAGGTATGGACTACGAATTTCACTGGAACGTTGTGTTCCAGAACATGCCCCAGCTGCTGAACGGTGCCTTCGTTACCTTGCACGTATCCGTTCTAGCCATGCTTCTGGGCATTGTGATCGCAATACTGTTGGCGATCGCCAAAATGAACAACACAAAGTTCTTCAGCCAGGTTGCCACGGTGTGGGTCGAGATTGCCCGGAATACGCCGGCCCTGTTTCAGATCTACATGGCCTATTTCGGCCTTGGTGCGTTCGGGATTCACCTGAGCCCGTATGTGGCCGTGTTGAGTGCACTGGTCTTCATCAACGCGGGCTACCTCACGGAGACTTTCCGGGGTGGCTTCCAGTCGATTCCCAGCACCCAGTACAGCGCATCCAAGTCCCTGGGTATGACCAGCATCCAGTCGTATCGCTATATCATCCTTCCGCAGATGCTGAGGCGCATCTATCACCCGATGACCAACCAGTTTGTCTGGTCGATTCTGATGAGCTCTCTGGGGATTCTGGTGGGTATGAGTGAACTCTCCGGCACAACTCAGAGACTGCAGTCACTGTCGTTCAGAACGCTGGAGTTCTTCATCGTGGCGGCGGTTATGTACTTCATCATCACCAAGCTGGTGTTGTTCGGGTCATCGCTGCTTGCCCGTCGACTGTTCAAGGGGGAAATCTGATGAATTCCTTATTCACACCCCTTTCCTGGAGCGATAGCGGGCTGATCCTGACCGGTGTCTGGAACACCGTCATCATCTCTGTTGTGGCCATCGTCGTGGGTACCCTGTTGGGTCTGGTGGTCGGCTTCATCCGCTCCGAGAGCAACAAGGTGGTCAATGTGGTGTTCGGGGGCGTTCTGGACGTGCTCCGGAGTGTGCCGCTGATCATCCAGCTGATTCTGTTCTCAACCTTCGTTGGCGCAATGGGCAACCCGCTGGCGCCGTTTGTTGCGGGCTCCATTGTGCTGTCGCTTTATACCATGGCGTTTATGGCCGAAGTGTTCCGCGGTGGCTTCGAGAGTGTCAGCCCCTCAATGCAGACAGCGGCGCGCTCACTGGGCATGACCAAGTGGCAAACCATCTACCACATCCGCTTGCCCATCGGCCTGCGCGCGGTGTTCCCGTCCTGGCTAGGTGTTTCGCTCAGCGTTATCAAGGACTCGGCGCTGGTGTCGGTGATCGGTTACATGGAATTGCTGCGCACGTCGGAACAACTTATTTCAAGAACCCAGCAACCGCTCGAGATTCTCATAGGTGTTGGTATCTTCTACTTCATTATTTCGTACCCGCTTTCCCACTACGGCCGGTACGTTGAGAGGAAAATGGCAATATGATCAGTGTACAGAATGTCCATAAATCCTTCGGTGATCTTGAAGTGCTCAAAGGCGTGAGCCTGGACGTGCAGAAAGGCGAAGTGGTGAGTGTTATCGGGGGCTCCGGTAGCGGCAAGTCGACTCTGCTGTACTGCATCAACGCCATCGAGACCATCAACAGCGGCAAGATTCTGGTTGATGATGTGGATGTGCATGCCAAGTCCACCAACAAGGACAAGCTGCGCCAGAAACTGGGCATGGTGTTTCAGCAGTGGAATTCCTTTCCCCACATGACGGTACTGGAGAATGCGGCGCTGGCCCCCAGAATCGTCAAGAAAATGAGCAAAGAAGAAGCGATCGAGATTGCCAAAAAGGAACTGGAGCACGTTGGCCTGGGTGACAAGCTGGATGTGTACCCGACCAAGATGTCCGGTGGTCAGCAGCAGCGTCTGGCCATTGCCCGTGCCCTGGCCATGAAGCCCGACTACATGCTGCTGGATGAGGTAACCTCTGCGCTCGATCCGGAGCTGGTGGGCGAGGTTCTCGATACACTTCGCCTGTTGGCGGAAGAGGGCATGACCATGATCTGCGTAACCCATGAAATGGGCTTTGCGCGGGATGTGTCCGACCGGGTGGCCTACTTCCACCAGGGCGTGATTGCGGAGATTGGTGAAGCCAGGCAGGTGATTACCGATCCGCAGAACCCGCTCACCCAGAAGTTCCTTTCAAAGGTACGCTAAAAAGTCGCCACAGTCGTGGTGCTGGTTGGGGGAGTTTTTGGACCCGCTTCCCCAGCCATTTTTACTTGTTAGTTCCGGTTTTTCAGAACCTCATAAATTTGCCATATCGCGTCGTCCTGCCCCTCTTGTTCCATCATATCCTCGAGTAATTCCAGCACCCGTTTCTCATCGTTACTGCGGAGTCCTGGCCAGTAAACATAGGGCACCAGATCCGGATTGCGGATAAAAAACAGCGCGGTTTCTTCCGGCGCGTTCGCAATGTCGCCCCGCAGGCCCAGGGTGAAATGGCGGCCCTCATGGCCCTGCAGTGTTACCAGAAGTGAGTTGTCCCGTTCAATGAACCGGCTTTCCTCAACTGAAATAGGCTCCGCAAGGTCGGGTACTGACGTGATGTAATACTGAAAACCCAGGAATGCCACCAATACAACAAGCAGGGCGGCCAGGGCAGTGGATTTGATCATTGAGTGTCTTCCGTTCGGGGCAAGCGTGCCTCAATCCTTTTTCATCAGGTACTCCGCCACCGCTTGATAAGCGGGCAGCGAGGTTGGGTCTATCTTGCTGTTACTGGCATTGGGAAACGATGCGAAGCGTACCAGAACCATGTTGGCGGTGGGGTCAATGTAAATGGTTTGCCCGTGCACGCCTCGAGCGGCATAAGCGCCATTGGCATTGTGGAAGATCCACCACATGCCACGGTAGCTCCCGCCGGGGAGGGTTTTGTAGCCAGCCTTGGCAAAGGCCTTCTTGTCGCCGCCGGCCTCAATTGCATTCACCACAGATTCAGGAAACAGTTGCTGGTCTTTGTACTGGCCCTTGTTCAGCATCAAGAGGCCAATCCTGCCGAGATCCCTGAGCCCTGCGCTCAGGCCGCCGCCCGCGAACGGCGTACCTTTGGCGTCTATCGTCATGTAGCCATCCTGTTCAGTGCCCAGGGGTTGCCACAAGCGATCGGAAAGGAGATCCGCCACGCTCTTACCGCTTACCCGGGAGATGATCCAGCCGAGGGCATCGGAATTGACCGTCCGGTAGCCGAACGCATCGCCGTGTTCGCCGTTCTGCTCAACGGTTTGCAGGTACTCGAAATAACCCTCCGGCCCGCTGTAATCTGAAGGCTTTGGCAAGGGGCTGGCGGCGGCAGAGTACTGCCAGATGTCTGCCTCGGGATCGGCGTAGTTTTCGCTGTAATCCAGCGCTGTGGTCATATCCATCACTTGTCGAACCGTCGCAGTGCCGAAGGCACTGTCGCGCAACTCGGGTACAATCGTGGCGACTTTGGACTGGTCATCAAGTTTGCCCTCAGCGACCAGGATTTCTGCCAGCAAGCCGGTGAGGGACTTTGTCATCGACATGGCCGCGTGTTTGCCGGCTTCGTTCAGGCAACCGTTGTAATACTCATACACAACCTTGCCATGATGCAGGATCAGTAGCCCGTCGGTGTAATTAGCAGACAGAGACTCCTGCCAGCCCATGGGAGTGTCGCTACCAATCGGCGTGAATGAAATGCTATTGATGCCATTGTCCGGGGCGTAGGGCAGAGGATCCGGGGCACCTATGCCACGACTAACTTGAGTGGTAGGGAGCAGCTCCCGTATGTGACACACCGTCCAGCGCAGTTTCGGAAAGCTGAAGTAATTGCTTTGCGGTTGCCCGATCAGTTTATCGTCTGACGGTGGAAAACCGGTCATCCATTGCAATGCTCCCGGGACAGATGCCTCAGCGCTCATCGGAGCTGAAGCCTGGGTAGTGGCCCATGCGCCTGGAATGCTTAACGCGAAGAGCATCAGGGCGTGAACAGGATTGAAGCCGGGCATGTCCATTTACCTCGCAAAATTCGTTACATGGCCCTGGAGAAGACCGAGAACGGCAGGGCCTTCAAGACGTAACTCAGCGGCGTCCATGGCCACCAGGGCACATAGGAGCGGCGCTTTTCTGATTCGATGGCTTTAACCAGGGCCTTCACGCCGGTTTCCAGGTCCACCCTGAAGGGCGCGTTCTTGGTATCCCGGTTGATATCCGTGAGAATGTAGCCGGGCATGATGTTGCTGACGTTGATTGGCTTGCCCTTGGTATCCAGTTGCAGACCTTCTGCCAGGGACGCCACCGCAGCCTTGGTGGCGGCGTAAACGTTCAAGGGCCCGCGGAAACCACGCACCCCGCTGACTGAGGACATCAGCACCAGGTGGCCGCTGTTCTGCTCGCGGAAGATCTCCATGGCCGCCTCGCTCTGGGCAATGGCCGCGATGAAGTTGGTCTCGGCGGTGTGTCTATTGGCCGCGAAGTGTCCACGGCCGATAGGCTGGGAACTGCCAATACCCGCATTCACGACTACCCGATCAAGACTGCCTAGCTCATCCCGGAACGCGCGGAACACTTCGAATACCTGATCGTAATCGGAGACATCGAGACCGCGAACCAGCACCCGGATATTGGGGTTGGCCTGCTGCAATTCCCGCTGGAGCGCCTCCAGTTTGTCGGCCCTTCGTGCGCAAAGCGCCAGATTACAACCTTTGGCGGCCCATTCACGGGCCATGCCTTCACCAAGACCGGTGCTGGCACCGGTAATCAGAATGTTCTTCCGCATCAGCAATCCCCTGGAGTCTTTCGGGTTATTTTTGCTCACAGTACCACGATCGAACGTTCAGCGGATTGACTGAAATTCAGCTCTATACTGACTAATTCTCTCAGTGTGGCCCGTTACTCCACCATGACCGTGATCCTCTCGGAGACCACTGGAGGGTTGTGCGGAACATGCATGTGGTCACCTACGAGAAGCTGTAACGTGTGTTTTCCCGGCGACAGCGTGATCTCGGTTTCGGTTTGTCCGCCCCCGAAGTGCTTGACATGATCCGTAGCGGGAAGAGGCTGGCTCAAATCCGACGGTATATCGGTATCGATCAGCAGGTGGTGGTGCCCGGTGCCTGCTCTTTCCACACCGGCGGGTGCCACCCCCATGTTCCGCAGGCCAAAGACAACTTTGAACGTTTGGTCAACGGTAGCGCCATCGGTTGGCTGGACAAAATACACACCGGCATTGGCCGGGGCTTCAGATTTCATGCTCTCTGCCAGCGCTGATAAAGGCGCGATCAAAAGAGCTGAAACCAGAGTAATTGCGATCCTGTTCATCTCATTTCCTCCTTGGGGGATGCCCCACATGAGTATAGTTGAGGAAGTGAACTTATGGCGGTCCCGCCATAGCGAACCTCCGAAATGCGACTCCGTTGCGCTCAACCGTCTGCTCCCCAACAACTTTGAATCCTTGAGACTCAAAAAACGGACGTGCCTCCAGGCTGGCGTCTGTTGTTAGCTTTGTGACTCCGCTGGCAGCCAGGCGCTGCGATGCTGCCTTGTAAAGTAAGGAGGCGACGCCTCTGCGGGAAAACGACGGCGCCGTGAACAGAAACTCAATATGGCCTGCGGAGGTGAATGAGATAAAACCCGCCAGAACACCCCTGGATTCAGCGACAAGTGTCTTCACGCCTGAGAGGCGGGAACGCCATTGCTCCAGGTCTGGCGATCGTGGTGCCCATGTTGCCAGTTGTTCCGGCGTGTAGCTCTGGGAAGCAATTTGATGCACGGAATCCGTGAACAGAGCGACGATGTCAGCCAGGTCCTGGTCTGCGAAAGGTTTGATATTCATGGTTTGGTCAACGCGCCTCCGCAATGGCTATGCGCTTCGTGGCGCAAACATGATGATCGCCATGCCGAGCAAGGCAACGCCGGAGCCCAAAAGGTCCCAGGCGGTCGGCCTGATGCCATCAACAGCCCATAGCCAGAGAATGGCCATGAAAATATATACGCCGCCGTAGGCAGCATAAACCCGCCCGGCTGCCGTTGGATGAAGAGACAGCAACCAGGCAAATGCCGCGAGGCTCAGAGCCCCAGGCACCAGTAGCCAGATGCTCTTGCCTTCACGAAGCCACAGATAGGGCAGGTAGCAGCCAACGATTTCAGCCAGGGCGGTGACCAGAAACAGGCCGACAGTTTTCAGTTCAGGCAAGGAAGTTGTCCTTTCGGCAGTTGCATGGGTACTCACGTTCCATTGTCCTAAAGCCGCCATCGCATAGGGTGAGTCTGTTGAAGCATACCGTTCTCATCCCAGTCTTCCCAGCCAGTGAAGGGGATAGGGGGCTCATTGAAGAGTCCTTGCAGCCGTTTTTCCCAAAGGGTTTTCTTCTGTTCAAGCTGCGCTCTGAACCTGGACTCGTCTTCGTAACGAATACCGCCTCCCTGAATGCCATAGCTCACCTGGGGTGGCAAAACATCAAACCCCACGTAATAAAGCGAGGAATGTATCGGCCATAGCCATTCAACCATGTTGCCAGCGCGTCCGAAGGGCATGAAAGCCTGCTCCGGAGATCCGGTGGTTACCGACAACATGGCTCTTTTGCCCCGGAAGTGCCCCCGATTGTAACGCCGACTCCCGGAATAGAGTCCACCGTATACGAGGACCCGATCAAACCAACCCTTGAGGATTGCTGGTTGCGAATGCCACCACAGGGGAAACTGGAAAATCACGAGGTCTGCCCACTCCAGGCGGCTGATTTCTCTCTGAACCTCGGGCGCCAGTGGACCTCGCTCATAGTGAGCCCGCTGTTCGGTCAAAGGAGCGAAGTAGGCTTTATCCACCCGCTCGGTATAGTGTTCGGCACGTTCGACTGGATCGAACCTTTCCTGATACAGATCGTCGAATTCCACCTTATACCCCTTAGCCTGAAAAGATTCTCTGGCCACATCAGCCAGACCTCCGTTGAACGATTTGCGTTCCGGGTGTGCGAAAACAATCAGCACGTTCATACCTGATCACTCCTTTTGCATTCATCTGCGGATACCCTAAGATGTTCTTCAGTGCACATAAATTCTCTATCGTCGTAAATTGGCCTTGCATGGATGAACAGCGAATGCGCTGGGACGATCTGCAGATCGTGTCGGCTATTGTTGATACAGGCACGCTATCCGGGGCGGGAAAGCGGCTGGGCATAAGCCATGCGACGGTCTTCCGTCGGCTTACCAATCTGGAAAATCAGCTGGGTGTAACGCTATTCGAGCGTTCGCGCTCCGGATACACGCCAAGCGCTGCGGGAGAGGATCTTTTCGAGGTTGCGAGACGGGTCCAGGAGGATATTACGGGCGTTGAGCGTCGGCTCGCAGGAAAGGATCTCAAACTGTCCGGAACCATCCGGGTCACCACAACCGACACCCTGTTTTCGGGCCTGTTGGCAACACTGTTTGAGAGTTTTCGAGGGAACTATCCCGATATCAAGCTGGAAGTCGTTATCTCGAACCAGCTGCACAGCCTGAGCAAGCGGGAGGCAGACATTGCCATTCGCCCGACAGGGAATCCGCCGGAAACCCTGGTTGGGCGCAGGGTCGGGGTTATCCGGCAGAGCGTCTATGGTCAGCGGTCACAGTGGCAAAACCTGCGAGGCCCCCTCGATCCCTTGACGGGCCACCAGTGGATCGGCCCGGACGAACACATGGGCAATCGTGCCCTGGAAAACTGGATGGCGCAAAATGGTTTGAATGAATTCTGCAGCTACCGTGTCGACTCAATGCTGGGCATGCAAGCAGCAACTCGATCCGGTTCGGCCGTGGCTGTGCTTCCAGATTATCTGGCTGGCTCCGATCCGGAGTTATGCTGCCTGACCGATCCCATTTCGGAACTGGACATTCCTCTGTGGATTCTGAGCCATCCGGACCTGAAACGCGTGAAACGAATGCGGGAGTTTACCCGGGTTATCGGCGAGGAATTGAGGCAAGCGTTGGTCTAGGCCATCGGCTTGAAACTCGGCAACGCTGCGATGCGATCCAGCCATGCCCGAACTGCAGGGTATTCCTCCAGCTCAAAACCACCTTCATCTGCGACGTGGGTGTATGCATACAGTGATATGTCTGCGGTGGTGGCATTCTCGCCCGTCAAGAACGGCGTTTGTGCCAGCTGCTGTTCCATCACCCGTAAGGCCTTGTGCCCGCCGGCTTGCTTGGCAGCATACTCATCGGCTTTGTCTGTTGGCAGCCCCAGGTACTTGTTGATAAAGCGCGCTACGGCGATAAACGGCTCATGGCTGTACTGCTCGAAGAATTGCCATTGCAAGACGCGGGCCTGGGCAAGGCCGCCATCCGGATACAAGTCAGAGCCAGACGCCAGGTAGTTGATGATGGCGTTGGACTCTGAGAGCGTCTCGCCGTTATCGAGCTCAAGCAGGGGAATCTTGCCGTTCGGATTTTTGCTCAAAAAGTCATCAGACTTCGTATCGCCGGCCAGAATGTCGATATCAATCCATTGGTGATCAATATTCAGCAGGTTGCACACCAGCTGTACCTTGTAGCAGTTACCCGATTTGGTATCGCCGTAGATTTTCATGCAGCTTCCTTTGCCGGATTCAGCCGGTTTAAGTCTTCACCCATTTATCACCTTCTACTTGGCGCGATTTAAGGATATCTCCAACGACATCTAAATCCACCGCCGAACCCGTCGTTCATATTCCCTGAAGCCTTCGCCGAATAAATCCCGGAGGGCACGCTCCTCCGGTTCAATCTGAAACCGGTTCATATAAACGACGAAGAAAATTACGCCAACCAGGGCCCACGCGGACGCCAGGAATACGCCCCAGGCGAGGAGCCACAGCGCGAAGCCGACGTACATGGGATTTCTTGAAAAGCGGTATACGCCTGAGCTGACCAGCTTGGAACTTGCCTCTGGAGTGCGTGGGTCCACGGTTGTTTGCGCGCTTCGAAAGGACATTACCCCTGCCAGAGGAAAAAGAGTGCCCAGTGCAAGTAGGATGGCCGCGAGGTATAGGCGAAGCGCTTCGCTGGTATCAATGCGTGGGCTCCAGTTTGCGACGACCCACATGAGCAGCCCGATGATCAGCACCAGAGCAAGAGGTGGGATGCGTTTTTCCAGCATTTGAAGGTTCACAATAAAAAGAACTCTTTTCCCGGATTCACGTGGGTTGCAGCGATTTGCTCAAACTCATCGCGATCAATCAGACGACCGATCATTTTTTTCCAGCCAGGCCCGAAAAGGTGCCGCTGAGTCCTCGAGTTCGATCTGGGTCAACCCCAATTCCTCGGGCCTCATGGGATGGATCTGGCCGTAGAGCTGTTCTGCAATATTGCCGTCTGCAAAGCCAGCCCAATTTGCAGTTTCCTGGGATGCGGCAAACACAATTCGTGGAATACGGGCCCAGTGAGCGGCAGCCAGGCACATGGGGCAGGGTTCGCAGCTCGCGTACAGGGTAGCTTCTGGCATATGCGCGTTTCCCAGCATCTTTCCGGCCATGCGAATTGCCGCCACCTCGGCGTGAGCGGTAGGGTCGCACTCTTGCTTTGCCCGGTTGCCAGCCCGGGCAACAACACTGCCATTGTGAACCACCACAGCGCCAAAGGGCGCGCCACCATCGCCGACCGAATCCACGGCCAGCTGAATTGCTTGTTGGAGATAGACTTTGTCACTGTCTTCGGACTGGGGGTGGCTCACGTTGGACCTTTCCTCGTTGTTGAGTATTTCTCCCGCCTGGTTAGCGAAGCTGACTGTCCTTGCTACCTCTACGATTGATGCCGCCAGAGTGGGGATGCTCCTTTTCATGGGCCGACTGGCAATCAATGCACAATCGGACGCCCGGAATAGCCTTACGCCGGGCCTCCGGAATCGGAGCACCGCATTCATCGCATTCCTCGGCGCTCTCGCCTTCGGCTAACTGGCTGCGAGCGCGCTGGATTTCATCTTCAACGCTTGCGTCGATCTGTTCCTGAACTGCACCATCACGAGACCATCCGCCTGCCATGGGGCCCTCCGAAGTCTGGCTGACTGAAACTACTCAACGTTAGCATTGTAGCTCGGGTGCTCAAAGGTGGCCGATGCCCCATTGGTTGTCGACTCAGGGATTTTCTGTGTATTGGGGCAGGTCGTCTGTGATCTCAAACCACGGCGCCTTGTTTCCCACGTAAACGTGTCGCTCTGGCGTTACGCCCGGGTCTGTATCGAGGGTGCCCATGGGGAACCCAAGCACTTCGGGATGAGCATCGAATTTTGTGTAGAGGCTAGAGCCGCAGTTCGAACAAAAGGCCTTATGCTCACCGGGAGATGACTCATAAAGCTTGATCAGCTCCTCGCCTTGCACCGTGCGCCAGTCTGCTGCATTTACCTTGGCACGGGTTCGAAATGCTGACGCATGAAGCTTGCGGCACATGGTGCAGTGGCAGTTCAGAACATCCGTGAGGGGGCCGTGGATTTCGTATTTGATGCCGCCGCAGAGGCAGCTTCCGGTTTGGTGCATGGGGTCAGCTCCTGTTGCTCCCTTTGGCTTTAAAACTGGCGTCGATCCGTTCCCGAACCATACCATCCCGTGACGTTCAGAGCACCGGACTCATTTTTTATGCAGTGCCTTGTAGCGTTCCTCCAGTTCGGCACGAATGGCCCGTCGCTCCTTACCGTTGGCAAATCGCCTTATCTGATCATCGGTGCTCGGAACCAGTTGCGGCACGGGGACGGCCTTACCGCTATCATCAACCGCCACCATGGTAAAGAAGCAGCTGTTGCTGTGGCGAACCAATTTGTCACGGATGTTCTCGGTAACTACCTTTATGCCGATCTCCATGGAAGTTCGGCCGGTGTAGTTCACGCTGGCCAGAAAGGTGACCAGCTCGCCAATCCGGATGGGTTGAAGGAACATCACCTGGTCGACGGAGAGAGTAACGACATAGGTCCCCGCATAACGGCTGGCGCAGGCATAGGCAACCTCATCCAGGTACTTCAAAAGCGTACCGCCGTGCACATTGCCGGAGAAATTGGCTTTGTCCGGCGTCATCAGAACGGTCATGCTCAGGCTTGTTGAATTGTTTTCCATGGCGCTTCTCTGTTGGTTTGCTTTCCAGTATAGGCGTCAGGGTGCCAGCGGTGGCAGTAGTTATTAGTCGGCCTCGAACGTCACCAGATCTACATCTGCTGCCTGGGTGCGCAACGGCACCAATGCCTGATAGGCAGAGGAGTTGTGCCAATCGGCGACCGAATCCGAGTCCGGAAAGCGGATAACCACGGTATCAGTGTGCCGGTAATGCCCGCTCAGCACCTTCGCACGTGTACCCCGAAGCACCAACTCTCCGCTCCAAGGCACGAGCGTTTCCGGTACCAGGCTGCGGTATTCTGCCCATTTTTCTGGGTCTTTTACGGTGATGTTGCCGATCACGTAGGCTGTCATTTGCATTCTCCGGTCTCTGATTGAGCTGGATGGTCACGAAAAACAAACGTGACCGCGGGAATTACTGGTTCAGAAGATCTTCAATCCAATTCAGGAATCTGGCCGCACTCCTCGTTTCGAAGCTTTGCTTACCTGGAACGTAATAGCACAAATCTGATGCGACCGATTGAGTGTCGAAGTGCTGCAGAACGTTGGCTTTCAAGAGCTTGTTGGCGAGCGTTGTAGAGCAGAACACCAACCCATTACCTGCCATGGCCTGCTGGATCCCGAAAAGCTCCTGGTCAAACTTCCTGAGCTGAATATTGGCGCCCTCCAGTCCATTTTTTTCCAACCAGGCGGCCAGGGGAGCCTGCGGTAACGCTTTGTTTTTCCACTCCGTGCTGAAAAGTGTAATGGGTTCATTCCCCCTGTAAGGCGACTTCATTCCATAAGCACCAAACACATTAAATGACTCCAATCGAACGACGTCAGAGTCCTCAACGACTGAGGCATCCCCGAACCGAATCGGGATAACATGGGATTGGCTGTCGACCGACTCGCCGGTGGAAATTTCCACAGAAATATCGGGGTTGGCTTGTTCGAAATCGTGCTGGGACGGGATGAGCACCATCGCTGCCAGCGATGATGTCGTCGTCACCCTGACCGTATTGCCTGCCTTCACAACTTCTTCCAAAGCACTGTCGATTTTCCGAAACCCTTCGGAGGTCGCTTTGGCTAAACGGATACCCGTTCCCGTCAAGGATATCCGTCTTCCCTGCCGATGAAACAGGCTCACATTCAACCGGCTTTCCAGGTTGCCAATGTGATGTGAGATGGCTGTCGGCGTCAGCGAAAGTTCTTCTGCCGCCAACTTGAAACTACCCCGGCGGGCAGCCGACTCAAAGGCTTTCAATGCCTGTAATGACACCTGCAATGTGGATCTCCCAATCAATCACTGGTTTATGGATGTTATAGATGAGCTGAATTCATCTGCAAGTGCAATTTTTACGTTTGTGCAAGTCTAACCAGCCTCACAAACTAGCCCATGTCATCAACCCACCAGGAAATGAACATGAGCACACTATTACACATTGATTCCAGTGTTAGAGCGGCGACTAATCCCAACCCGGATCACGATTCCATATCGAAGAATATCGCACGCCGGTTTATTGATACCTGGCAGGAAAACCGGCCTGAAGATGAATATATCTATCGTGACGTTGGCGTGAATCCACCGGCTTTCATTACCCAGGAATGGATTGGCGCGGTGTTTACCCCGGAGGAGAAACGTACCCCGGCACAGCAGGAGACACTGGCACTCTCCGATACCCTGATTGCCGAAGTGTCGGCGGCCGACGTTCTCGTGATCTCTTCACCCATGTACAACTACGGTATGCCGGCTCAGCTTAAAGCCTGGTTCGATCAGATCGTACGCATCGGAAAAACGTTTGATTTCGATCTCGAACGAGGGGACTTCCCGCTGCAGCCTCTGCTCTCAGGCAAGACCTTGATCATCGTGACCTCCAGCGGAGAGTTTGGTTTTGAGAAAGGCGGCATCAGGGAAGAGTCTGGCCACCTGGCACCGCACCTGCGGACACTGAGTAAATACCTGGGGGTGGATACCATTTACGAGATTGCCGCCGAGTACCAGGAGTTTGGCGACGAGAGACACCGCGTATCTGTAGCCAACGCCAAAGAGCGAGCCGAGAGACTTGCTTCAGAGCTGAGCCTTTCAGGCCAGGCACTATCGTCAAGAAATGAGGTCACCGATGCGTGATCGAATTGATGAAGAGCGTCTGGCAACCTGTGGCGAAAGTGCCATTGATCTGGCCATTAGCAATGTAAAAGCCGGTGGTTTGCCGTTTTCCGCTTTGATCGTCAATCAAAGTGGAAACGTTGTCGGCAAGGGGGTAAATCAGGTTGCCGAGCATCTGGATTGCACCGCACACGCCGAAATCCAGGCAATAAGAGATGCTTCAAGGAAGGAACAAAGCGTTTCTTTGAGAGGGGCGACATTGATTGCTTCAGGAGAGCCATGCGCTCTTTGCTATATGGCCATCCGTATGGCCGGTATCAGGAACGTCCGTATCATTGCCGACAGATATGAGGCGAGAGAGAACGGGTTCGATTACCTGTGGACTTACCAGTATTTGGATCCCGCCCTCATGGATGAGCTCGACGTAGTGACTTTAGTTAATGACAGGAAACTGCTTCCATTTAAGATGACTAACAGGAAATTGAGTGATCAAGGGGAATAGTCTGAGCCACTTTTGGATCTATTCGATAAAGTGCTCGCTAACAAAAAGGTCCGGAGTTCTCACTCCGGACCTTCTTGTCACGCACTGCAGTCAATTAACTCAACCGCACTTGCTATCACCGCAGGAGAGGCAGGTCGCACACCCATCCATCACGATCACCGCCTTGGTGCTGCACTTGCCGCACATGGTGGCGTTGGCAGGGTAGTCGCTGGCTTTCTCGTCGTTCGTGGCCGTGGTGTGGCTGGCTTCGAACTCGGCGCGCTTTTCGGCGAGGATGCGCTTGGTGGTTTCGCTCATTTCCTCGCTTTCCAGCAGGCCAATGGCCTTCAGGTGCTTCTCGATCACGGCGCCGATTTCAGCCACCAGGGACGGCATGAATACGCCGCCTTTCTTGAAGTAGCCACCGTTGGGGTCGTACACGCTGCGCAGCTCTTCCACCAGGAAAGTGACGTCGCCACCCTTGCGGAATACCGCAGAGATTACGCGGGTGAGGGCGATAACCCACTGGAAGTGTTCCATCGACTTGGAGTTGATGAACACTTCGTACGGCTGCCGGCTTTCATGGTCGGTGCCTTCGTTGAGCAGGATGTCGTTGATGGTGATGTACATCGCATGCTCTGCCACCGGCGGCTTGATCTTGTAGGTGGTGCCCAGCAGGAAGTCCGGCCGTTCGATGTATTCGTTCATCTGAACGGGTTTGGTTTCCGCATGCACCGGTGCCTGGTGTTCGGCGGCTGCTTCAGGGTCGGCCTTCTTTACGCGGTAGCCGACGATCTTGTTGCTGATTTTAACTGTCATGTTCGTTGTCCTGTGTCGGTTCCCGGATCAGTACTTGCCGTAGGTGCCTTCTTTCAGTGCGTCAAACAGGTTGGCGGCGTTGTGGATTTCGCCGTCATACTCTACCTGCTCGTTGCCCTTGAGGGTGACCTTGCTGCCATCGTCCAGGGTGAACTCGTACATTGTGTTCTCGAGGTCTTTTTCCTTAACCAGTACGCCCTGGAAGGCTTCCGGGTTGAAGCGGAAGGTGGTGCAACCCTTCAGGCCCTTGTCGTAGGCGTAGAGGTAGATGTCCTTGAAGTCCTGATAGGCGAAGTCTGTCGGAACGTTCGCGGTCTTGGAAATCGAGGAATCTACCCACTTCTGGGCGGCGGCCTGGATGTCCACGTGCTGCGATGGGGTTACATCGTCGGAAGTGGTGAAGTAGGCCGGCAGCTTCTTGTCCTCGTCTTCGGAGAACGGCATCGCGCCCGGGTTCACCAGGTGGCGGTATGCCAACAGCTCGAAGGAGAACACATCTACCTTCTCTTTGGTCTTCCGGCCTTCGCGGATGATGTTACGAGCATAGTGGTGCGAGAAGCTCGGCTCGATACCGTTACTGGCGTTGTTGGCCAAAGACAGGCTGATGGTGCCGGTCGGAGCGATGGAGGTGTGGTGGGTAAAGCGGCCACCTTTCTTGGCCAGTTCTTCCACCAGCTTCGGCTCCACGCTGGCAATCTGCTGCATGTACTTGCTGTACTTCGCATGCAGTACGCGACCTTTCACCTTGTCGCCCAGCTTGTAGCCGTCTTTGCTCAGCTGCGGGCACTTGTTCAACATCTTGGCATCAATCTCGAACTCGTCGTCCATGATCGGCGCAACGCCTTTTTCCTCGGCCAGGGCGAGGGACTGGCGCCAGCCTTCAACGGCCATTTCACGCACGACTTCTTCGGTGAACTGCACGGATTCTTCAGAACCATACGGCATGCGCAGCATGGCGAGGGTGGAACCCAGGCCAAGGATGCCCATGCCGTGGCGGCGCTTGTAGGTGATTTCGTGGCGCTGCTCGGCCAGCGGCAGGCCGTTGATCTCTACCACGTTGTCCAGCATGCGGGTGAAGATGCCTACTACCTTGCGGTATTTTTCATAGTTGAAGCTGGCTTTGTCGGTGAACGGGTAGTCCACGAATTTGGTCAGGTTCACGGAGCCCAGCAGGCAGCTACCGTATGGGGGCAGGGGCTGCTCACCACAGGGGTTGGTGGCGCGGATGTCTTCGCAGAACCAGTTGTTGTTCATCTGGTTGACCTTGTCGATCAGGATGAAACCCGGCTCGGCGTAGTCGTAGGTGCTGGTCATGATGGTGTCCCAGATGAACTGGGCTTTCAGGGTGCGGTAGATACGGCAGGCAACCTTGCCTTCGTCGTTCACCACATAGCCTTCCTGCACCGGGAAATCCCGGTAAACGAACTGGCTGGCATCGCTCAGGTCCAGGCCTTCGTCTTCCACTTCCTTCTGGGTAACCGGGAAGGAGAGGTGCCAGTCGTCGCCGTTGCGCACGGCTTCGATGAAGTCTTCGGTGATCAGCAGCGAGAGGTTGAACTGGCGCAGGCGGCCGTCTTCGCGCTTGGCCTGGATGAAGTCGATCACGTCCGGGTGGTGCACGTCGAACGTGGCCATCTGGGCGCCACGACGGCCACCGGCAGAGGATACGGTGAAGCACATGCGGTCGAAGATATCCATGAACGACAGCGGGCCGGAGGTGGTCGCACCGGCGCCGGCCACGTACGCGCCTTTCGGACGCAGGGTGGAGAATTCATAACCGATTCCACAACCTGCCTTGAGGGTAAGGCCGGCTTCGTGGTTCTTTTCCAGGATGTCGTTCATGGAATCCTGAACGGTGCCGGAAACGGTGCAGTTGATGGTGGAGGTTGCCGGCTTGTGCGCCTCGGCACCGGCGTTGGAGGTAATCCGGCCGGCGGGAATCGCACCGTTCTGCAGGGCCCAGATGAAGTTCTTCATGTGCTGGGTGCGCACGGATTTGTTTTCCACCTCGGCAAGGGCTTTGGCAACACGTTCGTAGGTTGCGTTGATGTCCTTGTCTACTGGCTCGCCGGTCTTGGTCTTCAGCTGATATTTGCTGTGCCAGATGTCGATCGAGGCTTCCTGCATCGGGATTGTCGTTACCACTGCCTGTGCCTTTGCGTTCATTTCCACCCTCTGTCTTCCGGTATGTCTTCTTTTTATGGCGCCAGTCCTTGTACCAGCGGCGCCATACCCCTTGAGAATCGTCGTTTTGGCCTTGGGCCTGTTTTCTTTTTAACCACTAGATATGGGTTGAATCTGAAATGAGTATAACAGGATATAGTGTTCTGTGAATAAGAACGCAACTATTGATAGACGCTTCGGAGCAAAGAAAATCAATCGAAACCGGCTTGAATCCGGGAAATTTTTTCTAAAACAGCGGTTTGAGGCTAAAGGTTCAAAACCACTACATGTTGTGGTTTTGTGAGGTTGTGGTGTCAATAGCGAATTGTGCGATTCCGGTCGTAAGTTGGTAAAAACAGGCGATTAGGGAAGGGAAACGGGGCCAGCTTGGCCCCGTTTTTTCAGCCCAGCAGAAGGCTGTCGTCGTCCACTTCCAGTCCGCGCTGTTTCTCAAACAAGCCCAACAGATCCTTCACTTCCAGGCCTTCGCGGTCTTTGCCTTCGATATCAAACACCACCTGGCCCTGGTGCAGCATCACCGTGCGGCTGCCAACTTCCAGTGCCTGCTTCATGCTGTGGGTCACCATCAGCGCGGTGAGCTTCTGCTCCTCGATGATCTTGGTGGTGAGTTCCAGAACGAATGCCGCGGTTTTCGGATCCAGCGCGGCCGTGTGCTCGTCGAGTAGGAGGATGCTTGAGGGCGTCAGGCTGGCCATCAACAGGCTTACAGCCTGACGCTGGCCGCCGGAAAGCAGGCCCATCTTGTCGCCAAGGCGCTTTTCCAGGCCCAGGTTCAGGGACGAAAGGCTGTCCTTGAACTTTTCCATGTACTGTCGTTTAACGGCGCTTGTGAGGCCCCGGCGCTGACCACGTTTGATGGCCAGGGCGAGGTTTTCCTCGATGGTAAGGCCTTCACAGGTGCCGGCCAGTGGGTCCTGGAATACCCGGGCAACCCGGCCGGCTCGTTTGTGGGTGGGCAGTTTGGTTACGTCCTGGTTGTCCACGATGATCTGGCCACTGTCTACCAGCACTTCGCCAGCCAGGGCGTTCAGGAAGGTGGATTTACCGGCGCCGTTACTGCCAATAACCGTAACAAACTCGCCCTGGTTGACCGTCAGGCTCATGCCTCTGAGCGCGGGGTTTTCCAGGGGGGTTCCTTTGCCGAAGGTGAGTCGGAGGTCGGTTGCACTGATCATTTCGCCTCCTCAGGCCTTGCTTCGGGAGAGTTTGCCGGCAATGGATGAACGCACGCCGGGCAGAACGATGGCCAAGGTGACCAGAACCGCAGTTATCAGGTTCAGATCCTGCGCCTGAAGGCCAAGGAAATCGGCGTTCAGGGCAAAGGCGATGGCCAGCCGGTAGATGATGGCGCCCACCACGCAGGCGATCAGTGCGCGCAACACCGTCGAGGGTGTAACCACGGCTTCACCGCCAATCAGGGAGGCAAGACCGATTACAATCACACCTACACCCATGGTGACGTCTGCTGCGCCCTGGCTCTGGGCGAACAAGGCGCCGGCAAGACCAACCAGGCCATTGGAGACGGCAACGCCAAGCACAATCATGGCGCCGGTGGCGATGCCCTGGGCCCGGGCCATCCTGGCGTTGGCGCCTGTGGCTCGCATGGCCAGGCCGGTTTCGGATTTCATGAAACGCCACAGCAGAATAAGCGCTACAAAGACCACAATAACGAACAGGAGCACCGGTACTTGATGATAGGCCAGGTCCAGGTCGTACCACGGCGTCAGCACGGTTTCTTCTGTAAGCAGTGCCACGTTGGGGCGGCCCATGATGCGCAGGTTTACCGAATACAGCGCAATCATGGTCAGGATTGAGGCCAGCAGGTTCAGAATGTTCAGTTTTACATTCAGCAGGGCCGTTACGGCGCCGGCGGCCATGCCGGCCATGACCGCGCAACCTGTCGCCAGCCATGGGTTCCAGCCGTCAATAATAAGCACAGCGGCCACGGCAGCACCGAGCGGGAAGCTGCCATCTACGGTGAGGTCCGGGAAATCAAGCACCCGGAAAGAGAGGTAGATGCCAAAAGCGACGAGGCCATAAATCAGGCCAGTCTCGATGGCACCATAAAGCGCAATGTTACTCAGCATGGTCGGGTATCACCAATGATAAAACGGGCGGCCCCTTGTGAGGGCCGCCCGTGTTGTTCGGGGGATTACTTGGCGCTGTCGATAACCTGCTCGGCGTCACCGATCACGTCATCGGACAGGGTGATACCCATGCGCTCAGCGGCAGCCGGGTTCACGAAAAGGTCCAGGTTCTCCATTGTCTCGACACCCATGTCTCCGGGTTTTTCGCCATTCAATACCCGGGCAACCATCACGCCAGTCTGGCGGCCATGGTCGTAGTAGTCGAAGCCCAGCGCCGCAACAGCGCCGCGCTCAACCGTGGCGGTGTCAGCGGCGAATACCGGGATACCGGCGCGCTCACCCACGGAGATAACGGCTTCAGCAGCACTGATAACTGTGTTGTCAGTGGTCAGGTAGATGGCATCGGCTTTGCCAACCAGGGAGCGGGCGGCGCCCAGAACCTCGGAGGTTTTGGTAGCGGCACCTTTTACCAGTTCAAGGCCACGGGCGGCTAGGCGCTCTTCCAGCAGTTCCACCAGCGAGACGGCGTTGGCTTCGCCCGGGTTGTAGACGGTGCCAATGCGTTTGGCATCGGGCATTACGCGTTGGAGCATATCCAGATGTTTGTCGATGGGCAGCATGTCGCTCACACCCGTGATGTTTGCGCCCGGTGCTTCGAGGCTACTCACCAGCTTGGCGCCGAGCGGGTCGGTCACGGCGGAGAAGATGACTGGCGTATTGCGGGCCGCAGCGGCAACGGTCTGGGCGGAGGGCGTGGCAATTGCCACAATCACGTCGGGGCTTGCGCCAACAAATTTGCGGGCAATCTGTGAAGCGATGGCGGAGTTGCCCTGGGCACTTTCGTGCATTACTTCCAGGTTGTCGCCCTCTTTGAATCCGCGCTCGGCAAGTTCGTCTTTAATGCCCTGGTAGACAGCGTCCAGTGCCGGGTGCTCCACAATCTGTGTGATGGCTACAACGCGGGGTTCCTGTGCCTGAACGAGTGTTGCCAGCGCCAGCAGTGTGGCACCGAACAGGGTACGCAGGGTTGTCTTGGCCATATGCCCATCTCCGGGTAGGTTAACTGGTATGTTGCAATTCTGAAGGGGCGCAAGTTTACCACAGGCAGAGGGTTTAAGGGGTAGGGGATGTTGCCGGAAGCAGGGCTATGATCCAGATAGGTGCAGTTGGAAATTATTTTGCTTGTGTCACGTTTTGACGGCTCATACTATGTTGAAATACCCTACGAAAGTCTAATAATAAGTCATCCATAATTCGAACAACGAACTGCAAGGAAGGTCCATGGACACAACAAACAAACTTCCCCTGGATATGGTTTATCACTGGGAGAAGGCCAAGGCGAATTCTGTCTATATGACACAGCCCATCGGGGGCGGTAAAACGGTAGATTACACCTGGGGCCGGGCGGTGGATGAGGCGAGACGCATGGCGTCTTACCTGAAGTCCCTGAACCTCCCCGAAAAAAGCCGCATCGGCCTGATCTCCAAAAACTGCGCCCACTGGATCATGACCGACTGGGCCATCTGGATGGCCGGCCACATTTCCGTTCCGTTGTACCCCACCCTTAACGCCGACACCGTCAATTACATCCTCAACCATGCCGAGTGTGAAGTGGTGTTTGTTGGCAAGCTGGACGACTGGGACATGATGAAACCGGGCGTGCCGGAATCAGTGCGTTGCATTTCCTTCCCGCTGAGCCCGCCCAATGATTTCGAAACCTGGGACGATATCGTTGCCAAGTATCCGCCCCTGGAAGAAAACGTTCAGCGTGATGCCAATGAACTGGCGACGATCGTTTACACCTCCGGCAGCACGGGCAAACCCAAAGGCGTCATGCTCAGCTTTTACAACATGGCCTATGCGGCAGAGGGTGGTATGGAAGTGCTTGGCGTGGGCTCCGAGGAGCGCATGCTCTCTTACCTGCCGCTGGCTCACGTATTCGAGCGTACCTTTGTTGAGTTGGCATCTTTGTATGCGGGTTTCCACCTTTATTTTGCGGAATCTCTGGATACCTTCGTTCAGGATCTGCAACGAGCCCAGCCAACCTTGTTCCTCTCAGTACCGCGCCTGTGGGTGAAGTTCCAGCACGGTGTGCTGCAGAAGTTGCCCAAGAAGAAGCTGGACCGGCTGATGAAAATTCCAGTGGTCAACAAATTGATCAAGAAGAAGATCCTCAAGGGCCTTGGCCTGGACAAGGTCAAGCTGGCAGGCAGTGGTTCGGCACCGCTGGCAAGCGACGTTCTGGACTGGTACCGCAACCTTGGCCTCGAGCTGCTGGAAGGCTATGGCATGTCTGAAAACTTTGCCTATTCACATATGAGCAAGCCAGGGCGGTCAAGGACGGGTTACGTTGGTGAGTCTGCACCCGGGGTTGAAACCCGTATCAGTCCGGAGGGTGAGATCCAGATCAAAAGCCCGGCCACGATGATGGGTTATTACAAGGACGAGGAGAAAACCCGGGAAGCGTTCACTGAAGACGGTTTCCTGAAGACCGGCGACAAGGGTGAGATTGATGAGATGGGCCGGCTCAAGATTACCGGTCGCATCAAGGAAATCTTCAAGACCAGCAAGGGCAAGTATATTGCGCCTGCGCCCATCGAGAATCGCCTGATGTCCCACGATGCCATCGAAATGGTCTGCGTCTCTGGCGCCAACCAAACCCAGCCTCATGCCTTGGTCATGTTGGGCGAAGAGGCCCGACCGAAAATGGCGGACGAGGCCTTCCGAAATGAGATTGAAGAGAGCTTCAAGAAGCTGATTGCCGATGTAAACAAGACTGTGGATCCCCACGAGCAGTTGGCGTTCATCACGGTGGTCAGCGACGAATGGTCGATCGAGAACAGCTTCCTCACGCCCACGATGAAGCTCAAGCGCAATGTGGTTGAAGACGCCTACCAGGAGAAAGTCGACAAGTGGTATGCGCAGCGTCAGCCGGTTATCTGGCAGTAACGCTTTCGATTACAGGTGAAGATGTTCTGGCCCGGCTCTGCCGGGCTTTTTTTGGTGCGCCCGGCACGGGCGCACTCCTGGAGGTGCAAGTCCTCCCGTGAGCTGGCCACAGCGAACGAAGTGAAGCGCAACTGCGGAAGGGTGACCGACCGTGGGGAGGAAGCGTG
>Ga0189285_100034_pt1 | contig 157312 bp, 142 predicted proteins | sample GEYOminimetaG_FD_130315 | JGI IMG/M metagenome (GOLD analysis project Ga0189285, IMG submission 130315) | Marine microbial communities from the Costa Rica Dome - GEYO mini metaG | ecosystem: Environmental > Aquatic > Marine > Oceanic > Photic zone | place: Costa Rica: the Eastern Pacific... | reverse complement strand
GCAAGAACTGTAGAGGACCTATGGGCGGCAACCGCGTCTGCGATAGACGCAGTCACACCCTCTGAGGCGAGAAACTACTACACTGCGACGGGATATGAGCCGGAGTAAGCGGGAAATGCTCTAGAAGCAATATCAAAACTCCAAGAGAGTGATTTTTTTGATAAAATTTATAGCAAAAGTAACTACTTAGATCTTTCAGGAGCCAATTTATCCGGAATTTCCTTATCTGGGAAAAACTTGCGTTTCACGAACTTGCAGGAAGCCGTATTTCAAAATGTCAGAATGATACGCACCAACTTCAGTGGCAGTGACCTCAGCTATTCGCAGTTCTTTGGGTGCGAAATTTACCATTCAAATATGGAGAATACACACTTGCTCAAGGTTCATTTTAATGAAAATAGCATTTTTGATTTAAACCTAACCAATGCCTTTTGTATAGATACAACCTTTGATCACAACGATCCAGTCGCATTACTCCACTATATATCGACAGGAGACCCTCCTGCTTTTCTACCTACCGACATCGCCTCTATTGTAGTTGAAAGATATCCTGGTGAAACTAACATAGCGTTCCAAAAACGGCAGAAACAAAGGCTTCGGATAGCAAAAAGTCCACCCCCTACCCCAGCATCCCGAATAAAAACCGCGCGGCCACGATAAGCAAGAACACGCCGAAGAACACTTCCATCTTTCGGCGGGGCAAGGAGTGGGCGAGTTTGACGCCGTAGGGGGCGGCGAAGGTGGTGACGGGGATGATCAGCAGAACGCCGAGAAGGTTGACATAGCCCGCGGAGAACGGCGGCAGGAAGTCTGCGCCCCACCCGGCCCAGATAAGGCCGATGGTGCCGGGAATGGAGATCATCAGCCCCGTTCCGGAAGAGGTTGCAACGGCCTGATGGATCGGGCGGCCATAGAGCGTCATGAAGGTGTTGTTCATCACCCCGCCGCCAATGCCCATCAAGGTTGAGAAAAAGCCGATCAGGAAGCCGCAGAAGCTGCGGATCGGGTCGCCCGGAATATCGCTGCCAAGCCGCCAATGAGGTTGATCGAGCAACATGCGCAGGCCGAGAACCAGCGCGATCACGCCAAAAATGCCCTTCAGCCCCGCCCCCGACACAGAGGCCGCCACGAGCGACGCTGCCAGAACGCCCAGTGGCAACGGGATCAGCCAACTTTTCAGCAGGGACAAGTCCGCCACGCCCTTTTTCTTGTGCACCAAAAACGAGCGGGTGGATGTCGGAATGATTATGGCAAGCGAGGTGGCAACGTAAATGTGCATCCGCACGCTCTCGTCCACTTCCAGAAAGGTGAGGAACTGGTAGAGCACCGGCACCAGAACCGCGCCACCGCCAATGCCGAACAGTCCGGCAAGAAATCCAGCCACGAGACCGGCAGCCTGAAGCGCGCCTGCAAGGCCGATCCATTCCCAAATGTATGCCTGGAATTCCATGACGTCTCCAGCTCCGAGAAATGTTCTGTTTGCTGGAAGTGCAAACTTCCTAGCGCTGGAACCCGGATGGCAAACTAGGGGATCGCTTCATACTCAACAGCGATTTTCCCCGAAGCATCTTTCGCTTTTAATGTCATTCGGTCCGGGTATGAACTATTTTGATAGATGGAATACCGGATTTTCAGTTTCTCATTGTCGACCCAGTAATACGATGGAGATTGTTCTTTAAGGCGACTCTTGAAAGAAAACTCAGTGCAATCAGATGTAAACACAATCATGTCTTCTGCAATTTCCATTTCCGGCGGCGCATCGTTTGAAACAATAGCAATGTGTTCAATACAATAGGGTGAAAGTGCGCCACCCGCCATGCCGGAGAGGACTGCCTTGTACCTTTTATCAGGAGATATTTCCTTGGAAGTTACATAAGGCTCCCGCATATCTTCTCTGGTGGCAAAAAAAGCAAACACAGCAATAGCAAAGAAGTAAAAAACTAGCGCAATAACAGACATAAAAATAAAAGTTTTTAAAACTCTTACCGCTGCCCTTCTATACATAAAAATCATCCAATACGTCCAGAAAATGCCAGATTGATGCTCACTATATTGGAAGATTAAATATGATTGGGGCGGCGACCCACCACACATTTCATCTTGTGACCGATCCAATACAGTCTGAACCAGAAACACATACAAAAAATATGATCAGGCCGCGTCATCGGCCCTGCTGCTCTGACCCGTGTTATCATCTTCAAACGCGTCCCGCATCCGATTTGGGGCGGAGACCGCTTCAAGCGCCTTTTGAACGACCTCAATTCCAGCTTCCGGCTTGATCGCCTCAACCGTCAGGATACGCCGCCAAGCCCGCGCGCCGGGCCGCCCATGAAAAAGGCCGAGCATGTGACGGGTCATCTGCGGTAGGCGCACACCGCGCGCCAGGCCTTCCTCGATATAGGGGATGAATTTTTCGACCGCCTGCCAGGGAGATACATCGTCAACGTCATCGCCGTAAAGCCGCCGATCCACCTCACCCATCAAGCCGGGCGTGTGATAGGCCGCGCGGCCCAGCATCACGCCGTCAAGCGCATCCAGAAACGGTTCGGCCTGGTCAAGGTCAGCCAATCCGCCATTGAGGCCGATGAACTTCTCGGGAAACCGCGCTTTCAGCAGCAGAACCCGATCATAATCGAGCGGCGGCACATCCCGGTTCTGCTTGGGAGACAGCCCCTGAAGCCACGCCTTGCGGGCATGGACCCACAGCGCATCACTACCGGCGGCAAACACCTTGTCCGCGACCGCATCCAGCGCCTCTTCCGGGTCCTGATCATCCACGCCGATCCGACATTTGACGGTGACGGGAATGGAAACCGCCGCCTTCATTGCCGCAACACATTCAGCAACAACCTCCGGCTCACGCATCAAGCACGCGCCAAAGCTGCCCGATTGAACGCGGTCTGATGGGCAGCCCACATTGATGTTGACCTCGTCATAGCCCCAGTCCTCGACGATCTTCGCCGAAGTCGCCATATCCGCAGGGTCAGACCCGCCAAGCTGGCAGGCAATCGGGTGCTCCAGATCGGAAAACCCGAGCAGCTTTTCCCGGTCGCCATGGATCACCGCGCCCGTCGTCACCATCTCGGTATAAAGCAGCGCACGCGACGACAGCTGCCGGTGAAAGGCCCGGCAGTTTCGATCCGTCCACTCCATCATGGGAGCCACGGCAAAGCGCGGCTGATGGTCGGAATAAAGGTGAGACATCTTGGTCATGCCCGCCTCATATCACTCTCGGCGCCATGAGGCAAAGCAGGTGTTTTTGTCGAGTTGTCTTCGCGCAGCCCTCAGGCCAACGTCATCGCGCTTTCCAGATCGGCGACCAGGTCGTCGACATGCTCGATCCCGACGGAAAGGCGCAGGAGGTTGTCGGTGACACCCAACATTTGGCGCCGCTCCGGCGGCAAGATGGCGTGAGTCATGCAGGCCGGATGCTGCACAAGGCTTTCTACCCCGCCAAGGCTGACGGCAAAGGCAAAGAGGCGCAGGGACTGCGCGATCTTTTCCGCCCGCGCCTGTCCGCCCGTGACTTCCATGGAAATCATCGCGCCAAACCCCTTCATCTGGCGTTTGGCGACTTCATGCCCCGGATGGGAGGAAAGGCCCGGATAGATCAGCTTGGTGATGCCGAGACGCTCGGCGTTTTCATCGAGATAGGCGGCAATCTTCTCGGCATTCTGGGTGTGCCGTTCCATGCGAATGGCGAGGGTTTTCAGCGACCGAAGCAAGGTTGAACAGGCAATCGGGTCCATGACCGCGCCAGTGGCATTTTGCAGAAAGCGGATCTTCTTCACGATCTCTGGATCGCAATTCGGTGACACAGCGACTACACCGGCAATCAGGTCCGAATGTCCGTTCAGGAACTTGGTAGCAGAGTGCATGACAATATCGACACCCTGCTCCAGCGGGCGCTGGCAATAGGGCGAGCAGAAGGTGTTGTCGCAAACCGACAAGGCCCCGACGCGCTTTGCCTCTTCCACCACGAAGGCAATATCGACGATCTCCAGCAGCGGATTGGACGGCGTTTCGAACCAAAGCATGGCCGTGTCCGGGCGAATAGCCGCGCTCACCGCGTCCTTATCGGAGAAATTCACGAAGGTAATATCAAGTCCGGCAGACTTGCTGCGCACCATCTCCAAAAGGCGGTAGATGCCGCCGTAGACATCGTGATGCGCCACGACATGCGCGCCCGACTCCAGGAGCTCCAAAATGGTGGACGCCGCGGAGAGACCTGACGGACAGGCGATCGCCGTCTCAGCCCCTTCTAAGTCAGCCAGACAGGCTTCCAGAACCAGACGGGTCGGATTACCGGAGCGCGAGTAGATAAAGCCGCGATTGTTGCCAATGCCATCTTGCACAAAGGTGCTGGATGTATAGATCGGGGTGACCACCGCGCCGGTCTGCGGGTCGGGTTCTTGTCCGGCATGAATGGCGCGGGTTTCAAAGGCGTCCTGATTGCTGGTGCGGCGTGTCAATGGATTGGTCCCCAAACTAAAAATCACTGTCAAAACTGCTTAGATCATAGTTGCAGACGAGGGACAATGAGCGCCAGTCAGAGGCTTTAAACAAAGAAAAAGGGCGGCGGCGCTCCCCGCAACCACCCTGCCCCTTCGTCTTGGGCGCGTATTACGCTGCCCGGACTTCTGTTAGGAATGTGTCCACCATTCCGCTCAGCGAAGATGCCTTTTCAGACAGCTCGCTTGCAGAGGCAAGCATGGCTTCAGCAGCAACACCTGTGCGTTCTGCACCGGCATTCATTTCTTCCATGCTCTTGCTGACAAGGTCCGTGCCAGAGGCAGCATGGTTGATGCTTTGCGCAATTTCGTGGGTTGCCGCGTTTTGCTCTTCCACCGCACCTGCAATCGCTGTTGCAATTTCAGCAACGATTTCGATTTCCTTCGCGATCTCCTCAATGGAGCCCATGGTCGCGTTGGTTTCTTCTTGAACCGCGCTAATCTGGCTGGCGATATCCTCTGTCGCCTTTGCAGTCTGGTTCGCAAGGCTTTTCACTTCGGAGGCAACAACGGCAAAGCCTTTGCCTGCCTCCCCAGCACGTGCAGCCTCAATCGTCGCATTCAAGGCCAGAAGGTTGGTCTGCTCGGCAATGCCGGTGATCAAGTTCAAGACTTCACCAATGTCGGCCACCTTGCGGGTCAGAGCTTGCATGTGCTCACGGCTGGCTTTGGTCACCTCAAAGGCATGAGCTGTCTTGTTGCTCTGCTCATTGACCTGGCCGCTGATCTCCTGAATGGAAGCACCAAGCTCTTCTGCAGCAGAGGCAACAGTCTGAACATTGCCAGAAGCCTCAACAGCAGAGGACATTGCCCCGCTTGCCTGCGACTTGGAGTGGTCAGCAGTGTTGGTCAAATCGCTGGCAGTGTCGTGCATATTTGCAGCAGAGTCGGACACTTCGTTGACAATCCCACCCACGCCTTGCTGGAAGTCATTGGCGAGGCGCTCCATCATCTGGCGCTTTTCTTCGCGAGACCGTTCTTCTGCAAGACGAGTATTCTCCTGCAGCTCCGCAACCTCTTGAGCGTTCTTCCGGAAGACACCCACGCAGCGAACCATATCGCCAATTTCATCGGTCCGTTTTTCACCTGTCAGCTGAATATTCAGATCCCCTTCAGAAAGACGCGTCATGCCGTTTTGCAAGGACTGAAGCGGACGTGTCACAAACTTGCGGACGATAAACAGGGTCACCGCTCCCATGGCAACAGCCACACCAAGCAGCACCCAGACAAGTGTGTTGACGAAGCCGATTTCCGACACCAACTCGGTCAGCGCTTTTTGCTCGGCTTCGATTGCTGTTGCTGCCAGGTCGTCAAGCTTGTCTTCCAGCGGAGAGAATACTTCATGCTCCAATCCGTCAATTGCCCCCAGAGCCTGCACCTTGTTGGAAGGGTCATAAGCGGCGAACAGCTCTTTGCCACCCGCGAACAGAACTTCGAAGTCAGCCTGGATCTTGTCCAGCTTCTTGGTTTCGTCCGGCTTGGCTTCCAAGGGACGAATTTTGGCCATGTATTCACTAAAGGATGCAGCATCCTCCAAAAAGCCATTCGCAGCTAACCTGTTACCGGCCATGTAAGCATTGAGGGCTGACACCATATCGCCCGCCTCATCAACCATTTCCAGGTAGTACTGAACACCGGGCAGGTCGTCTTCGAACATTTCCTGCAAAGTCTCAGTCTCTTGGGCACCCTTGATCTCGGCTTCTTTCATTTCATTCAACAGATCTTCCATGGCTTCACCGACCGCAGTCAGATCTGCAACCGTCATGGCAGAGTCAACTTCGATGTCCGGGTTGTAGGTATCAAAGACCTTGGTTTCGACGGCAGACGTATAGCGCTCGAATTCCTGCCGGATCTCGACTGCTGATTGGTCTTCTTTGCCGACAACCTGAGTGTATTCCTTTAGGAAAGCGTCAAATTCTGCCTTATTGGTATGAAAGCCCTTAACCTCGTCGGATTCACCACTGACATACTCCAATACGTTGGAGTTCATATCTCCAAGCTCATCGATGAGTGACAGGGTCAAAGTCGCCTTGGGAACTTCATAGTCTTTCACAGTGATCGCATTTGCACTTGCGTTTTCACCGCTTTGCTGAACCGCTATCGACACGGCGCCTATCATCGCGACCAATCCTGCAACGGGTAGAATTATCTTTGCACCTACCGACAGCTTTATTCGAAACATCCCACTTGCCCTGTATATTAGGTCAAACACAAAGATCGCCCCACCGCGATCAATTACATGAACATGAGATGCTCCTTCAAAATGATTAAAGTATAATAAAATAGAGTTGTATTATCTGCGTGAAATACTCAAGTTTATTACCCTGGATTAATTTGACATCAGTTAAATAAACAGGTTTTTCATATCAAACGGGATTAATATGTTACTTTATGATTGCTACTTTTGGTTGCATTTTTGATGACGATACGGAATATTGATCTTGAGAGTATTTAATTCGGGACCTAAACTAACGTCGGGAGCCGCGAGTTGCACCGATCACCCGTAAACAGCTTGGAATAAATACCAATCACAACCTTTGGTCGCCTCAAGCGTGTATCGCTTTTTTTCCCAAAGTGAATAAGCTGATCGAAAGGCAAGCATGGGAGGCATTATGAAAATTCTTTTCACCATCACAACAGCTCTTTTAACAGTGACTGCCCCACCCAACACGGCCTTCGCTGAGGCTCAAAAAAATGTCAGTCGCTGACCAATGTGTTTCTGGATGGTGGTTTTGTAACCTCCGCTCGGATTGTCGAAGCGCAGGACAGCACACCTGCTTTTTGCCAGATTCGCGCACGAGCTCTTCCTGAATTTTCTATTGAAGTCCGCCTCCCCTCGGAGGGGTGGAACGGCAAATTCTATCAGGCTGGCTGCGGCGGTTTTTGTGGAATTCTGGGCAGAGCGGATGCTGGTAAAGGCTGGGTCAACGCCATGCGCCCCGGCCTTGAAAAAGGCTATGCAACAGCAACCTCCGACAGCGGGCACCATGGCCTTTCCGTCGTTGATGCCGCGTGGGCCAACGATAACCCCAACGCAGAACGGGATTGGGGCTGGCGCTCAATTGGTGAAACCAATCGGTTAGCTGGAGAACTTATCAAGGCATTTTACGGGAAACCGCAGGAGCAGGCGATTTTTTAAGGCTGCTCGACAGGTGGCCGGATGGCGCATATGGCGTCGTTAAAATATCCAGACATGTTTGACGGCATCATATCAGGCGCTCCAGCCATGGATTACACCGGGCTGGTTGCCACCAAGATGAGCTGGCTGATGCAAGCCAATATGGATTCAAGCGGCAATTGGATATTGAAACCGGGCAAGGATAGCCTGATCGGGGATGCTGTTATGGCCGCTTGCGATGGGCTGGATGGTAAGGAAGACGGCCTGATTGCGGACCCGAGACTATGCGAACCGGATTTGTCAGCTCTCCAATGCACCGCAGAAGCAACAGATATTTGCCTGACCGAAGCTGAAATGGGTGTTTTGGCCAAATGGCGACAGGGGCCTGTCAATTCCAAAGGGGAACAGCTGTATCCAGGCGGCGTCCCAGCCGGGTCGGAGCCATTCTGGTGGCTCTGGCTGACCGGCAATGAGAAAGGTGCTGGCCGACTGGTCAACGCGTTCACCACCAATTTCGGTGCCTATATGGCGTTTGCCGATGATCCTGGCAAAAACTGGTCTCCGCGGCAGTTTGACTTTGATGAGGATCCTGCGCGTCTGGATACGATGGCAGCGGTCTACAATGCCGACAATCCGGACATCTCTGCCTTTCGGGAAGCTGGCGCCAAAATGATCGTTTGGCATGGCTGGGCCGATGCCATCGTCACGCCTTTCAAGACAGTTGATTGGTATGAGGAAGCGTCAAAACAAGCTGGTGGCGAAGAAAAGCTCAAGGAAAGCGTTGCCCTCTTCATGATCCCCGGCATGGATCATTGTGGTATCCTGCCCGGACCAGATGGTACCTCTCAAGGCAGCCTTGACCCTTTAACGGCTCTTGAAAGCTGGATGGAAACAGGCACACCGCCGAGCAATATTTCTAAAAATTGAAGTCTCCCCCTGAGCCTGTCACAAAGGCTCAGGGGCCGTCGTTTCCCACCAAAAAACGTCAGTATTTTGCAAGCTTGGGCTTTGCATTGGGCGGGGGAACATTCGCATTCGCCCCGTTCAGGTGGCGTGCCTGTGCGACCGCGCGGCAAATGATCCGCCGACGACGCTCACGGCGCGTTTCCGGCTTTGACTGTTTTTGATCTTCGCCGCGAACGCTAAACAGTCCCGTTACAGCATCAACGGTGCGCGCCTGGAAAAAACGCATATCAACATGGTGAAGATCGTAACCCGTCACCAGTTTCAGGAACTTTGTAAATCCGCCTTCAACGCTGGACTTCAGACCATCCTTGAATTTCTGGATGCTGTCTGCGCCTGATTGAACGGTCGCGCGATTTAGCTCTTGCAATTTCGTCTGTAGGTTTTGAACCGGATTTTCTTGCGGAAAGACTGCCCAAGTACCGGTTGTGTCGCTCATATGGCCCGTTGTTTTTGTAATGAGCGTCGGGCCGATTGGTGCCTTAAAGGACATTGTGGCCTCTTTGTCGTCATTGGATGGGGGAGATGCCTCCGGGACGCAATCAACTTCTTCTCCAGGCACGCAAAACGTTTCGTCAATGCTTACAAACTCAGCGTCCAGCCTCTCATTGAGACCAAGCGCCCACAACGCGTTCACAAATATCCCGAGACTGACCGAGGGATCGCCTCTTTCCAGCCGCGAAATCGTTGTTGGGGCAACAAAAAGGCAGGTGGCAAAATCGTCTTCGCTCAATCCAAACCGGATACGAGCTTCGGCGATCTCGCGGCCCCAAACCGCAAGCATTTCATGTATATTCTCTGGAGTACTCTGAGACGCATGGGCAAAAGTAGCCATGTGTATTTCCGAAGACAGGGGTTGCACAGTTTTTTATTTTGCACCCAAACCGTAGCACCGGCTGTCAGACTCTTCGAAATGGAGTCTCGAAGTTATGAACATTTGAGAATCAGCGCGCGGTACTTTGTTACTACTGAGGTCTACCAAACAAAGACTCCGCCTTGTTAAAATAGCGGCGAGCCTGTTTAGCTTCCGGACCTCCGAGCGCTTCAAGACGTGCCAAGGCTGCCTCGGCAAGCGCTCGGTCCTTGGCCAAAACACCTGCCTGTAGAACACGTCGCAACACTAAAGGTGAGTTTGGCCGAAGCCTTAGCAGAACATGCGCAGGGGCAACCATCTTTTGGTATTCCCCGGCTTGCTGGAAGGCGGTTAAAAGCGAAAGCCGGGAGTTTAGCGAATTGGGCACTTGTTTGAGCGCGGCCTGATGCAGCACGATGGCTTCCTGAAGATGATTTTGGCGACCGAGCGTATCACCAGCTTCCTGAAAGAGGCCGTAATTTTCAGATGCAAGACAAAGCTCCGCCAATTCATCAGCCTGCCCGTCAGTCAAAGCACCCTTTCGCCCCCTTACGGCTTCAAGCTCCACTTTACATTTGCGCAAGGCAGCGCCAAGCTTCTCAAATGCGCTGTTTGCATTTGGAGACCCGCGCGACAGGATCAATTCGGCAACATCGTCCAACGGAATGGCCTCGAAGCGCCCCTGCCCGCCGCTCGTTGCAATGCCGATCAAATCGCCCTCAGCATTCACCAACGCGCCCCCGCTTACCCCCGGCTGCATGTGGGCTGTGACATGAAGACGACCAAGCGGTGCACCCTCTGCAGGTGCTGAAATCAATTCTCCCGGTGGAAACACCCGAACCTTTCGCTGACTGATATCCGCACCGACGGAATAAAAAGGCCCGCTTAAACCGTCAGGTCCGCGCACCTTTAAAATCATGCCATCCTTGGGCAATCCTTTGACCCGAATGAGAGCCAGATCCCCCTCATAGGCAGACGGCAAAACTTCGCCAGTCAATTCGCCCGTCGGCGTGTAAACGGTGACATTCGTTTGGTCTGCCGTTATGTGACGATTGGTGACCAGCAATTCCTCACCAATCCGCACGCTGCTGCCTATTGGGTCAAAAGCTGACACCGGGAAAACAGCTTGGCGCGTTTTGCAAACGGCTGCCAGATGAGGACAATCATTATTTGCTTTCCCGGGGTCAATTTGGAACTCCCGTTTCGCGGTTTGATCTGCAAACCGCAGCACCGCTGATTGCTCTTGGCCATCGCGGACGAAAACAACTTCCGCCTGACCTCCCGGTAACACACTGGCAAGAGCTGAGAGCACATCGCGAGGAGAGGTTACGGCCCTCCCGCGCACATTGACGACCAAATCCCCAATTTGAAGCCCGGCGTTTTGTGCAGGCCCGCGTTCTTCCAAGCCAATCACCAAAACACCAGCGCGTTTGGCCAGATCACTCCGAGGCGGCACATCCAGTCCCCAACCGGCAGACACGAACTTAACAGCGCCACGTTCTGACAATTCCCCTGCAACCCGAACCAGAAGCTCGGAAGAAACCGCAAAGTTCACCCCGATATTCATGCCAGACTTGGAGGCAAAAATCGCAGACATCATGCCCAGCAAACGGCCTTGTTGATCAATCAAAGCGCCGCCGGAACTCCCCGGATTGGCAGCTGCATCCGTTTGCAGGAAATCTTCAACCGGATTGAACCCGGCATTGGAAACATGCCGCGCTGAAATCACGCCGCAGGTCACCGACAGATCAAGCCCGTATGCATTGGAGATAACGCAAGCCGGACTGGCCAGCGCTGGACTTTCAGCAACAGGCAAAACAGGGAGATCAGGTTCAATCTCAAGAAGAGCAATATCGGTTGGTTTATCGATGCCAAGCACACTGGCAGGCACAATGCGCCCATCATAAAGGCGAACATCCACCCGTTCAGCAGGCTCGATCACATGATAGGCCGTGACTATTTTCCCGCCCTTTGCAATTGCGATACCGGAGCCTTCGGGAGCCGCTCCCGGCGGTGTTCCGCCGCCTGCTTGCGGCTTGTCCGGCCAGACTGGCAACACCGACACCACGGATTGAAATGCTGTTTCGGGAACTGCAACTGCCGGGCGACAGAACAAGGCCCCAACAATGAGCGTCGCTAGAGCAGTTCCAACCACCAACCGTCGCAAAACGCGTTGCACCACCATCCGGCACTCTCCCAAATCCAGCTCATGCTGTCATAGAAGAAGATAGTGCAATTATGCCGGATGGGCAGTCAATTCATGGCGATTGGATTGGCAGTGCAACACTCCGCAATTGTAAAAAGCACTCAGCTTCAAACGTCCCATTAATAATCCACATCGACGCGTCACTTGGTCTCTTGCCGCAGCGCAGCAAGTAGGCTACCCCAGCCCCGTAATTTCCCGTAGCTGGTGGCTGTTGGGCGTGATTTGCCCTCCTCCCGCAGACCGCTTGATCGTCACGACTTCGGGGAGAAGCTTCATTTTTGATTTCAGGAGTACACCATGCTCGGCAAGAACGTACCGCTTGTCACCTTCCGCACCCGCGTGCGCGATGCGTCCATCGAAGGCCCGAATCCATTCCGTTGGGAAGACAAGACCAGCGACGACTATTTCAAGGGCAAGCGCGTTGTTCTGTTTTCACTGCCGGGCGCGTTCACCCCAACCTGCTCCACGTACCAGCTGCCCGATTTTGAAAAGCTCTATGAAGAGTTCAAGGCAGAAGGCATTGATGAAATCTACTGTGTTTCCGTCAACGATGCTTTCGTCATGAACGCTTGGGCCAAGGCGCAGAACATCGACAATGTCAAAGTCATTCCGGACGGCTCTGGCGAATTCACCCGCAAGATGGGCATGCTCGTTGCCAAGGATAACCTCGGCTTTGGCATGCGCTCCTGGCGCTATGGCGCAGTCATCAATGATGGCGCAGTTGAACTGTGGTTCGAAGAAGAAGGCTTCTCGGACAACTGCGAAACCGACCCATACGGAGCGTCTTCCCCGCAGAACATTCTGGACACCCTGCGCGCAGCAAAGTCCAAAGCAGCCTAACGTCTGCCACTATCAAAACTGACAAATGCCCTGACCAAGTGTCGGGGCATTTTTATGAGTAGCGGACCTAGAAGGCTCCAGAACAGTATTCCAAGGCAGAGTTTGGCTGAACAATCAGGCTTCCGTCTGCGATCTGCGCCCTCAGCCGACTAACAGCCGGCTCGATGTCCGCAATCACAAACTGGTTGTTCTCATCCACCGCCCAATCAACCCCATTATGGGCAAGCGCCAATCGGGTCACCCCCGGCTCCCACCGTCCTGAAGCAACATCCTGCAAAGTGCGGTAGACAGCCTCATCGATCCGTTTGATCGCTGACGTTAAAACCTTGCCCGGGACATAATCATTCCGGTTCATGTCCACCATGATGACAAAACCTGCTTTTTCCCGGACAGCTTCGGCCACCCCTTCCGCGGCTCGGCCCGCTGGCGCAAAGAGCACATCAGCTCCTGCGTCCAACATGAGCTCAGCGACAGACCGGGCTTTTTCCGCATTTCGGAATGCATCCAAATTGTCTCCGAGAAATGAAGCCAGAATTTCCACACTCGAATTGGCGTGCAATGCTCCGACAGCAAATCCGCACATGAGGCGCCGAACCGCCGGAAGATCCATCCCACCAATCGAGGCAACTTTATTTGATTTGGTTTTCAAACCAGCAGCAAATCCAACAAGAAATCCCGCTTCCTCGTCAGCGAACATGATGGAGCGGACGTTGGCCAGGCCCTCAACCTGTCCGTCAATGAGTGTGAATTTGGTCTTGGGAAACGCCAGCGCAGATAGGCGCACAGCGTTTTCGTTGGTCTGACCCAATACGATAATGTGTTCCAGACCGTGTTCAGCAAGAGCTCTCAAGGCGACGATGGCTTCGTCATCGCTCATCGCGACGCGTTCACGCATTAAAACATGAAGCTCTTCCTGCGCCCGTTGCACGCCAATGCTCGCCAGCTCATTAAAAGCTCCGTCGAACTTGTAACTGTTGTAGACAATCGCGTTGGTCGCATCGGCTTTGGCCGTAAGCGGCAGCATAATACAAGACAGGAACGTGAGAGCGAGCCGCGAAATTCGGGCAAAGGGTAGCATGGCATCACCGTAAATGATCAGAACCGCAAGAACGTTGTCCGTTCTCCAGTCCGAGTTCCTGCCCCCACAGTCTCAAACCAGGGTCAATCAGTTGAACCCATCCTCGCTTTGAACGAAGAATTTACGGTTCTTTAAGACGGATGGAAATTGTCAAAATTCTCTGGTTTCGACCGATTTGGCTGGAAATGCCGATATGTTTTTCGCAGGAAACTGTATTTAGGCCTGAACTTCAGCCGGAACCAATCAACGGCGACTATCCAGCAATGTAAGCACCGACGCCAAGCAGAAACGCCAAGGCAAAGCATGTTTTCGATATATAGTCCAGATACATAGCCCCGCCGAACTCTTATTGTTGTTCTTGATACAAAGCATGTAACGGATATTCAGAAGGCTGAAAACCGGCGCAGGCATTACTCCCTATGAAGTTGGGATTCGCAGCTGATAGCGCGCTAAGGAATTGACGCAAACTCGATTCAAATTGAAACGAGTTTGCCCCTTGAAAGGCTTCAGGGTCTCTCCTGCTCTTCCAGTTTGACATCGTCAGACCGCAGCTCCAGCCACATCGCATTCAAGATAGCCAAACAACACGCAAGTGGCAAACCGAGAGCCCATGCAAAATACCACATACTCTTTGCTCCTCAGTAAGCCGTGTGATTGTTATCTTCGATGGTGCGCTCATCCACCTTGCCCCATAGGACGCGATAAACCCATGCGGTGTAGGCAAGCACGATCGGCAGGAAAATCACCGTCGCGACCAGCATGTTAAACAGCGTGGCGTGACTGGAAGCCGCATCCCAAACCGTGAGCGATGCATTCGGTTGAACAGAGCTTGGCAGAATAAAGGGAAACATCGAAACTCCGACCGTGGAGATGATCCCGAACACCGACATTTTCGACGCAAAGAAGGTCAGCTTTTCAAATCGCGACTGAAGCCCGATCAAAGCCCCGAACGCTCCCAACAACCCCAACGCGGGCGCAATCCAGAAAATGGCATGGGCATGGAAGTTTCGCATCCAGGCTGATGGGTCACGTGCAACCTCCGTCCAAAGCGGGTTGGCAGGCATATTCGGGTCGACGTCAGACGTGATGCGATAGCCAATGATGTGGCCATTCATAATCAGCCATCCACCAAGGGCGAACAAGCAAAGCACCATAATAGCCGCAAAGCTGCCATAGCGCCGCCCGCGCTCAGCCACCACTCCATCTGCTTTGAGGCCAAGCCAGGCACCACCATGCATCACCAGCATGGACAGCGACAAAAGTCCGCAGAGCAGTGAAAACGGTGAGAACAGGTCAAAGAAAGACCCCACATAAGTCATGCGAAGATCAAGATCGAGGCGGAACGGCACACCCAGCAGAACATTGCCAACCGCAACGCCAAAAACAAGGGCCGGAACGCTGGAGCCGATGAACAATGCCCAATCCCAACCAGAGCGCCAGTTCGGATCCGGACGCTTGGACCGATATTTGAAGGCCACGGGTCGCAGGATCATCGCCGCAAGCACGATAAACATGGCCAGATAAAAGCCGGAAAAGCTGATGGCATAAAGCGGCGGCCAGGCAGCAAAGATTGCCCCTCCGCCCAAGATAAACCAGACCTGATTGCCTTCCCATGTCGCACCAATCGTGTTGATGGCAACGCGTCGTTCCGTGTCGGTTTCACCGACCAAAGGCAACAGGGTGCCCACCCCCATGTCAAAACCATCTGTAACAGCAAATCCGATCAGCAGAATGCCGAGCAACAGCCACCAGATCATCTTCAAAGTGGAGTAATCGATAAGTTCGTGAAGGATCATGGCGCTTACTCCGCAGCTGCCGGGAAGGCTTGTGAGACGGGTGCAATCTGAGGGCTACGCGGCGTTTCACCGTCCTCCGGCCCTTTTCGGATTGCCTTGAGCATCAAACTCACCTCAATCACCAAAAGCGTGGAATAGAGCGCGATAAACACAGCCAGAGTGATCATCACTTCCCAGACATTCAAGCTCGACACCGCTGCAGATGTGGGCAGCATGCCTTCGATGATCCAAGGCTGGCGGCCGTATTCAGCCACGAACCACCCCATTTCACAGGCAATCCAGGGCAAGGGGATGGACCAAACCGCAATATACAAGATCCACCGATAACGCGTTCGCAGATCATCCAGCCGCCCAGAGGAAGAAAAATAGAAGATCACTGCGGTAAGGAGGATGAAAAAGAACCCGCAAGCCACCATGATCCGGAAAGCATAGAACATTGACCAAACATTAGGCACCGCAGACCAAGCGGCCGCATCAATCTGCTCATTGGTGGCTGCCAATGGATTGTCGGTAAAGGGCATCAGCAGATAGGCGTAGCCCAGCGTATGTTGGTTCTGTATGAACGTCTCCCGCACATCGGGGTCAACATCTTTGGGGTTGGCGCGAATTTTCTGAAGCGCATCCCAGGCAATAGCCCCTTGTCTGATGCGGTCCTTGGACTCCTCAACCAGCTCCTTGATGCCCGGAATTTGAGTATCCAGCGAGCGGGTGGCGATCAGGCCCATGACATAGGGAACCTCAATGGCAAAGAGGTTATCCCGTTTTTCCATGTCCGGGATGGCAATCACATTGAAAGACGCAGGCGCGGGCTCGGTTTCCCACATCGCTTCAATCGTCGCCAACTTCATTTTTTGGTTTAAGTTTGCCTCGTAACCACTTTCATCACCGAGAACGACAACGGAAAGCGCCGAGGCAAAACCGAAGGCCGAAGCGACGGCGATGGAGCGTTTTGCAAGGTCGAGATGCCGGTTTTTCAAGAGATACCAGGAGGAAATGCCGATCACGAACAGCGCCGCCGTCACATATCCTGCTGAAACGGTATGCACGAATTTGGCCTGCGCCACCGGGTTAAAAAGTACCTCGTAGAAGCTCGTCACTTCCATGCGCATGGTATCCGGATTGAACATCGCCCCAACCGGATGCTGCATCCATCCATTAGCAATCAGGATCCAGAGTGCTGAGAGGTTTGTGCCCAGCGCCACAGCCCAGGTGACAGCAAGGTGCTGGCGCTTTGTCAGTTTGTCCCAGCCGAAGAAGAAAAGCCCAACAAAGGTGGCTTCCATAAAGAACGCCATCAGCCCTTCAATGGCCAGTGGCGCACCGAAAACATCACCCACATATTGGCTGAAATAGGCCCAGTTCATGCCGAACTGGAACTCCATCGTTAAACCGGTCGCAACACCCAGCACAAAATTGATGCCGAACAGGGTGCCCCAGAACTTAACCATGCGCTTCCAGATCTCGCGACCCGTCATCACATAGACCGTTTCCATGACAGCCAGCAGGATGGACAACCCAATCGTCAGGGGAACGAACAAAAAATGATACAGCGCAGTCATTGCAAACTGGAGCCGAGAAAGCTCAACGACGGAGAGTTCCATCCCATTTCCTTTTATCAGCCAGCAGGTAATGCATAAAATACATCAGGGTCAGGGCCAAAGGACACCCAAGATTGCAACAAATCACACGATGTCCAAAAAGCTGCAACAGCATAGCCACCTCTTACGGAAGTTGGCTATAGTTTTTATGGCAGTTTCCAAATTGACGCAGCAGGCATCAAGTTTGAATGATGTGCCCGCCTTCGGTCAGTGCGAGAACTCGGTCCGCTCGGGCTATTTCCGACGCCTTATGTGCGATCATGAGGACAGCCGCCTCTCCTTTGAAAGCGAAAAAGCGGGCCAGAACATCTTCTGCCGTATCAGGATCAAGCCCTTCGGTCAGTTCATCCAGCACCCAAAGCTTCGGCGTCGTGAGATAGGCACGCGCCAGACCGAGCCGACGTTGCTCCCCCCCTGAAAGGCCAAGCCCTCCCTCGCCGACAATGGCCTGAAGCCCCTGGGCACTTTCCTTGACCCTGTCTGAAAGCGCTGCCGCTTCCAAAGCCTCCCACAACTCTTCATCAGACGCGGCCGGGTTCGCGATCCGCAGGTTCTCGGCAATCGTTCCATGGAAGAAATAAGGCCGTTGGCTCAGCACCGTCACATATGCCCTTAAATCAGCTTCACTCCAGTCTTGAAGGGGCAGCCCAAGAAGCAGAATTGTCCCGCTGGCAGGCAAAAGTAAACCAGAGGCAAGGCTGGAAACCGTGCTCTTGCCGCAGCCGCTGCGCCCCGTAAGGGCAACCACTTCCGACGCTGCGACGGAAAAAGACAAATCCGTCAGAACCGGTTCTTCAGCAGCAGGATAACGATAGACGACGTTTTCAAAAACCAAGGCCTGATCGGAGCTCGCCTTGTCCGCCTGAACGGACACTTGGTCGGAAAAATGCTGATCGAACCGCGAGGCTTCAGTTACCCCTTTGAAAATACGGTTTGACGCAAGGCAGGTGCGCGCGAGGCTCAAGGCACCCGGCAAAACAGCTGCGAACACCTCAGGCAATGCAAGGGCAAACAATAGCCCGCCAATCACATAAGCAAGGGTGAGTTCCCCACTGAGCGCAAGTTGACCCAATATCACCAGAAGCGCTGCAAACAACAGTTGCCCGGCCAAAAAGGCGTAAGCACTGAGCTGACCGGATCTGTTCCCCTGTTGAGCCTCAACGTCTTTCAAGCGATCAGATGCGGTCTCTACACTACCGGAAGCGGCCTCCATTCCCCCGTAAATGGAAAGGTCTCGCCGACCAGCGACCAAATCGACAGTTCGAACGCGGATAGCATCAACAGCTGCTTCCTGACGACGTGCAGTATTGCGATCCCGCCGTCCTGCTGGCACGCGGCAAAGCGCGACAACGATGACAAGAAATCCGCCAAGCGGCAACAAGGCCCAAATGGTCAGCGCCCCCAGCGCAACAGCTGCCAAAACCGCTGTCAGAACGGCCACCACTATCGGCACAACCAGTCGCAGGTAAATCGCATCCAGAGCCGTCACGTCCGAAGTCAAACGGTTCATGACAACTGCACTGCGGGTCAGTTTACGCCCAAGCAGGGCTTCTGCTGCAGCCCCCTTGAAAACCTGAACCCGCAAATTGGCGAGAAACCGAAACGTCGCATCATGGGTCAGCAGCCGCTCACCGTACCGCCCGGCTGTGCGCGCAATTGCCAGCCCGCGGATAAGAGCGCTGGGGACGAATATGTTCAGGAAGACACCTGTCAGTCCGGCAACAGCGGCAGCTGTGATGAACCAACCGGCGACACCAAGCAGCGCCAGCCCCGCCACAACCGGAATGAGCGCAATCAAAAAGCCTGAGATAAACCGCATCCGGTCATGCGCAAACTGCAGTTTGATAATGTTCAGGAGCGCGGTCATGCCGTACTCCTTGTCAGGACGATGTGCTGATCTGCAAGATCAAGCAACTTGGGATCATGCGTGACGATAAGCATGGTCCGGGTCTTTCCGAGTTCACTTAACCCTGAAATCACATCACTTGCGGTTTCTGCATCAAGGCCGGCGGTTGGCTCATCTGCCAGAAACAGTTTGGCATCGGTGCGAAGCGCTGCCCTTGCCAAAGCAACCCGGCGGGCCTCGCCAACCGACAGGCCCAACCCGTCATCCCCAAGTTGGGTCTTGAGACCGGCCGGTAGGCGCGCCAACAATTGCCCTGCACCAGCCAATTCCAGTGCAGCTTGCATCTCACCCTGACTGGCATCGCTTTGTGCCAGCCGAAGGTTTGCTTGCAGAGAACCATGGAAAAGCCGTGGAGCTTGCCCCAGCCAGGCAAGCGATTGACGCCATTCGTCGTTATCAAGGGAGCGAAGGTCCGTGCCATCAACGCTGATCAAACCTGCATCTGGAGTGTGAAACGCAAGAAGGCAATCCAACAGCGTTGTTTTTCCAGCGCCACTTTCCCCAGTGATAACCAATGTTCGCACAGCTGGCAGATCGAACGACACATTGTCCAGGACAGGCTTCGCTCCATGCGCGAAACTCAAGCCAGTGACTTGAATATGCGGTGCACTCAAACCAACGGCAGATTGTTCATTCGAAGAAGAGTTGGACGCCGGGCTGCTCAACTTCGTTTCCAAAGCCGGATGACCCGACGCCCCCGCGAGCCCCTCCATCAGGCCGCGTAACTTTTCGCTCGCCGCAAGTCCGGCAGCGCGATCATGGTAGGCGAGTGCGTAGGATCTCAAAGGGGCAAAAAACTCCGGGACAAGCAACAAAATGAAGAGACCGGAAAAATACCCAAGCGGCGCACCCCAAGTCCCGATCGAAATATCCCCCAACAGGGAAAAGCCGACATAAACTGCAACAAAAGCAATCCCCAGAGCGCTGAAAAGCTCCAACACTGTGGAGGACAGAAAGGCTATGCGCAGCACCTGCATCGTCCCGCGCCGAAAACGCTCGCCACTTGCTTCGACATCATCAACGGTACGCTGCAGGGTACCGAACAAGCGCAAAGTTTCCAGACCCCGCACCCGATCCAGCAAAGTGCTTCCAAGGCGCGCCATTTCTTTTTGCTGGCGCGAACTCGCCGCCTTTGCCCGCATGCCAATGAGCGCCATGAAGAACGGAATAATTGGTCCGCACACGAGCAGGATCACCGCCGCTAACCAGCTGAACGGCACAATGCCCGCCAAAATGACCAGCGGGACGACCTTGACCCGATACATCTGCGGATAGAACCGGCTGATGTATGGCCCCAACGCATCGACATGCTCCGCCAAATGGACGGAAACCGTGCCGCTGTCGGGCATAGGAGCAGCTGGTGAAGCCGATGTAATTGTGTTGAGAAATTCTTTGCGGATGCGCTGCTTCGCGCTGCGAGCAACATCACTCGCCTGCTTTGCGGAGACCCATTGCAACCAGGCCCGAACATACGCAAGAAGACAAAAGCCAATGGCAGCATAGGTCAGGTCTGCAACACCAATCTCGGAGCCTTCAGACGCAACGTGTACACCGGCAAGCCCATAGTGCAAAAGCCCTGCGGCCACCCAAGCGATGATGGCCGCCTGCGCCACCCAAATCACATCGCTAAGACACACCAAGAGGCCAACTTTTTTCAATGCCCCTCTGTCAGACGGGGAAAGCGGCCAGTTTTTATCTGCAGTTGGAGTTGCGTCTTCCTCAGCAATCTCATTTGCTAAAGACGTTTCCATTCCAAGTGTCCGAGCGTTGGCAGATGACGTCATCCAGGCAGCCTTGCCACCCGTAAATGTGCCACATACAGCGTCGCGCCCCTGCCCTCACTCGTCATTTCAGGCTCGTACTCCAAACCGGTTTTCCTGTCCCGAAGGGGGAAACTAATCAATCCAGTCAAAATATTCTACCCCGTATGGGGGACAAAGCACGTACGAAAAAAATCAAATATTCCGCATAGTTACCCATTAGAATCGGTGGTGTACAAAAATCTGACATGTGATTTAGATGCCCAAATCGAAGGGGCTGAATTTCAGCCAGTCATTTTTGATGATTTTGCTTTCGATTCATTTTGTCCGTCAGCGCTTGTCCACGAGGGCTGACAGGTTCGAAATTCTCGTTACCTTGGCCGGCGTTTCGCCGGCCTTTTTTTTATCCAAAAAGGAACTGGGAACAAAATCTCATTGCTGACAGAACGCTGTCAGCAGGCCCTTGCTAAACAGTCTCCGCCTGAAACGGGCACAAATAATAAGCAAGGAAACCAATTAGATGACCAAACCATGTCTCGAACTCGTCGTATACAATGTCCAAAACGCCGAGGACGCACGCCGGGTCCGCCGGGAAGTTCAGAACTTCGTCAAATCCTATGACGGCTTCCTGTCCTGGGCTGCCTATGAAGGCAGCGAGGATGCGAACCAGTTCACCGATGTGGTCATGTGGGAGAGCCTGGAGGCTGCTAAAGCGGGGTCAGAAAAGTTCACCAGCGACGCACGCTGCAAGGCCGTCATGGAACAAATCGATGCCATGGTGACAATGTGTCACTACTTTGAAGACCAAACAGTTTATGCCCAAAAGGCCACCGAAGCGGCCTAATCCAGTAACCCTTCGTCCAAAAACAAAAAAGGCGATGCACCAGCACCGCCTTTTTGAGTTTACACGCCGCCGGTCTGCGCCGGCTTGGTGGGGCTCGGTTACTTCATTGTCGGAATAGAGAATTCCGCACCTTGCCGGATGCCGGACGGCCAGCGTGAGGTGACAGTCTTGGTCCGGGTGTAGAATTTGAACGCATCCGGGCCATGCTGGTTGAGGTCACCGAAACCGGACTTCTTCCAGCCGCCGAATGTGTGGTAGGCGAGCGGCACCGGGATCGGGACGTTGATGCCGACCATGCCGATGTTGATCCGGTTGGCAAAATCGCGCGCCGTGTCACCATCACGGGTGAAGATCGCGGTGCCATTGCCGTATTCGTGGTCCATCGCAAGACCGATAGCTTCCTCATACGTTTTGGCGCGCACGGTCGACAGAACCGGACCAAAGATTTCGGTCTTGTAGATGTCCATGTCCTTGGTGACGTGGTCGAACAGATGCGGACCGACAAAGAACCCGTTCTCATAGCCCTGCATGGAGAAGTTACGGTTGTCGACGACAAGCTTCGCGCCTTGATCAACGCCTGAGTTGATCAAACGCAGAATGTTTTCCTGTGCGGCTTTGGTCACGACCGGGCCGAAATCGACATCGTCCCCGGCAGTCCAGGGACCAACCTTGAGCGCTTCAACACGCGGAACCAGCTTTTCCATCAGGCGGTCAGCGGTTTCATCACCAACCGGTACAGCCACGGAAATCGCCATGCAGCGCTCACCTGCTGCGCCATACCCGGCGCCAACCAGCGCATCCGCAGCCTGATCCAGATCCGCATCCGGCATGATGATCATGTGGTTTTTGGCACCACCGAAGCACTGGGCCCGTTTACCGGTTTCGGCAGCACGGTGGTAAATGTAATGGGCGATCGGCGTAGAGCCGACGAAGCCAACAGCCTGAATGATGTCGTCATCAAGGATCGCATCGACGCTTTCTTTGTCACCATTGACGACGTTCAAGACACCATCCGGTAGACCAGCTTCTTTCAAAAGTTCTGCCAGCATCATCGGAACGGACGGATCGCGTTCGGACGGCTTCATGATCATCGCGTTACCGGCAACGAGGGCCGGACCCATCTTCCAGAGCGGGATCATGGCCGGGAAGTTGAACGGGGTGATACCGGCAACAACACCCAGCGGCTGACGCATGGAATACATGTCGATGCCCGGACCAGCGCTGTCGGTGAATTCACCCTTGAGCAGATGCGGCGCGCCGATGCAAAATTCGATCACTTCCAGACCGCGCTGCACGTCCCCCTTGGCGTCGACAAACGTCTTGCCGTGTTCGGAAGACAGCTTTTCGGCCAGCTTGTCCATGTCGCGGTTCAGAAGATCGACAAACTTCATCATTACGCGAGCGCGCTTCTGCGGGTTCTGGGCTGCCCATGCAGGCTGCGCGGCAGCAGCGTTTTCGACAGCGGCCCGAAGCTCGGCCTTGGTTGCCAGAGCGACTTGCGCCTGAACCTCACCCGTCGCCGGGTTGTAGACGTCGGCGTAACGGCCAGACGCGCCTTCGACGTGCTTGCCGCCAATGAAATGACCGATCTTCTGCATGTGCTGATCTCCCTGATCTGAAGGCGAACGGGGAAACTCCTCCTCCCGCAGCCAAATATCGGATCTTGTTTTGCCTTGCATTTTTATCAGTTACAAGACCGTATATTCCGCATCCGTTGTGCAAATTTTATAGCAACACCATTTATATCGTGACACGTTGAAGGCTTGGATGAATACGAAATGCGAGTATCCCAAGCTAACCAAGGTGAACTTCGCGCCCGAAAGAGCCGACTGGAAAATCGATGACCAAGAAGAATGAGCAGACTTCCGAACCGTGTATTTGGCTTGTACACGGGCATAAAGATCTTTCGAATGCACGAGGATGGAGGCCATTTGAAGCGTTTCAAGAGAAAACCGACGTTATACCCGAAAGCATCCTAAAGTCGATGAGAGAATCGTCAGTTGGCTGGTTTTTGCCGGAAAGCGCTTTCCCAAAAGACAACTACCCCAGAAGATGGAACCGACCGGCGGCTCACGAACAGACCATTCCTCAAATTTTCTCCAATGGTTTCATTATGTTGTCTGGTGAAAGTGCTGACGTCGTGCGGAGTTTTGATATGGGTGAAGGTGCGCTTTATCCCGTTCGCCTTTGGCACCCGGACCGCGAAACGCAAGTGCCCGGAGACTTCTTTTATCTCAGTCAGGGAAACAAGAAAGATGCCTTTCTGAGAGAGCGATCTGAAGGGTTCGATCAAATGGCCCAAGACATGTTGAGTGTTCACTGGAGGAGACCCAAACCAGCCAAATTGGTCTTTTCCAAAGAGGCATTGGGAGGTCCTGACCTGTGGTGGGACGAGGCAATTTACGGTGATTTTTTCATCAGTGACCGGCTCAAAAGCGCGCTGGACGAGCGAGGCCTTTCCGCCGACTGGCACTTGATGCGCTGCCCGGTCATATCCGACGACTAAATTTCATCACGGCATTGCTGTTTCAGGAGTTGTTACAGTGCCTTACACACTGATCTTCGAGATTGAACATGAACTGGGATGATGTCAGGGTTTTCCTGAGTGTTGCGCGGACCGGGCAAATCTTGGCTGCGGGTCGGCGGCTTGGCCTAAATCACGCGACCGTTGCCCGCCGCCTGACTTCTCTGGAAGAGGATCTCTCCGTCAAACTGTTCGAGCGCTCCACCTCCGGCTGCATTTTGACCGACAAGGGCAGTCGGTTTCTGCCGCGCGCAGAAGCCATTGAGGCGGAAGTGCTGGCAGCGGAAGCCGAGATTGCCGATGACGAGGTGAGCATTTCGGGAACAGTCCGTATCGGCGCTCCGGACGGCTTCGGCGTTGCATTTCTTGCCCCGCGCCTTGGTCAGCTGACCAAGAAACATCCGGACCTGACGGTTCAGCTGGTTCCCGTTCCCCGCTCCTTCTCGCTTTCCCGTCGTGAAGCCGACATCGCCATCACCGTTGAACGGCCAGAGCATGGTCGCCTGATTGCCCGCAAACTGACCGACTATTCGCTGGGCCTGTATGCCTCCAGATCCTATCTGGACACCTTCCCTCCGCCCAAAGCACTCAAGGACTTGAAGGGCCACAACCTGATTGGCGCAGTGGAAGACCTGATTTATTCGCAGGCGCTAAATTATGCAGCTGACTTTACAAAAGACTGGCCAGCGCGTTTTGAAATCGCCTCAGCGCTTGGGCAGACCGAAGCGGTGCGTGCAGGGGCCGGAATTGGCGTGCTACACAGTTTCATCGCCCGATCAGACCCAAATCTGGTCAGGCTGTTACCAGAGATTGAAGTCAAGCGCGCCTATTGGACCGTGTCCCATGAAAGCACCCGCCCCTTGCGCCCCGTTACGGCAGCGCTTGAATTTCTGAATGACTTGGTTCTGAGTGAACGCGAGATTTTCGCCTAGCCGACCATGAAAGCAATCATGACCGGGACTGACTGGAATCCGACGCCGGTTACAAAATAGCCTGTACCGACATACTCTGTTCTCAGCGATTTAATCTGCTCGCCAAAGGTTGGCCCAAGGGAGAAGCCTTTCTTCATGTCTTTCGGCAACCCAAATCCGGTCGCCTTAAGCCTGTTTCCCGATCTCGACCGAAGCGGCAGAAAGCTCCCGCTTGCCGGTAAAAAGCCCTCAATAAAGTCCTGATAACTTTGGGACCCGGGAACCCAGGTACTCAAGTGCCCCGCATTCTGAGCCGGATTCATAAACTTACAAAAAACAGGCTTGGCATCAGGAATAGCAACGGTCGCAAAACGGGCTGTTGGCTCTCCTTCCTCCAACGCCTCAATTTCACTAAGGACCTTTGGAAACCGGGAGGACAAAGCCATCCGTTTTCCAGCCACCATATGTTTTTCCATTTCGGAAAGCAGATGGGGGAAGTCGTGCTTCAGGCTCGCGACCGAGTTTGCACGCCGATGACGAGGTTCAATTTCCGGAGTCCGCATAATTCACACTCCTCTGAATTGTTTAAAGTGATGATAACACCAAAACACGGCCGGTTGTATGGTAAACAAATACCTACTCGTCTACGTAGTAAAAACACGCAAATACAATTATTAGAACTCAATATAAGACATTAAATTCAAACACTTAAAGAAAACCCGACCAATGGCCGGGAACTTAAAAACGGTAGAAAAATTGGCAAGCGACCAATTGCAGGTGCTAAAATTCACAACCGCCCGAAATCGGTGCGCTAACTATACCAATCATCCGTTGCGACCATTGCGGTTCGGTCAATATCCTTGATATCGGTGTTGCGGCGAATGACATCAGCAAGCCGCGTGTTATGCACCCAACTCGCCATTTGTGGACTGAGTGACCACTCATAAAAGTTGGGATCACCTGCGCGCAGCCGGTTGAACTGATCATTGATGAGGATCGCAAAGCTCTCTCCGACAAGAGCATTGCCAGTCGGTTTTTCAGCCAGCCCGCCAATCCACATGTCCACCTGATCGGGATGGTCATAAACAGATGCCAACTTTTGCGCGATGTGAGGCGGAAAAATCGGATCATTGAAACTCGTTATGCGGCGCAGCCCCATCGCCTCTCGCGCATCATTCCAACTGGGCAGTCCGTGATCTCGCCCCCTTTGAATATTGAGTGCAGCAAGGTCCAAACCGCCATCACCGGGTCGTCCGAATAGCGCAGATCGCAGATCTTCAACGATAAACGGGTCAAGTGCTTGCGCCACATTGCGTGACTGACCGCGCAAAACCCCGTCCACTCCATTTTCTTTGATGAGATCCGGATTCATGAAAGCATCGCGCAGCGCCACATTGCGGACATTTCCATTGGCATCTGTGATTGGAATGGTGCTGTTGACCATCGAATGCCCAAAACGATAGGCCGCCGTAGCAAACGCATTTGAAATCTGCGGATCAACGCGCACACCGGGCTGCAACTGACGACCCGCCTGATTTGAGCCAAGCATCAGGGGCAAGAACTCATTGTAGGTGATGGACTGAATCTGGCCGGTGACGATCTTTCGCGCGTGCTGGAAAATCTGCTCGTCACTCAGTTTCGGGTTCTGACAGGCAAGCTGGTCGGCAATGCGGTTGTGCTCGCGCATGAAAATCGTGTGAAGGGAGGTCAGACTCGGCTGCTCGTTAACCCGCTCGTCCCCGGCAACAAATCGCCCTTTCTCATCCACTGGCAGCAGATTTCCAGCGCTGGTACGGAGTTTGCCGCCTTCAAAGGACCGCAAGTGGTCGGTTTCTTCTTTACTGGAGCCATACACCATCGAGCCATCAATCAACCCCGTGATGGAGTTGATCGGCGCGCCACCGCCTTTTCCTTTGGTTGTTTGAGAACGCTCAAACGGAATGGTCACATCGCCCCGGCCTTGCGGGTCAAAAGCAGGATCACCCCTTGGCACTGCAATGTCGGCGCGCCGGTTCTTATCCGTTGGAACGAGAGTTATGTCGTGGTCCAGAAACTGCCCCCACGCCCAGAATAGATCAGATAGCCCTTTTGAATTGCGTATATCGCCATCTTGGCGAACAACAGCGTTGGAAATCTCGCGCGCACTGGGAAGAGTTGGATCGGTCAAACGATCACGCCCAAGGGAAGGGTCAAACAAGCGCAGCAACGGTTGTCCCGGCGCAGTCGAGGTTAGTGGCAAATAATAACCACCAACCGGCAAAAAAGCCTTGATGTAATCTTGGTAGCTTTGCCTGCCAGAGAACCAATCATTGAGGGGATCGGAATTTTCCTGTGGCCCGCCAAAAGGCCAAAAGGCAACTGTGCCGCTTCTGACCGGTTCAATGAGTTGGGCACGAGGCTTGTAGAACTCAGGAGATGGAGGCGGACAACCACAGTTCCCATCGTAGCGAATGTCCGAAGACGATGCGATTTTGATTTTGTTCAAAAGCTCTGACAAATCCGAAATGAGAGACTGAAACTCCCACTTCAGTGTATCAACTTGCCCCTGATTAACCGGTCGCCAGTCGGCATCCCCTATCCGGTACATGGCGAACACCCTCCCCCAATGGACTTCCCCACAAGCAGAATGCCTTAATTTTGAGCAAATTTTTATGGTTAATAAATACTGAACAGCCTACGTAGTCCGCACTCAGGCGACCCCGTATTTTGCATGAGTGCACTCAATATTTTATTGAACTGTCCCCATCGCTGGGAGTCGAAATGCCCTGAACGAAAGCGTCAACTTGGCTGCGAGAAGTCAGCCGATAAACGGAAAGATGCGGAGGTGGGCTATCATGGATTACGCGCAGTTTTTCTCCGGATGATTTGCGCGTCCTCAAAATAAACGAAATAAATTCAATGGTCTGCCTGTTGAACCGTTCAGGACAGCCCTCCGGCAAATCTGGCCTGGTTTTCTCGTAATGCTTTATTGATCTCCAGAGAACTCTCCACAGCCGGACCACAACAGGCACATCAAGCCAAATGAAAGTATCTGCGCGGGCAACACGCTCCGGGTAAGTACGAGAATGCCCGCCCTCGAAAATCCAGACGTCCTTCATATGAACTTCGTGGGTAAGGCGGTCCTTTTCCTCGCGCGTTCGTTCCACCCATCCATCCTGCCAATGGATTTTGTCCATATGGAAGACGGGTAAGCCTGTTTTATCTCCCAGCATCCGCGCCAAAGTGCTCTTGCCCGAGCCGGGCCCGCCGGTAATCATAATCCGCTTCATAGGAAATCTGCCTCAAATAAATATCCAAATTCTATGTCCGAAAATGCGACGACGGTACCGGAAACAGACTGTTCAATAGACGCATCCGAACTTAACCCCTATCTAAAATTTCAAGAGACAATTTTTGACGGAAAGGATGTTGAAATGAGCTGGTTGAATTGCCCCGATCCAATTGCTGGCGATGCGGCAAGTTGCGATCCGATTAAGACCATCGTCATGCCCCGGACCTCTGATCTGGGCGGTTTTTCCGTTCGCCGGGCGCTTCCGACGGCAAAAAAACGAATGGTTGGCCCGTTCATCTTCTTTGATCAGATGGGCCCGGCCGAGCTTCTGGTTGGTGGCGGCATTGACGTGCGCCCTCACCCGCATATTGGCCTCGCAACGGTTACATACCTATTTGAAGGCGAGATGTATCACCGGGACAGCCTTGGAACCGAAATTGCCATTAATCCCGGCGCATTGAATTGGATGACCGCTGGCAAGGGCATTGTTCACTCTGAGCGGGAGCGTCCGGAACGGCTTCAGGCCAAGCGTCCGCTGTTCGGCTTGCAAAGCTGGGTTGCCCTTCCAAAGCATCTGGAAGAAACCGACCCAAGCTTCCAGCACTTTGGAACCGAGGGGCAGCCAGAATTTGCAGACGCCGGAGCATCGGTCAAACTGATTGCCGGTGAAATTTTCGGCCACAAGGCTCCTGTGCGTACTGCAACAGACATGTTCTATGCGGATGTGCGGTTGGAACCGGGCGCAAAAATACCTCTGGACGCCGGATGGGAAGAGCGCGGTCTTTATACGGTCGGCGGACAAATCTCGATTGCAGGCCAAACCTTTGACCCTGCACAGCTGCTTGTTTTCAAGCCGGGGGATCACTTGGTCATCGAAAACAACAGCCCGACCGAGGCGCGTTTTGTCATTCTCGGCGGCGAACCGATGGATGGCAAACGCTACATCTGGTGGAACTTTGTTTCTTCGTCCAAGGAGCGTATCGAGCAGGCAAAGGAAGATTGGCGACAAGGCCGGTTTGATACTGTGCCGGGAGACGCGGAAGAGTTTATTCCGCTTCCCGACCGCCCCGGACCGTAAGAGCGGAAAACGACGATCAAATTCAAAGATCGGATGGTGGATCTGGTGCAGTGACACAGCCTCCAGACGCTGCCATCCACAAACAATGCTCACTCTTGAGTATTCGGCATTGGCTCTGCCACTTGCAGAAACCTGTTTCATCGTCATAAATCCAACCCACGAAAGTATACGCGGGTAAAAAACCCGCATCACCAGTGGGGACGGACCATGCGGCTTGGCATTGACTGGGGCGGAACGAAAATCGAAATCATCGCGCTTGATGACGCGGGCGAAGAGATGTTTCGCAAACGTGTTCCCACTCCGCGCGATGACTATAACGGCTGCATTGAAGCAGTTGCCGGATTGGTGGCCGCAGCTGAAAGCGCGACCGGGCAGACGGGAACTGTGGGGTTTGGCATTCCGGGCTCCATCTCCCCGGCAACAGGTCTCGTGAAAAATGCGAATTCCACTTGGATGAACGGAAAGCCGCTGGACAAGGACCTTCAAGAGCGCTTGTCCCGCCAAGTTCGCATCCAAAATGACGCGAACTGCCTTGCCGTTTCAGAAGCAACCGATGGTGCCGCTGCAGGCGCCCATTTTGTCCACGCACTGATAGTCGGCACCGGCTGCGGGTCAGGCATCGCCATTGATGGCAAGGCCCATCGCGGCGCGAACGGAATTGGCGGTGAATGGGGTGCTATTCCAGTGCCTTGGATGAAAGACGAGGAGTTTCCGGGGCCAACCAATTGGATCGGCCATCGCGGCTGCATTGATTTCTGGTGTTCTGGAACAGGCTTCCAAACGGGTTATCAGCAGGAAACTGCTACAGACCTCAAGGGTCCGAACATAATGGAGCTGAAGCGGGCGGGTGATCCGATTGCTGCAAAACACTACGAGATTTACGTTAGCCGCCTGGGGCGTGCGATGGCCATGTCAGCCAACCTGATCGACCCGGATGTGTTCGTTCTGGGCGGCGGCATGTCAAACATCGACGAGCTCTACAACGATCTGCCCGCGGCCATGGCCCCCTATATCTTCTCTGATGCTTATGAAGTCCCAATCCGCAAGGCAAAACATGGCGACAGCTCTGGCGTACGCGGCGCTGCCTGGCTTTGGAACGACTGAGGTAATCGCCGACTTTACGGAGGAACAACATGCTGCGGATTATATTCGGCCTGGTCTCACATGGGGCAGCCTTGGGTGTCGGCTTTGCCCTTGGCATTTACATGCTCCCGATCCTGACTGCCCCACCTTCTCCTGACACCGCAGCACTTGAGAAAATGGCAGAAGGCGCAGTTTACACCGCCGAGTTCGGTGAAGACTTGCGGGGTCACGATTTCCTGCATTGGGGAAAAGGCACAGTTAGCCTGACCTCGGACCAGATCGTGCACACGGGCGAGCTCGCTCCCGGACCTGATTACATGGTCTATCTTGTTCCAGAGTTCGTTGAACACGAAGACGAGTTCTTGCCGCTCAAAGAGCACAGCCAGGTCATTGGTCCGGTGAAAACATTTGAAGGATTTGTGCTGGACATCCCGGCTGACGTTGACATTGAATCCCACACAACCGTTGTCGTGTGGTGCGAGGCCTTCTCAGAGTTCATTGCCGCTGCAAAGTACAAGTGAGAAGTCTCTTTTCGAGGGCGTAACCTCTTCTACTGGCATCCTGACTAAGAAGGTTTTTTTCTGCGCTAAAGCTGCATATTTTCTTGTGTGCGCAGTAGAACTTTGCCATCTCGAACCAAGGCAGCTTCGCCTTGGTAAGTGCCTGAGGGCCAACGGTCGCCGCGCAATTTCTTACCCGCAAAACTCACCCAATGGGCCTTGTTTTTCGGCAAGGGATCGTTGTCAGCGCGCACTTTAAATCCATCGGGGCCGGTCACCGTCATTAAAATCCGATCACCCTTTTGCACATTGATAAAGCGGGCATAAAAAACCAACGCAGCTGACGTTGCTTTGGCAGGCTCTACGCCTCCAGCTTCAAGATCAATCGGTTTGACCACGCTCCCCGAAAAGCCACTTTCCAAAAGCGCGCCTCGCGCATCTTCAAGCAAAGGCCGGATATCATCCAACCACAGCCCACTGCCCCCGAGCGGCTTGGCCAAACCGGTTACACAATCTGATTTGCGCTGCTTACCTGCATCCACCGTTCCCAAGAATGGATCAATTGGCCGACCATTCTTCCGCACCGACAAATGAAGATGCGCAAACTCGGCAAGACCGGAATACCCCACCTTCCCCAGAAAGGCTCCGCGTTCGACCTTCTGGCCCGGCTTCACGGCAACTGATCCTCGCCGCATATGGCAGTACTGGGTTTCCCAGCCATCGCCATGATCAATAACAAGGCCATTGCCGCATTCGGTGCCTTTGACTGCTGCGCGATCGCGCTCGCTTTGTATCAAGCGATCAGAGACAGAGTTTCTTATTCCCGTCACCGTTCCTGAAGCCGCTGCCAACACATTTGCCGTTTGGCCAATATTCAGAACACGAAAGTCGGTCCCCTTGTGTCCGTCATAAGCTGCCGTCCCACACATGACATCCAGCACTCCGGGCCCCGGATCAAGATCCACGTAGTTTTGCACGAAACACTCACTGCCAAGCTCACACGACACGGGAACGGCGAGTTTCAGATCAGCCTCGCCCGCCAGAGCGGTCGACGGCAATCCACCCACACCAAAAGCCGCACAAAGAATTGCGGCAAAGTGGCCCAACTGAACACCAAATTGGCAGGTTTTCATGTCTCTCGATCCCCTACGGAATGACCAATCAAAATGGCTTGAGTTGCCTTTTTGCGTATCTTCGATAACGGTCATACCAAACTGCATGCTCTGAACGGGTGGAACAAGTCGAATGTTGAAATGGATTATGAGCGTCATGCTCGCTGTAACCGTGGCCGCTCCGGCCATGGCGCAAGACGGGTTGAAGATTACGGATATAGAAAAAGGCAACGGCGAAACCGCTGATGTCGGGGAAACAGTGGTAGTTCACTACACCGGCTGGCTGATGGACGGCACCAAATTCGATTCCTCTGTCGATCGGGGAACACCGTTTTCCTTCACCCTTGGCGAGCGGCGCGTCATTCCCGGCTGGGAACAAGGTGTTGAAGGTATGCAGGTGGGTGGCAAGCGCGAACTGATCATTCCACCGGAGCTTGGATATGGCGCGGCTGGTGCTGGAGGCGTCATCCCGCCCAATGCTACTTTGAAGTTCGAAATCGAGCTGCTTGAGGTCAAGGGCAAGAAATACTCCGATCTGAACAATGAAGAACTGAAAGCCAAGATCGCATCCGGTGTTCCCGTTATCGATATTCGTAGGCCCGACGAATGGAAGGAAACCGGGGTTTTACCCGGCAGCCACCTGTTGACCTTCTTTGACAAGAGCGGAAACCCCAATCCGGAATTTGGCAAAGGCCTCCAATCCATTATTTCCAGCCCGGCAGATGAGGTTGTCCTGATCTGCCGGACCGGCAATCGCAGTCAGGTTCTCGCCAACTATCTGGCGGAACAGGCCGGTTTTACGAACGTTGCGAATGTTGAAAAAGGCATGACGGACTGGATCGCGTCCGGCGGAAAGGTGTCCAAAGCCGAGCTCCCCGAAGGGTGCTGGCTCTGCTGAGAGCAGATCACCGCTTCCAGCTGACGCAAAAGATACCGATGCCGATGGCGGCCACAGCTGCCATTTGGAGGAGACCGGGCACCTCCTGAAACACCAGATAGGCAAGCCCAAGACCAAGGACCGCTGCAACCGATCCGATCTGGCTGAGATAGACTGGTCCGGCCAGTTTCTGCAGCTGAAACGACAAGACATACTGAAACGCAAAGACAAGCGACTGCGCCACCAAGAGCCCAATTGCTGCTCCCGTCAGATGTTCAGGATATTGCGGCAAGCCCCAAAGATTGGTGGCAAACCAAAGAACGCAAAATCCCACAGCAACCATTCCGGTGGACAAGGTCAGATTGCTGATGCCTTGCGGCCACTTCACAGTCCGGTAGATGTTTCCGACGGCCAGGATCACCGGCACCATCAAGGCAGCCAGCGCCCAGCCTTGCGCTGAAGGTGCGAAATTTTGCCCCGCTGTCGCCAACAGCACGCCGCCTACAACCCCAGCAAAGACGCCAAGAACACGCAGCACGGCAACCTGCTCCAGCTTCAACAGGACTGAGAACCCGTAGGTCAGCACCAGCGGGAACGCAAAACAAAGCGACATGAACCCGGCACCGACATGTGGGGCTGCGGCGAAGGAAAGCGCACTCGGAAGCGCAAACAAAAGACCTGCCACACCCAAATAAACTGCCAGCTCCTTATTGCTCGCGCGTGTTTGGGCGCTTCCTCTCTGCTCTCCACGTCTTGAGATATGCTGGAAGGTCAGCAGCCCACCTTGCAAAAACGCGCTGCCCAAAAACGCCCACTGCAACAAGACGATTGGCGACCAACCGACACGCGGCGCAGCCTTTGCAAAAATCGTGGTCACGGCGAGCAGACCACCAACAATGAGGAGCAGTCCAACGGCGTGCGAGGCACTTGAACGATCAGATGAAGATGGCATTGCAACATCGGCCACAACAAATTTCCTTTTAAAAACAAATTCGGGTCAACAGAGCGAGTGCTCAAATCAGATAGGACACATATATCTTTGTTTCAAGATACTTATTTTAAAGAATCTTGCGGAAGGCAGGCTAATCCATTACGAATGGCCTTAAGACTCGAGGTTATGGGCATCCTGAGACGGGAGAAGATTTGGTGGCCAAGACGACAGATGAAGAGCAAACATCCACCCAAGCTTTAAACGCATTGGATCGTTTAGACCGTGCCGGTGTGGCAAAGGCTCAATGGCAACGAGAAATGCCTGAGCTGAAAGATGAGTTGGACCCCATGGTCCTGCTGGGGCGCCTGTCTGAAGCCTACCAAGTGATGAGCACTCAGTATCTCCTGCCCTCCTATAAAAAAGCAGGCCTGAAACATGGCGATTTTGATGTTCTGGCGACTCTGGTCCGCTCAGGCCCGCCCTATGAATTGACCCCCACGGCCCTCTATCGGTCGACCATGATGAGTTCGGGCGGTATGACGGCCCGCCTCGACAAGCTTGAGAAGGCAGGCCATATCGAGCGCCGCTCCCATCCTGATGACAGGCGCGCCCTGTTCGTGTGCCTGACCGCTTCTGGTCTCAAGCTGATCAAGGACATGATGCCGCATTATGTCGGTGATCAACAGCGCGCAGTAGCCGGGCTGAGTGCCGAGGAGCAACGCGTTCTGTCCAACCTGCTGGAAAAGTGGATTTGGACGGCAGTCGATTAGCGCCTGAATTGTCGATCAATAAAGTTCTTCGAAGTCACCTGAATCCAGCGCAACTTGCAGAGCCATTTTCAAGTCCCGCATTTGGGTTTCCGATACCGTTTGCCTTGAAAAAATAAAGTGCAGGTGTTCCGGAAATCCCTGGCCTGCGTCAAAGAAGGAAGTGTCATATCCAAGCGCTGCACATCGCGTGGTTATGACATCGTCAGATGCGATAATTCCGTGAATCCGCCCTTTATGCGCCAGATGGAGCAACTGGTCATATTCTGAAACGAAAACCACTTGGCTTTGATAGGAAGGGTCCCGAATTATTTGCTCAATACCGAGAGGATACCGATATCCCCTCATAACACCAACACGTCCGCCACTGGCGATTAACCCTGATAGGGTACGCGCGCCAGATGGTGTTTCTGATGGCACATAGAGTTGGTGCACGAAGTCCCTGTAGGGACGCGAATATCGTGCGAACAGCGCCCTATCTGTCGTGAACTTCGCATAAGGCACCACATCCAAGTCGCCGGTTTTCAAAGCCTGTATAGCTCGTTTCCACGGCAAAGACAGAAACTCAACACGACAGCCAACACTGGCAGCGGCAGCTCGCAGAACTTCTGCATCAGGCCCAACGACCTCTCCAGTCGAAATATCGGTATAGAGATAAGGCGGCTCCTCCCCCACCCAGGAGGTCAGCACACATGGGGCATCCTGACTTGCCGCTTGCGTACCTGTGCAGACTAAAAACAAAAGCCATAAGAGGCGCGCTCGAACCCACACCATCTCGATCCTAAACTCTGAAATTTGATATTAAACGGCTATGTATAAGACAGCCAACAATAAGTATATTAAATAAGAAAAACCAATAAAATATAAACGAAACAAATAAAAATGGAAATTAAGAAAAATTAGCTCGATTAGATATTCTGAAGCCTAAAATAACAAACAAATAAAAATAAAAATACGAAATACAACGACAAAAATACCAATCAAGCTACACATGAAAAACTACATAATACAAATTGATAAAAGAAACGGGCCGAAACCGGCCCGCTTCCATGATCCACAATGGGTATCGGATTAACCGACCAGACCACCATCTTCACGGGTAACTGCGATGATGGCGGAACGCGGAACTGCATTGCCGCCTTCCGGCCAATGGCTGTCGCCACGCTCACCCGGATGCTGGATACCGACAAACATGGTGCGGCGATCGGCAGACCAGGTCAGACCAGTCACTTCACACTCTTTCGGACCAACTAGGAAGCGGCGGATTTCGCCCGTGACCGGGTCACCAGCCAGCATCTGGTTGTTGCCCTGACCAGCAAAGTCACCTTCATTGGAATAATTCCCGTCTGTCTGGATCCACAACAGGCCTTTGCTGTCGAATTTCAGACCATCCGGAGAGTTGAACATGTTGTTTGCGTTCACATTCTCCGACCCAGCATTCAGGTCATTATGCGCTGTTGGGTTTCCGGCAAGAACATAAAGGTCCCACGCGAAACCAGATGCAGTGTGATCACCGCCATCTGGGCGCCAACGTACGATCTGGCCAAACTTGTTGGCTTCTCGTGGGTTCGGCCCACCAACTGGCGTTTCATCACCACCGGCATTGGTCTTGATGCCACGGTTCTTGTTGTTGGTCAGAGCGCAATAAACCTCAGGAGCGTTCGGGTTGGCTGCAACCCACTCGGGACGGTCCATTGTGGTGGCACCAACAGCAGAACCGGCTTGACGTGTGTGGATGCAGATTTCGGCCTTGGAAGACATGCCAGTTGATTCCGGGGTCAGCTCAAGCCATGTACCTGTGCCGTCTTCGTTGAACTTGGCAACAAAGAGTGTTCCATTTTCCATAAGGTCATCGGTAGATGCGCCCGGCGCATACTTGCCATCGGAAACGTAGCGATAAAGGAACTCACCACGCTCATCGTCGCCCATGTAGACAACAACACGGCCGTCATTATTGACGACGGCTTCAGCGTTTTCGTGCTTGAAACGGCCAAGAGCAGTTCGCTTTTTCGGCACGGAGTTTGGATCCGTTGGGTCGATCTCGACAACATAACCAGCGCGGTTTGGCTCATTCGGGTTTTTCGAAACATCGAACCGGTCGTCGATCTTGGCCCAATTGTAACCCCAGTCTTTTGAAGAAACGCCATAGCGCTTCAACTCGGGAGAGACTTCATGCGCTTCGTCCGCTGCAGAGAAGTAGCCGTTGAAGTTTTCCTCACAGGCAAGATACGTGCCCCAAGGGGTCATGCCATTGCCGCAGTTGTTCCAGGTACCAAGGGCCTGAGTACCAGACGGATCAGCGTCGGTTTTCACAAGGTCATGGCCTGCTGCCGGGCCTGTTAGAGCCATCACGGTTTTTGGTGTGATGCGGCGGTTGTATGGGCTGTCCTTGACGTATTGCCAAACACCGCCAATCGGCGCGATTTCGACAACAGACACGCCGTGCGCCATCATGCCCTTTGCGATATCGTCTTCATCGACAATGCGCTTTTCAACTGCGCTTACAGAGATGATGTCGCGGTTTGTGTACTCGTTGTTCACGACCAGCAATGTGCGACCTTCATGCATGAAGACGTCCATGCCATCGGTGTTGTCGCCAAACGCCCGCGCTTGCGTTTCAGATGTTCCACGCGTCGCATGGTCGAACTCTGGAACGTCTGACCAAAGGGGATCGCCCCAACGAACCATCACGTCAGCTTTGTAACCGGCAGGAACTGTAACAGCATCCTCACCGTTGGTCGGAATGGCGTCGAACGCAAAGCGGTCCGCCGCAGCTTCCGAAACGGAAAACGCAGTGTTACCAGCAAGAGCAGTAAAGCTGCCAAATGCAAGAACGCCGCCCAAGAACCCACGGCGGCTGAGCGCTGCTTCTACAACGCGATCAAAATCGTTTTCTTCCGGACGCGGATTTACGATTTCATCAAACTCATCAAAAGATAGATCGTGATTATCTTCAGGCTGCATGACGGTCTCCCATGGCTTTCGACCTGTTAAGTCAATGGCTTGTTTTGAAGGCGGCTAAACGTTCACCGACACCAAACTTCACAAAATCATGCATTCAATCCGCGTTACTTGTTTCGAACGCAGCGGAACAAAACCACGACGGATGACTCAACATGATCTGGGCGACTTTAAGTACGTATTTTTCTCAATTTGATGACAGTTTAAACAACCAACTTGCGCCTAGCCTTCAAAAGGGTACGACACAAATAAAAATTTCCCTACGTAATTTTTGAAAGGCACAAAGCTCTTGCGAAAATTCGTTGCCAGTCAAACGGACTTCGTTTAAGCAGTTTTCCCATGAACAGGATCATGAACACAATTTGGTGGCGGGACGCAACATAGGCGGCCAGCGATTACCCATGCCCGTTCGGGATCCAAAATCAAAGGCCGCCGTGGAACCTCCCGGCGGCCTTTGATTTTTGATTTCGAAAAACGCTGTCGGACCCGACTGGTCGAAACGACAAGAGACAGGAATTCGCAATGCCCGCTTTGGCTGACCAGCAGTATATTACGGATGGTGGCATCAAGATCATCCGGCGCTCCCGACCTGCCGATTATGAAAAAGGAACCTCAGACTGGATCGATCGGTTGGATTCTGAGCGCGGTGCAGTCCTCTCCTCCTCCTATGAATATCCGGGCCGTTACACCCGCTGGGACATGGCACTGGCCAATCCGCCTATTGCGATTGAAACCGCCGATCGCAATGTGGTTATCAAAACCCTGAACGAGCGCGGCAAGGTTATTCTGCCTGCCATCGCAAATGCTTTGAAGTCCCATGACGACGTGGCTACGTTTCAGGCGAGCGACGAGCGCATTGAGCTGACCGTGAAGAAACCGGACCGGGCTTTCCGGGAAGAAGAACGCTCCCGCCAGCCGTCCAGTTTCTCAATCATCCGCGCCCTGCGTGATCTGTTTGCCTGCGCTGACGATCAACTCGGGCTTTACGGCGCTTTCGGTTACGACATTGCTTTCCAGTTCGAACCGATTGACCTGAAACTGAAACGCCCCGATGACCAGCGCGATATCGTCCTGTTTCTGCCAGATGAAATCCTGATCGTCGATCACCACGGCAAACGCGCCTATGTGTTGGAATACGATTTTGAAATCGACGGAAAAACCACCGACGGCCTGCCCCGCGACGCTGAAAAACGGCCCTATCATCCAGCAAACGAAGATCCAGGTCGCGGTGACCATGAGCCGGGCGAATATGCCAAGCTGGTTCACAAGGCCAAAGACTATTTCAAGCGCGGCGATCTTTTTGAAACTGTTCCCGGCCAAACCTTTTATGAGCCCTGCGCCAACCCGCCATCGGCCGTGTCTCGCCGTCTGCAGCAAATCAACCCAGCCCCCTATTCCTTCTTCTTCAATCTGGGCGATGCGGAATATCTGGTCGGCGCGTCCCCGGAAATGTATGTCCGGGTAACTGGTGGCCGACGGGTCGAAACCTGCCCCATCTCTGGCACCATTCGCCGTGGCAAGAACGCCATCGAGGATGAAGCCCAAATACGCAAGCTGCTAAATTCCGCCAAGGACGAAGCAGAACTCACGATGTGTTCGGATGTGGACCGCAACGACAAGAGCCGCGTCTGTGTCCCCGGTTCTGTCAAGGTGATTGGCCGTCGCCAGATCGAGATGTATTCCCGCCTCATCCACACGGTGGACCACATCGAAGGCATTTTGCGCGATGACATGGATGCGCTAGACGCCTTCCTCTCACACACTTGGGCCGTGACGGTCACCGGAGCACCAAAACGCTGGGCGATGGAGTTTATCGAGAACCACGAAAAGAGCCCGCGTGCCTGGTATGGCGGCGCGATTGGAGCCGTTCTTTTCAACGGCGACATGAACACCGGCCTGACCCTGCGCACTGTGCGCATCAAGGACGGCGTTGCCCAGATCCGCGCCGGGGCGACCCTCCTCTATGACAGCATACCGGAAGACGAGGAAGCCGAGACCGAACTGAAGGCCGAAGCCATGCGCGCCGCCGTTCGTGAGGCAGGTCTTGCAACCAAAGCCACCGACACCACGCGTCAGGAAAAGCCCGGCAAAGGCATCAAGATCCTGTTGGTCGATCATGAAGACAGCTTTGTACACACGCTGGCCAACTACTTCCGCCAGACAGGCGCAGAGGTGATTACCTACCGCTCCCCGGTTGCTGATAGTGTCTTTGAGGAGGTCAAACCCGACCTTGTGGTGCTTTCTCCGGGGCCGGGCAACCCTAAGGACTTTGACTGCGCTGCAACGATTTCCCGCGCCCGTTCGCATGAAAAGCCGATCTTCGGCGTATGTTTAGGCCTGCAAGCGATTGCCGAAAGCTTTGGAGCGGAGTTGGGCCAACTGGATGTTCCAGTTCATGGCAAGCCCTCCCCGGTCTCTATCGCCGGAAACTCCATGCTGTTTGATGGGCTGGATGCTCCTGTTATCGTTGGCCGGTACCACTCGCTTCACGCAAAACGTGACACGCTTCCCGAGGACTTCCGCGTCACCGCCCAAACCGAAGACGATATCGTCATGGCGATTGAGCACACGTCAGAACCGATTGCTGCCGTTCAATTCCACCCGGAATCCATCATGTCGCTGGATCAAGAGGCCGGCCACCGGATCATTCAGAACGTCGTGAGCAGACTGACAAAAGGTACAGACTAAGCGAATTTTCCAAAGCCTTCCCGAAGATTAAAACTTGCAATTTTCGGGAAGGTAATAAATTTTCAATCTGGTATTATTGCTAATTTGGACTATTCCCAATGCATATTCTGATAGCCGCTTTGGGCATTCTCGCTGCCATAGGATACTGGATATACAGAATCCAAAACGCCGCCCATGGCGTCAAATCCATAGGTGAAGCGGCAACTGATATTCAGGCGGCTGCCCGCCGCTTTGGATTCCGTCAAAAGGCAAATCGCCATCCAGTTGACGGCGTGGACGATCCGAGGGTTGCGGCTACAACGCTGTTGATACTGGTTGCTGCTGATGATGGCAGTTTATCAATGGCAGAGCAGAACGAAATTCAGCAACAAGTCTCAACTGTTTTTGGAGCTTCCCAAGCAGAAACCATTGAGCTTTTTCAGTTTTCCCGTTGGCTAAGTGAACAAACTCGAAACCCAGACGACATGGCGCGTCGATTGATCAAACGGACGCTACAACTGGGTGGCCCGGAAACTCTTCCCGACCTGATGCGAATGGTATCAGCTGTCGGCAGAGCTGATACTGGAGAGACCTCAGAAAACACCAAGCAAATCTTAGTGAAAATCAAGCAGCTGGCGCAATAAGTACTTGCGCGCTTGCTGTAAACCACGTTAGAGGCCAATCATACGTGACATGAATTCCATATTTTTGAGAGATACAGAAGCCGATCTCGCCGATATACGGCGGCTCTTTCGAGCCTATACAGATTGGCTCGGAATTGATCTCAGCTATCAAGGGTTTGAAGAAGAGCTTGCCGGACTTCCAGGGAAATACGCCGCTCCTGACGGGGCGCTGTTTCTGGCTCGAAACAGAAATGGTAAGGGCGTCGGCTGCATTGCCATGCGTCCCCTTGACAAGGTCGGCATATGCGAAATGAAGCGGCTCTATGTTGCCCCGGAGGGGCGTGGCTTGGGAATCGGCAAACAGCTGGTCGAAGCAATCATCCAAGCTGCCCAAAAAGCCGGTTACAATAAAATGCGGCTGGATACCCTGCCCACAATGCTGGGCGCCCTAAAGCTGTATCGAAACGCCGGTTTCAAAGACATTCCCGCATATTACGAGACGCCCATTTCTGAGACCGTGTTTTTGGAGCTGGATCTTACTGCTTGACGCACACGATATCACGAGCAGCTGGCGGGCCGAGTTTCTGTTTCACTTTCCGCCACTAACACCTCTGCAGGCAATTCAGCGATCCGAACAGCGGGGCGCCCCCAGAACCGCTCGCTCAGCCAACGAAAATCTTCTTCTTCCACACGGCGAGTGCTGAGATCGCGTTCCGGGGGAATGCTGAGAATGCCGTCTTCACTCGCCTCACCAATGGCAAACCGGAACACATAGCCAGGTGTCAGACCCATGCGAAGGTCGGAAACGATGATCTTGTCCTCCACCTGCTCTGCCCGCAAATACCCGCGGCTGAACCAATTGAGTTTTTGATATGACTCTCCGCCTTGAAGACAACTCACCAGTTCAGGATGGCGCGGGTGAGAATAGATTTCAGCGGGCTGGTCAGTGTCATCAAGCAGAGAAATATAAAGGTTATGGTAGCGGTCTTCTTCCAGACCGATCACCTTCCAAAGAACTGTATTAAACGGCGCAGCAATGGCCAGAACCTTATCCGTTTGAAGGCCGCGCTCTACAAAAATGTCTTTGGCCTTCTCCGTAACATACTGCTGCAGCCCTATGGTCAAGGCCATGTATCCGCTGGTGATTGCCAGAACAATTGCAGTCACCCGGCCCAGACTTTGAGACCACTCTCTACGACATAGCGCCCAAATGACGACACCCAAAATGGGCAGCGAGTAGATCGGGTCAATGATGAAAATCGAGCCGACACCGACCGGGTCCGGATATATGGGCCAGAACAGACGCGTCCCGTAGATCGTCATCGCATCGATGATCGCGTGGGTCGCGAGGATCAAAAAGACAGCCATGTAGACTTGAGTGCGCGCCTCCCGCAGTCCTTTGAAGAGACGGACCAGCCCCTCCCCAATCACGGGAGCTGCCAGCGCATGTACAAAAACCGAATGAGACCAGCCTCGGTGATAGACAAAACTATCAATCGGATCGGAAAACGGAATAAGAACGTCAAGGTCCGGTAAGGTGCCCAACGCACCGCCAACAAGCGCCGCCTTGCGGGGGCCGATTTTCTTTCCAAGGCAAACAGTCGAGACCGCAGCGCCTAAAACAAACTGCGTGATTGAATCCATATGCGGTCCGCGGTCCCGAGCTGATCAATGATACGGCAGAATGTGGGGGCGCAAGCGAAAAAGGCAAGCCATATGGCTCGCCTTTCTCCACCTCTCTCGGGCCGTCGGTCTGTTGGTCTATTAGAGTTGATCGAGAAACCCAAGAACCGCGTTGATGGTCTGCTGATGGGCAAGTCCGCGTTCTCCACCCTCAGGATCATCGCAGATCGGGTCTTCCCCCTCTTCCGCCAAAATCGCCTTCCCGGCTGGCTTGCATTCGGCCAGAAAACTAAAGTGGTTGGCCGGAGCAATTCGAACAAATTTCGCCTTTGGCAAACGATGCGCCAAGCCCGATCCTTCTTCTGTCACATCAACTGCTTTCCAATTGTCGTTTTGAAACCCGAGACTGATCAGGAGAACAGGCGCTGTGACCTTTTTGAGGCTTTCAGGATCAAGTCCAACCGTGAACCCCGGATCGACTGAGACCGTTGCTGCAAAACGCGGATCTTTGAAGTCGCCCTCCAATTGCTCCGGATCAACTTTTGAAAAATCGACACCGCCCTTGCGATAAAAGTCGCAGCCAACTCGATCCGGGTTCTCGTCACAAAACGCCTTTATGAGTACGGGATCAAACCGCAGGCCAACACTTTGCAGAGCCGTGGCCCCGCCAAGGGAAAACCCGAGGCTCACAATGCGTGTCCGATCTACGTGCTGCCCGAAATAGGGATCAGCCAAAACCTGGTCCAGCGCAGCGCTGAGATCCTTCACGCGCTGCCCCAGACGGACTGAGCGACGCGGAGAGCTATCACCAGAGGTGCTGCCAGGATGATTGACCGCCAGAACCATATATCCGACCTCGACCAGCGCACTGGAGAGCCAGCCCAAACCGTCCATATTGCCACCAGACCCATGCGAGAGAACAATAAGAGGATGACGTCCGGCTTTAATACGCGGGCCCATTTGAACCGCCGTGCCCTTGAAGACGATGTTGTCACCGATCATGCCACGGTAAGTTCTGTTTGCTGCCGGATACCAGATAGACCCCTGCACAGGCCATGCCCGATGAGTGGCTTGAACATCAAACCGGTCATAGCCAGGAAGGGCTTGAGGCAGTTGAGCGGCGGCACTCAACGAAACAGCCAGTGAACCGGCGCACAAGGCACCGAGCAACAATGAGGAAAAGCGGCGGGAGAACGAAGGCATTTGGTGCATCCTTGACTGAGATAGCTACAATCTCAAACTGATGCGCTCGATGAGAAAAGGCGTCCCAATTCCGAAATCAGGTCGACCTGAAACCGGATATAGGACATAGCATAAGGCCCAGCTCTCATGACCTTGCGTTGATAAATGCCTGCATTTCCGATCCCGCTTTTTACCGCGTCCCTATTGTTCTTTCTGGGCCTTAAAGCCTGGCGCGAACGAGAAACGGCGCAATCGGTGCTGATCGTCATCTTTGCCTGCGCGGTTCAGTCCCTGATTATTTCGCTTCACTACCACTATGACGTCGAATGGCTCCGTTCCGTTCAGCCTGTCACCGCCTTGATGATCCCACCTCTGACATAACTTGCCTATATGTCGACCTCGATCCGGCCACTGGAGGGAAAACGGGACTGGCCTCATCTGCTTCCGCCGATCTTTGCCTTGATCAGCCGGTTTTGGTGGCCCGCGGCCATCGACGGCCTGATCATCCTTGGCTTCTCCGGGTATGGTCTTGCGATGTTGTGGCAATTAAGGTCCGGGGCAGACCGTCTCTCCCTTACGCGCCTCGGGGATGATACCCGCCCCTTGATACTCTGGCGTCTGGTCGCAATTTCCCTGATTGCCTCCGCCTTCAGCGACCTGATGATTGTCACTGCCTTGAACTTTGACGCCGGCTGGCTGCACCCATGGATCGTATCGATCTACTCAACCGGGATAATCCTCGCGATTGGGCTGCTGAGCCTCTCCGACGTGCTGAAACCGTCGTCCCAAAAAGAACTACGAGCAGCGCCGGAAGCCGAACCGGAAAAACGGGGAACAGCAGGTGAAACTCCCGAAGATCAGGCGATCATTGCGCAAATTGAGAAGATCATGCGCGAGAAAGAAGTCTTTCTGGACCCGGACCTGACACTCAAAAAGCTGTCTCGGCAATTGAAGCATCCAGAAAAACTGATCTCTGTCGCCGTTAACCGTGCAAAAGGTGAAAACCTCCCACGTTACATCAATGCCTACCGGATCAATTATGCCTGTGATCTGCTGGAAAAGGGCCAAAGCATCACGGCAGCCATCTACGCCAGCGGGTTCAACACCAAGTCAAACTTCAATCGCGAGTTTCTGCGCGTCAAAGGCTGCGCGCCCAGCGACTGGCTTTCACAGAAATGATGGAAACAAAAAAAGGCGGGCTGTGACCCGCCTTTCTTCAATACTCCAAACTGCTAACGATCTCAGTCGACTTCGCGCACCGCGCCCTTGGCCGCTGATGTTGTCATCGCTGCATAGGCGCGTAGGGCCTTGGTGACCTTGCGGGTCCGCTTTTCCACTGGCTTCCAGCCGTCCTTGCCCTTGGCATTCATCGCCGCACGCCGCTTCGCCAGAACCTCATCAGACAAATCAACTTTCAAGACGCGGTTCGGAATGTCGATGATGATCGTGTCGCCCTCTTCGACCAAAGCAATGGCACCACCTTCAGCTGCTTCCGGTGACATGTGGCCGATTGACAGGCCGGATGTACCACCGGAGAAACGGCCATCAGTTATCAGCGCGCATTCCTTGCCCAGACCCTTGGATTTCAGATAGCTGGTTGGATAGAGCATTTCCTGCATACCCGGTCCGCCGCGCGGTCCTTCGTAGCGGATTAACACAACATCGCCAGACTTCACCTTGTTGGTGAGGATGGCTGAAACAGCGCTGTCCTGGCTCTCGAAAATCCGGGCCGGGCCGGTAAATTTCAAGATGCTGTCGTCAACGCCTGCTGTTTTTACGACACAGCCATCTTCAGCAATGTTGCCGTAGAGAACAGCCAAGCCACCATCTGTCGAATAAGCGTTTTCCTTGTTGCGGATAACGCCGTTTTCGCGGTCCTTGTCCAGATCATCCCAGCGGCGTTCCTGGCTGAACGCAACTTGCGTCGGGACCCCGCCCGGTGCGGCCTTATAAAACTGCTCCACGCTGTCTGAAGACGTTTGCATGACATCCCAGCGCTCCAGCGCCTCCTTCATAGTCTTGGAGTACACCGTCGGGATGTCGGAATGCAGATGGCCACCGCGATCAAGCTCGCCGAGGATGCCCATGATGCCCCCTGCCCGGTGCACATCTTCCATGTGGATGTTTTCAACGGCAGGCGCGACCTTGCAGAGAACCGGGACTTTTCGGGATAGACGATCAATGTCGTCCATCGTAAAGCCGATTTCACCTTCATAGGACGCCGCCAAAAGGTGCAGGATCGTGTTGGTGGATCCGCCCATGGAAATGTCCAGCGTCATGGCGTTTTCAAACGCCTTGAAGTTGGCAATGTTGCGCGGCAGGACGCTTTCATCATCCTGCTCATAGTAACGCTTGGCCAAATCAACGATCAGATGACCGGCTTCCACGAAGAGCCGCTCGCGATCGGCATGGGTTGCCAGCGTTGAGCCATTGCCTGGCAACGCCAGACCAAGCGCTTCGGTCAGACAGTTCATGGAATTGGCGGTGAACATGCCAGAGCAGGACCCGCAGGTCGGACAGGCATTTTGTTCCATTGCAAGAACATCGGCGTCGGACATCTTGTCGTCGGCAGCAGCCACCATCGCATCGACGAGGTCGATGGATTTCATCTCACCGTTTTCCAGAACGACCTTGCCCGCTTCCATCGGGCCGCCAGAGACGAACACGACTGGAATATTAAGGCGCATCGCGGCATTCAGCATGCCCGGGGTGATCTTGTCGCAGTTGGAAATACACACCAGAGCGTCAGCGCAGTGACCGTTGACCATGTACTCAACGGCATCGGAAATCACTTCGCGTGACGGCAAGGAATAGAGCATCCCGTCATGGCCCATGGCAATGCCATCATCAACTGCAATCGTGTTGAATTCCTTGGCAACACCGCCAGCCTTTTCCACTTCCCGCGCAACAAGTTGGCCCAAATCCTTCAAGTGGACGTGGCCGGGCACAAATTGCGTGAAAGAGTTCGAAATCGCGATAATCGGCTTGCCGAAGTCACCGTCTTTCATGCCTGTGGCGCGCCACAGGCCACGGGCACCAGCCATGTTGCGGCCATGGGTGGATGTTCTGGAACGATACGGGGGCATGGATTTACTCCCTCATGCTGCGACAGGCTCTTCCTGCCTTATACGTATATATGCGTATCAATTGCGCGTCTTTACAGGGTGTGCCAGCTTTTTGCAGGCTTGAAAAGTCCATGACCACCAAAAACCGTACGCTCCGGTACGATTTTTCCAATTTGAGGCTGAAGCAATGGCCATTGGCAGAAATGCCAGCCGAGAAACTTCAGAAAACTATGGCTAAGAGTGCATTAACATCATCAGATTAAATTAGACCATCGGTAATTCTGAGTGTTTCTTTTGCATGGTCTTTGATGCCCCTACGGTCCTGATCCTTCTTCTCCTGGCAAATACGGCTGCAGCCCTTTTGCTGGGCGCGAAGGCTATTGGGTCTTCGCGTCTTGGGGCGGCTCCCTTCGCTTGCCTTGGCTATTGGGCGTTGAGCGCACTGCTGCTTGTGGCTGGTACGGCCTTGTTCGGCGCCAGTTACACGCTAGACCCGATGATCAGCCAAACACTTGCTTTCTCGGTCATTCTTGTTGCGCTCACCGTCCGCCTAAAAGCAATCTTTTCAAACTTGGCGAAACCAACCGGGTTTTGGCTGCTTTCGGTTGGCGCACTCTCATGCACGGTGCTGTTGCTTGCAAATCTTATGGACCTGTCCGGCGCTGAAATCACAACAATTGGCGCTAGCCTCGCCATTTTGATCGTGCTTGCGACTTCCACTGTATGCTTCGCCATCAGACCGACCGGGCAGAAAGCCAATAAAACAGCCAGCATTTTTCTACTCGTCGAGGCTCTGGCGCTTTCGCTTCCTATCATTACCAGCATTTTTCCAGACAGTCGGTCCGTACTTGATCCCGGATTGGCCGCTCAACTTGCTGTCCTTGCCTTACACCTATCCTGTTTTGTCAGTGGTCTTTTGCTGCTCGACAGCACGCTGGAAAAAAAGCGGCACGAACAAAAAACAGAAAACGAGGTGGATCCACACACCGGGCTACCAACACCGGCGAATCTTGCAAAGCTCTGCTCTAGGGCCTTGCAAGACCATCGATCACAGAAAACGGGCTACAGCCTGATTGCCCTTGAGATGGATGGATTGGAAAAGGCGCGGGAGAAATACGGCACCGCCTTGTCAGACCACTTGATGAAGCTGCTGGGCCACCTGTGCGCACGCTCTGCAGGGCGGCAAGCGTTCACCGGTCGTTTGGAAGGCCCAGTCTTCGCAATTTTCATGATTGAGCTGTCGCAAGAAGCTGCAGCGTTGATGGCCCACCGCATTGGGCGCCAACTATCACAAGAAGTCAGGGCTGTTGCAGGGAAAAAGCTGAAAATCGGTACACGTGCCGGTGTTTTCACGGGGTCTAGCAGAACGCCGTTTTCGAAAGCGGTCGATCTTGCCCAAGGCTGCCTGATTGATGCTCGCCTCAGTCGGACCCGTGACATCATCTTGTGGGACGACAGCAAACGCGGTGAACCGAAACGAGCAACGTTCCGGAAAGACATGGCTCCGCAGAAACAAAAGGCGGCCTAAACCGCGCACATCGCAAGACCAAATCTACTTTATGGAGCGAGTGCAAGAGACACCCGGCCGACATCACGAGAACACTCGTTTAGCTCAACCAATTCATCTTTTTCGTTTAATGCAAAGAGCCTAACGTCCGCGCGTCCAAAATCTTCTTCCAGAACATCGCCAGATTTAAATTGGGGCAGCTTCCAGCCTTTCAAAAGCGCGTCAAACTTGTCCATCACAATCGGCAACCGAATGTCACTTGAATATGTTGAGTTGGCACCAATCTCGCCGTAATTGGACGCTCCATCCAAAATCAGTTCGCCATGCCCAGAAGCCACAGTCAGGGCGATTTTTTTTAAGCGCAAGACTGTTTCCGACCTGTTGCGAACCACAACAGGTATACTTGCTTCGTAAGAAACCAAAGTATAGGCGCCATTTTCATCTGCGCGGTCAATCACCTTGGCAAAGAATTGCGGAGCGCCTGCAAGATCAACCTCGATCAGATGTTTATCAGGAAAATGCCCTTTAACGACACTTTGAACCACCGGCATTTGCCAAATGAGGGCACCAGCGCCGCCGACAATAACGAGTAGGATAAGAACAATGCTCCAGAAGCGAAACAACGTGCTGTCCTTATGCCGACACTCACACGCCTTCTCACCTGCGGAAAAAGGCTTTCCGCAATAAACACAATCCTCAGAACTCAAAACGCTGGCCTCTCCCTCGCCCCGCCATCACGAATGTATTCATTCACAACAGCTTTACTGTGTATACATAATGCTAAGGCAGAGGGAAATTAACCACCGGTTGAACACAGGTAGAAACCGCTTGAGCCGAGACAAGTTATTGAACGAAATGCGTTTGCAATTCGCCCATATGGACTAGGGTCCTGACCCTAAAACTCGCCACGTTGCTTGGCTTCGCGCAATTCAGTTTGAAACTTGAAGATATCTTGTGCAGCTGGATGATCCGGACCATAGGTTTGAAGAGCGATCATTCCCGCTTCACTCGACGCATCCAGTGCCTTTTGCTTGTCTCCAGCCTCAAGATAAAGCGTGGCAAGGTTATATAGGTTAGACGCAAAACCGGACGTTTGATCCAGCCCGTGGGACCGCTCCAACCCTAATAGGTCTTCCATAACAGGTATCGCGGCCTCTGCACCGTCTGTCGTTTTCAGCAAAAACGCTTTTGTGTTCAGATACTGCGCATGAAGTGGAGGGATTTTTTCTGCGCGCGCCAAATTTGCGTCCAGCAAACTCCGCGCTTCATCAACCTTTCCCAATTCGGCGTAATCAATTGCAAGCAACCGCGCTCTTTGCAGAGGCATCTCATGCGCAGGTCCGAAATGGTTTGCAAGACGCTGATATCCCAGTTCACGGTATTTCAAAGCGTCTGCGGACTTACCTTGCCCCTTCAATGCGGTTGCAAGAATATCAAGCGGATACCCAGTGTTCGGATGTTCTGGCCCGTAAGCATCCTCAAAGGTTTTCAGCAGTTCGCGACCGCGCTGTTCGGCCTCTTCATAACGCCGATAGGCATTTAGCGTTTGCGCCAATGCAAACAGCGACTGAATCGTTTTGGGGTCAGCAACACCATATTTGGCCAGAAGGTCTGAGTACGCAGTCTCGGCAGCCACCACCTGATCGGGTTTCGCCACGTGTTCACTTGCGTCTTGCGAATAGGCTGCTGGCACATCTGCAACAACAGTCAAAATCGCAAACACTGCGCCGCAAAGCACGGAAGAAGTTCGAATTATCTGCATTAAAACCGCCCCAAAAAGAAAGATATGTAGATGCAATTTCGAAAACTACATCTACGTCACTTTTAAATATCAGGGGCGGTATAGAGACTTCAATTCGTGTTGTCACGCATGTTATGCGCCCAAATAGCGGGACTTTAGATCAGGTGTTCCGATCAATTCTTCGGAATTTCCCGCCCAAACAGTATTGCCTTTTTCCAGGATAATATGCCTGTCGGCCAACCGCTCCAGGGCTGCGACCGTCTTGTCGACAATCAAGATGGACTGCCCGGTTTCCTTCAGGCTTTTGAGGCAAGACCAGATTTCGCCGCGAATGATTGGCGCGAGCCCTTCCGTTGCTTCATCAAGAATAAGCAGCTTCGGATTGGTTATCAGTGCACGACCAATTGCGAGCATTTGCTGCTCGCCACCGGACAGTTGGCTCCCCAAATTTGCCTTACGCTCTCGCAGTCGCGGGAAGAACTCATAAACGGAAGCCAAAGTCCAACGAGCGGCTCCAGCACTCCGGTTCGCAGCCGTCGCCACTAGATTTTCCTCCACCGAGAGCGTTGGAAAGATCTGTCTCCCTTCTGGAACCAGCCCCAACCCGGCTTGCGCCACCGAATAGGCAGGGGCAGACGCCAGCTCCACACCCTCAACGCGAACATGCCCTGAGCTTGGCTTCACCAGTCCCATGACAGTTTTAATAGTCGTGGTCTTACCCATACCATTGCGGCCCATGAGTGTGACGACCTCACCTTCATTGATGGTCAGGTTCACATCGAAAAGAACCCGGGTCTCGCCATAACCGGCCTGCAATTGGGAAACTTCAAGCAACGCGGTCATACGCCATCCTCCGTTCCCAAATAGGCTTCCTTAACGGCGGGATTACCCCGAATATCATCAACCGTTCCTGAAGCGATGATTTCCCCGTAGACAAGAACAGAGATCCGGTCCGCCAACTGGAAAACAGCGTCCATATCATGCTCAACCAACAGCATGGGGATTGTCGTTTTCAGTTGTCCCAAGACTTCAACCAAACGGGCAGATTCCTCGGGCCCAGCACCCGCCATAGGCTCATCCAGCAAGAGCACCTTAGGCTCGCCTGCCAGCGCAATAGCTATTTCCAGAACGCGTTTTTCGCCATGGCTGAGGTCACCCGCCCGAACATTCGCCCGTTGCTCCAGTCCCACGGTCGCCAAATGCCGCAACGCAGCTTCGTTCAGGCTCTGCTCCTTGGCTGCAGCTTTAAAGAACCGAAAGGAATGCCCGGCCTTTGCCTGTACACCCAAGGCCACATTCTCGAGCGCAGAAAACTCCGGCAAGATCGACGTGATCTGAAACGACCGACCAAGCCCGCGCAGCGCTCGTTTGGCAACAGGCAGACCAGTGACGTTGTCTCCTTCAAAATAGACATCCCCATTGTCCGAGGCCAAGGCTCCGCTGATTTGCCCAATCAAGGTTGTCTTTCCGGCACCATTTGGACCAATCACCGCGTGAATTTCGCCGGGCACAACGGTCAGAGACACGTTCTTGGTGACTTGAAGCGCCCCATAGGCCTTGTTGAGGTTTTTAAGTTCAAGAACAGGTGCCATCACTTCGCCCTCCCCTTGATCAGCCCCAGAATTCCGCCACGTGCATAGAGCACGACAAGAATGAGCAGTGGCCCAAAGATCAATCGCCAATGCTGCGTGTAGCCGGAAAGAACTTCTTCCAGCATCAGATAAGCGATCGCTCCAAGAATGGCTCCATGCAAATAGCCAAGACCGCCAAGAACCACCATAACGATGAGCTCGCCAGAGCGATGCCAGGACATGTAAGCCGGGGACACAAACTCTGTCTGATTGGCCATCAAGGCTCCGGCAATGCCAGCCAATACACCGGCAATGACGAATGCTGCCAAACGGTAGCCAAATGGATCAATACCGAGCGCGTGGAGCCGTGCCTCATTCTGCCGCGCACCTTTGAGAACCCGCCCAAACCGTGATGCTGCGATGCGTTTCAACAGGGCATATGCCCCCAACAAAATAGCCAGGACCAGAAGATAAAAGGATGTGTCATTTGCAAAGAGATCAGTTCCAAAGAACTCGGATCGTCCCCACATGGTCAGCCCATCATCGCCGCCATAAGCTGAGAGCGAAGTCGCCGTGTAATAGGCCATCTGACCGAAGGCGAGCGTTATCATGATGAAATAAACACCGCGCGTCTTCAGACTGATCGCACCGGTGATCGCCGCAAAGATCGCCGAAACCAAAATGGCAACCGGAAACGAAATCCAGGCATCCCAAATGTCATGCGCTGCCAATATTCCAACGGCATAGGCTCCAAGCCCCAGATAGGCAGCGTGTCCAAAACTGACCATCGCTCCCAAACCAAGGATAAAATCGAGGCTCAGCGCAGCGAGTGCCAGAATGAGGATACGCGTCGCAAATAGCAGAACAAACCGATCATCAAAAACACTGGAGTAAAGCGGCACGAGAGCCAGCGCCAGAAAGAGAATGACGGGAATTGCCTTGTTGTTCAGAAGACGGGTCATGAGCGCGTCACCGGGAACAAGCCGCTCGGCCGGAAAAACAGAACCGCTGCCATCAAGATGTAAATCAGCATGGAGGCGATGGCTGGCCCGACATCATTCGCAGCGGCTGGAGGCAGCAAAAGGCGTGCAATGTCGGTGGTCATGGATCGGCCAAGCGTATCAACAAGGCCGATGATCAACGCTGCGATAAAAGCCCCGCGAATAGATCCAATTCCGCCGATCACAATCACCACAAAGGCGAGGATCAAGAGATTATCGCCCATGCCCGGTTCAACGGACAGGATTGGAGCGGCCATGATACCGGCAAAACCTGCCAGCATTGTTCCAAATCCAAACACGATCATGAACAAACGGCGGATATTGACGCCCAGCGCTGCGACCATGTCCGGATTTGTTGCCCCTGCCCGCACCAGCATTCCGATGCGTGTGCGTGTTACAAGAACATAGAGAAGCAAGGCAACACCGAGGCCAGAGCCAATCAGGGCGATGCGATATATCGGATACCGCAGATTATCCATGAGCTGGAAAGATCCATCGAATGCAGCCGGGATCGGCAAGGATAAGGGCGCCGCGCCCCATATCACCTTCACCGCTTCATTGAGAAAGATAATGACACCGAAGGTTGCCAATACCTGATCCAGATGGTCTCGATCATAAAGATGCCGGAAGATCAAAAACTCAAGCGCCAGCCCCGCGAGCAAAGAGACTATGAGCGCAAACAGCAACGCCAGCCAGAATGACCCGGTGAGCTGGTACCCGGCAACAGCCAGGTAGGCCCCCAGCATATATTGAACCCCATGGGCCAGGTTGATGAAGTCCATCACCCCAAAAACGAGCGTAAGTCCCGCAGCGATCAGGAACAAAAGCACACCAAGCTGAAGGCCGTTCAGTGTCTGGACAGCAAGAAGAGTTGCGCTCACAGCACAATATCCATTTTGATCATTGAGTTTAAGTTTGGACCACCGGGCAGGTCACGCCCTGCCCGGTTTTAGCCCAAAGCCAAGCAGTTAGCTTACATTCTGCACTTGCCGGCGTAAGCATCGGTCTTATCGTCAAAGACCTTCTCCACCGCCTCAGTGACAAACGCCCCGTCCTTCGAAACTGCTTTCACAAGATAGAAGTCCTGAACAGGGAACTGGTTGTTATTGAACTTGAAGTCCCCGCGCACGCTTTCGAACGGAGCAGTTTTCAAAGCTGCCATCAAGGCGTCCTTGCTTTTGTCTCCACCCGTCTTTTCCAGTGCGCCATCGATCAACCGCGCAGCATCATAGCCTTGCGCAGCATAGAGTGACGGTGCGTAGCCATACTCCGCCTTGAAATCAGCCACAAATTTGGCGTTGGCGGGGTTGTCCAGATTGGAAGCCCATTGTGCCCCGGCAAAAAGTCCAACAGCGGTATTCTGCGTGGCCGGCAGGGTTGTTTCATCCACTGTAAACGCAGACAGGAACGGGATTTCACCCTTCAAACCCGCCTGATCATATTGCTTGACCAGATTTACACCCATGCCACCTGGCATGAAGGTGAAAATTGCATCCGGCTTGGCGTCTGCAATGCGCGCCAATTCAGCGGAGAAGTCCAGCTGGCCAAGTTTGGTGTAAATCTCGTCGGCAACTTCGCCTTCATAGTGGCGTTTGAAGCCCGCAATCGCGTCTTTGCCTGCCTGATAGTTCGGGGCCATGACAACAACTTTGCCGTAGCCTTGTTGTGTCGCATGCTTGCCCATCACCTCGTGGTTCTGGTCATTCTGCCAAGAGGTTGAGAAGAAGTATGGGCTACAGCCCTTGCCTGCAATCGGAGACGGACCGGAATTTGCGCCAACGAAAATCGTCTCCGACTGAATGACTGGCTTATAGACAGCCATCATCACGTTGGAAAACACAACGCCCGCCATCATGTCGACCTTGTCGCGCTCCAGAAGGCCCTGCACCTTTGTCAGCGCCGCATCAGGCTTCAACTCGTCATCAACGACAAGGACTTCGGTTTCCAAACCGCCCAACTTGCCATCATTTTCCTTCACTCCCAGAAGGAAACCATCACGCATATGCTGCCCCAAAACAGCGGGAGGACCGGACAAAGTTGCCAGAAAGCCGATTTTCAAGCTGTCTGCAGATGCAGCAGAAGCACTGCAAAGGATGGTAGATGCGGCTAGTGCCGACAGGACTTTTTTCATAGACGTTCTCCCCTCGATGAAAGGGCCGGTTCAGTCCGACCTGAATCATTGATAACTTAACTTATAGTTGGGTCAGGGCTGTAAAATCCCGCCAAAAGTATTTTAAGCATAAAATATTGAAGCTGTTAACCCCCCGAGCAACGAAACAATCTTTTAGATTTGAGCCATCAAGCCTCACATCGTTACACCCTCGTATAAATTGACAGGGATAACCCGTTCATGTTTTGACATTTCATGGGGAAGGCAAAACTATTGCGCCTGCGTAAATTCGCATGCCGCATTCTTGACCTTTTTTCGGAGCAGGTATGAGAGTTACCTGCAATCGGAAATCGCAAAATGCGGTCCCATAATCGATAATTTGCGCCAAGAAGCACCTGCAAGGTTCAGTCATGTTGCTAATTCGAGAGCCAAACAACAGCCCTGCTTCCCATTTAAAATCATCACAAAACTCTGATTCTGATATTGGTTCTTCCAAAAAATTGACACCGGCCGACACAAAACTTACCCCGACACCACCCCGTAAACCTGCTGTTTTTTCTGCTCCTCCAGCTCCGGCTCGCAAACAAATTCGCTGGGCAGACGACGCTGATGTTGTGATTGAGCCAGCCGATAGAGTGCCTTCATCCGATCCAGCTACAACTGAAGGCGCTGTAGCTGATAAAAGCCCGTTTTCAACGATCGCTCGTGGTTTGCTAGCTGCCTCACTTTGTGTGGTCATCGTTGGGACGGGGATCACGCTTTATCTGGCCCGGCCAACTGAAAACACTTCTGCAAGCTCGTCCAATGGACCTGTCACGCAGGTAATCCGCACCAGCGCCGATATGGGAGTGCCACTTTCCGCGCAGTTGGCCGCAAGCACCATTGAGCAACCAGCTCCTTCAGACCGATTTGTTGATATCTTCAACGTGGTAGCAAGCAACACCTCCTATCTGGAAGAGCAGCTGAAGCAGGAAGCACTAGCTCAGCTGAAGCAACTTCAGACAACAGCGGCTTTGCCTCAGGCCTCCTCTGAGGCGCTGGCAAAACACACAGCTCTCACCACCAGTTCCATCTCCGAGACCGATGGAGCCGGTAACGCTCTCGGGTATGCGGGCGACAACAAGTCAACCACACCGGCACAGGCAGCGCTTAATGCCGTTGCGCCAAAAAAAGCTGAACCTGAGACAATCAATCAATCAGCAGAGCGAACGGCGAAGGTCACTCCCGCAAGAGAACCAATTCAAACCCCGCCCAAAGCAACCACTTCAACGGCAGCCGACGGCCCCAGCGGACGGATAACGTCCGCCGTTAACATGCGCCGTTCAGCCCAAAACGGCTCTACTGTTCTGGCCGTTGTGCCAACCGGCGCAAATGTAACGGTCAATTCCTGCGACAAGTGGTGGTGCTCGATCACATTTGAGAGCAAGACCGGGTTTGTGGCTCGCCGATTTGTAGACCGGGCGGGATAGGCCAATGGCGCGCCTGCACCGAACCTTTCCATTTGTGCTGGCGCTGCTTCTGCCAACTTCCTCTGCTCTTGCTGGCGGAACGGACTGCGTGATCTACGCAACCGAATATGCAAACAGTTACGCAAACGACAACTTGCTTGGCGACACTGTCAGTGGCGGCATGGCAGGTGCTGTCGCTGGCGGGGAATGGGAAGGCCAAAGTGGAGCCGAACGCGGTGCGCGAGTTGGCGGCGCCCTTGGCGTCTTGAATAACCTTGGTTCACTACCCGGTGGTTGGCAGGCGCTTTACGACACGGCCTATCAGCTTTGTGTTCAAGGCAACACGACTTCCAATCAACCGATCCCGGGCGCAGGGCACATTCGCAGTCATTGCGGATCTTCAGCACGCTACAACGCCCCACTGAGAGCCCCGGGAACCGGCGGCATTTCGGCAGGCTCAGCGCGCCCCGGCTGCCCCTAATCGACTTCGGGAAAGCAATTACACTTATCCAGATGAGAAACCGGTCGGGATCGGTTGACGTTGCGCGTGCAAACAAGTCAACTTGCAGTCACTAGACTGAATTGCCAATAGGGATTCTCATGCCATTGCCTTGCCGTCATTTGCTTCTTCCTGCTCTTGCTCTCACCCTGTCAACGGCCCCGGCTTTCGCTCAGCAATGCGGCGGCGATTTCCGCCAGTTCCTTGCAGGGGTGAAAAAGGAAGCCGTTGCCAAAGGTCTTTCTGCGAAAGCTGCCGACGCAACACTGTCTGGCGCTCAAATTGATCGCAAGGTTCTCGCCCGTGACCGTTCGCAGGGCGTCTTCAAAATGCCCTTCGTAAATTTCTCCCAGCGCGTGATCTCCGGTCACCGGATGCAGCACGGCGCGAAAAACATGAAGAAGTATTCCGGCATCTTCGCCCGCACCGAAAAGGAATATGGCGTCCCTGCCCCCGTCATCACAGCCTTCTGGGCGCTGGAAACGGACTATGGTGCTGTCCAAGGCGATTTTAACACGGTCAATGCCTTGGCAACGCTCGCCCATGATTGCCGTCGCCCGGAGCTCTTCCGCCCGCAGCTGATCGCAGCCATTGAAATGGTGCAACATGGCGATCTTGATCCGCGCCGCACCACTGGCGCTTGGGCCGGGGAAATCGGCATGGTGCAAATGCTACCTGAAGACATCATCAAGTTCGGCAAAGACGGCAATGGCGATGGCCATGTAACCCTTAAGAAGAGCGCGGAAGACGCAATCCTGACCGCGGGAGCCTTCATCCAGAACCTTGGCTGGCGGCGTGGTGAACCATGGCTTCAGGAAGTTAAGGTTCCCGGTAATCTCGACTGGAGCAAAACAGGCCTCAAAACATCCATGCCAGTCGCCGATTGGGCCCGCCTTGGCATCACAGCACGTTCCGGCAAACTGCGCACGGATCTACCTGCATCACTGATCCTGCCGCAGGGACGGAAAGGACCGGCCTTCCTCGCCTATCCGAATTTCGATATTTACCTCGAATGGAACCAGTCGTTTGTTTACACGACGACTGCGGCCTATTTCGCGACCCGCCTTGGCGGTGCACCGGTTTACAACAAAGGCAATCCGGACAAGGGCCTCAATGATGCGCAAATGAAGCAACTGCAAACCAAGCTGCGCGCCATGGGCTATGACGTTGGCAAGATCGACGGCATTTTGGGTGCGGGCACACGGGGCGCTGCTCAGGACGTTCAGAAAAAGCTCGGCCTCCCGGCAGACGCTTGGCCAACGCCGGAGCTACTTCGGAAGCTGTAGTGTAAGCAAAGCCGAAGTTTAAAAATTCCGCTCAACTACTCTCCGGTATCCGAAGAGAGATGATTGTCTCCCTCCTCCAACCTTCGTTGTGCAAGAAACTGGGAAGCTGTCTGTTCTGACGCCAACTGCCATCCCTGTCCGGCATACTGGCCTGAGAACCACCAATAGATGAAACTGCCCCCAATCCCGCAAGGGATTAAGAACCACAAAGGCAATTTCATATCGAACATTGCATACACGGTCAGACAGACCAATAATCCACCAGCTAAATAATATACAAGTCCTTGCTTTTTAAATATTTCGCATATAGCTACAAAAAACATGAACTGCAGAATATTTATGACAAAAACCCCAAAAGACATGACCAGCCACACTAATAAGAAAGCCAGAAAATTCTCAAATATTCTTTCGAAATGAAATTCGCCTGAACGGGAAAACAAAGCGACAACTGATCCTATCAACAAAATACCCGCCGCCACAGCTGCACAGGCAAAAATGTATCCTTTAGCAATTCTCAACAGCGCCATTTGTGGTGTCCAGCAGTATCAGAGTTGCTCGAAGCTTACCTTTAGGAAGTTAAGAACACCCCCTCACCCACCCACATCTTCTGGCGCAATGGCCAGTGTCTTGACGATGGCATGAACAGAAACGCCTTCGGCGAGACCGAGGGTTGCGGCAGAGCGGCGGGTGACGCGGGCGAGAACGGAACCTGCTGGCGTCTTGACCGAAACAAGCGCACCCGGCCCCTCACCGCTTCTGATAGTTTCAACTGTTCCCGACAGGATATTCAGTGCGGACAGGCCTTCTGGTGCACGACGCGATAAGATCACGTCCTGAGCCGGGATACGAACCCGCAGTCGGTTCCCGATTTGCACCGGCACCTTGGGCAAAAGCAAGCGGATGCCACCAGCATCCAATTCCGACAGCCCGTCTTCGTGGTGTGCAATCACCACCGCCTCGATCAAGGCACCTGCGGCCCTTGCCCCAGCAGGCAACACCATCGGGTCGCCCAGCACTTCGACAGCAGGGCCTTGCTTGGCGACTTTCCCATCCTCAAGCGCCACAACCGTTGTCGCCAACCGGCCCACCTCCGTTGGAGAATGGCTGACATAAAGGATTGGCACGGACACTTCGTCCCGAAGACGTTCAAAGAACGGCAGGATTTCCTGTTTGCGCTCCTCATCCAGAGAGGCCAGCGGCTCATCGGCGAGGATCAGTTTCGGATTGGATAACAGCGCCCGACCAATCCCAACTCTCTGTTTTTCCCCCCCAGATAGCTTTTGAGGCCGCCGGTCAAGCAAATGCCCAATGCCCAGCATCTCAACAATCCGGTCCAGTTCGGCAGGTTGTTTCCCGCCGCCTGAAAACCAACGCCCATACAAAAGATTTTGGTGCACATTCAAATGCGGGAACAGCCGACCTTCCTGAAAGATGTAACCAAGCCGCCTCTGGTGCGGTGGTAGATTGGTTCCAGCCTCGCTGTCCAACAGAACCCAATCCTCGACCGATATCCGCCCGGCCCTTGGGCTGAGGAGTCCAGCAACCGCATTGATAATCGTCGTTTTGCCCGAACCGGAGCGGCCATACAGCACCGTTATTCCCGGAGGCGCTTCAAAATCGGCCTTCAGGGCAAACCCATCAAATTCATGAGCAAGGCGTACGGACAGGGTCATGCGCCACCTACCCGCTTCGCGACCCGCCGCGACAGCATCTCGGACAAGAGCAACGCGCCCATGGACACGATCACGGACACGATCACCAATCGGAGTGCTGAGTTTTCGCCGCCTGGAACCTGCAAAAACGCATAAATCGCGGTTGGCAGTGTCTGCGTTTGCCCCGGAATATTGGAGACAAAGGTGATCGTCGCGCCAAACTCGCCCATTGCCTTGGCAAACGCCAATATGCTGCCCGCGAGTACACCGGGCAGGATCAACGGCAGTGTAACGGTTACGAATACCCAGAGCGGCGATGCGCCAAGCGTTGCACTCGCCTGCTCCAGTTTCACGTCAACAGCCTCAATGGAAAGGCGAATGGCCCGGACCATAAGCGGAAATGCCATGATCGCTGCTGCGAGGGCTGCACCCGTCCAGCGAAACGCAAACACGATGCCGATATCTGCCAAGAAACCGCCCAAGGGTGCTTTGGGAGCAAAGGTAATAAGAAGCAGATACCCCGTCACCACCGGCGGCAGGATGAGCGGCAGATGCACAATCCCGTTCAAAAGCTGGCGACCGGGAAACGACCAGCGCGCCAGCGCATAGGCGGTCACTATTCCAAGCGGAAGACTGACCAGCGTTGCCCAAAAAGACACCTGCACCGACAGGAGAACCGCCTGCCATTCCGCCGGGCTCAGCATCATCCGCTCATCGCCCCAGTAGCAGTCAAAAAACCATGGGCCTTAAGCAACGCTTGCGCCTCAAGGCTTTTAAGATACGACATGAAATCCATCGCAGCTTTGGAGCCTCGCCCGTCGACCAAAGCGGCGGGATACCGGATTGGAGGGTGACTATCTTGCGGAAACCGGCCCAGAACAGTCACCTTGCGCTCAACAGCGGCATCTGTTTCATAAACAATGCCCAGTGGTGCTGCTCCCAGCGCCACCAACGCCATTGCGGATCTCACATTGTCTGATTGCGCAACCTGATCTCGAACGCTCAGCCAAAGACCGAGATGCTCTAAAGCGGCTCTGCCGTAAATCCCCGCAGGCACCGCCTCAACCAACCCCATCGCCAATTGTCCGCCATCAAGTGCATCCACAAGATCAAAATTGGATGTGATTTCGATCGGAGTCGTGTCAGACGCTGCGCCTGCACCGATCAACACCAGTCGATTACCCGCAAAATTGAACCGACTGTCCGGCTCCAGATACCCACCGCTCTCCAACTGGTCCATCCAGTCGCGATTGGCCGAGATGAAGATGTCAGCAGGCGCCCCGTATTCAATCTGACGCGCCAGAGCGGACGACCCAGCAAAGGACAAGACTATTCGGTTGCCGGTCCGTTTTTCAAACGTGCCTGCCAGATCCTCCAGAACGTTTTTCAAGCTGGCGGCCGCAAAGACCGTTACACTTTCTGCCCTTGCGGTGGCGTCCATTTGCCCCAAGACGCTCATGCTCATCAGGAAAGCGCCAAGAAGCAGGATAAACCTGCTCCCGAAACGTCTGTCCTTCCCGATGATTTGCATGCCGATCCCGCTATGCTAACCTGAATTTTGCCAACAATTACAGCACCGACCACGAATGGCAATCGCCTAAACGGAGAGCTTTAGCGCGGCGCCATGCGAATGGCACCATCGAGACGGATGGTTTCGCCGTTGAGCATGTCATTTTCGATAATAGCGCGAACCATCTTGGCATATTCCATTGCCTTACCAAGACGAGATGGGAACGGCACCTGAGCACCGAGAGAATCCCGCACCTCTTGAGGCAGGCCCATCAGCATCGGCGTTTCAAAGGTGCCCGGTGCAATGGTCATGACACGAATGCCGGATTTAGATAGATCCCGCGCGATTGGCAGGGTCATGCCTGCGACCCCCGCCTTGGATGCAGCATAGGCCACCTGCCCAATTTGGCCGTCAAACGCGGCAACAGATGCCGTGGAGACGATAACGCCGCGACCGCCATCCTCAGTGACAGGCTCTAGTCCCGCCATTCCCGTCGACGCCATGGCAATGCAGCGAAAGGAGCCCACAAGGTTCACATCGATCACCTTCTGGAACATATCCATCGGATGTGGTTCACCGCGCGATGTGGTTTTGGCAACTGGAGCAATGCCAGCGCAGTTCACAAGAATGCGTTCCTGACCATGGGCCTCGCGAGCGACCCTGAAACCGGCTTCTACGCTGGACTGATCCGTCACGTCGACTGACACAAACAGACCGCCAATTTCCTTGGCAGTTGCCTCACCCTTTTCCGCATCCCGGTCAAACAATGTGACCTTTACCCCTTCGGCAGCCATAATGCGGGCTGTTGCAGCTCCCAATCCGGACGCGCCTCCAGTTACAATTGCAGCTGTGTCTTGACCGACTTGCATGGCTTCCTCACGACTATTATTTTTAAACCATTATAATATAATGATTTTTTTAGATTGATTGACGAAAACGTCATTCGATAACCTGAAAGTGACGAAAAACCCTGCTTCGGTCAAGCATTTTGAATGCTGCTCAGGCCAATACCTGCAAATCCAATGGTTCGCGCAATCCCGCGACAGAACGCATCACGCGCCGCTCACCGGGTGCGCCGTCATATCCCTGCTCCAGAGCCAAATCGAAGGTGCTCGCATCCGTTAAAACGCAGGAGCATTCGGCCTTGTTGGCATCTTCCAACTTTGCGGCACGGTTCACAGCATCCCCAATAACGGTGAACTCCAATCGTTCACTGGACCCGACCACCCCAACGGTCACAGGCCCGGCAGACACCGCCGTGCCGACCAGGAAGTTTCTCGGCCATCCCAGTTCCCTGAACCGGGGCCCTTCGGCTGCTATTGCAGTTACCAGTTCCTGAGCAGCAGAAAGCGCATCAGAAGCATAACTGGTCGAGGGATGGACGGCACCGAAGGTTGCCAGAATCCCGTCACCTAGGAACTTGTCGATCCGGCCACCATGCCCCTTGATGATGCCAATGGCCGTTTTCTGATACGCAGCCAGAATTGCCATCACTTTAGCCGGAGGCAACTGGTCGGCAGTTCGTGTGAAGCCTCTAATATCGACATAAAGGATCGCCGCCTCTCGAACCGTCCCCTCACCGGCTTTCAGCGAACTTTCCGCATCCGTAATGGAGGCGGCAACTTCCGGCGCGAAAAAGCGTTTCAAATCGGACGCAGCCGCGTGGTCACGAACGGAAGAGAAAAGCAACTCGCGGCCCCGAAAGAGCGCTGCAGACAATAGAATTGTCACGGTGAGAATGACGACAGTCTTGTCTAACTCTGCCCCGATCAAAACGCTGTTTTCAGTGAGATATTCCACATAGTTTCGCGTGATATGCATGCCGTCCATATCTGACAGAACAGCATAGCCGACAAGGCCCAGCCACCCGGCAACGGCCACAAGCCCAGTGGTCAAGACAAACCGGGGATCGAACCGCAAAGCCCGAAGCCCGATGAAGATGAAAACATACATCAGGGTTGGTGCCTTGAGATAAAAGGTGGGCGGTTGGTTGTATTGGATATGGAAGGAGAAAATCAGCCCAACCAAAAGCGCCATATCGACACCAATCGACAGCAGGAGCAGCCATGTTGGCAGTTCAAATCGATATGACAGAACCAGTCGGACGACGGTAAAACCGAAATAAATCGCAAGAGCAACCGGTACAAAATTAAACCCATCTGCTCCTTCAGCACGCGGCGCAAGCAGATAGAGCGTTGAAAACAGGCTGACAATTCCGAGTTGAACCCATGAAATCAGGCGCTCGGACGCATTTTCACGTTCGCGGATTTCGGCGCGCACACGTTGCGGAATACCGGTTTCCGGCGGTCCTCCGCGGAGAATATAGGTAATCCATCCCGAACCATCCGACATACCTTGGCCAATGCTCCTAATTTCCGCCGTTTCCAACGCATGATTTCTGCCAGCGTCAGATATGACCAGAAGTCGGTTTTCCACCTTCAAAAAACAAGGTCGCTTGCCAATTTGTGATCGACCGTGAAGCCCGGATCAGGACTTGAGGGTCAGCCCCTCTCTTGCAACAAGCGTCCCCGGATAAACATCCGCGGCAACCTTTCCGATTTCGTCAAGCTCATCGTCAAGGCGGCGCGGATCGTGATGGAAGAGAACCGGCGTTTTCACCTCTGCTTCTCGCGCCAACTCAACGGCCTTTTGCCAAGTTGAATGTCCCCACCCGACATAAGTTTCGTATTCCTCGTCAGTGTACATGGCATCATAAATCATGATGTCTGCCCCTTCGACGAAGCCGGGGAGCTTTGCGTCGATCTCCGCATTGCCATGTTCATGGTCCGTGATGACGCAAATCACCTTGCCCTGGAATTCAATGCGGTAACCGCAGGCTCCACCTGGATGATTGAGACGCATTGTGCGCACGGTCGCATCGCCACAAACCGGCAACTCGGTTCCAACCTGATAATCACAGAACGAAAGCGCTTTCAGCGACTTTGCGGCCAAGGGGAACACGGGCGGGGACATGATGCGATTGACCACATCTGCTAGTTTCAGCTCAGGTTCTTCAAAGTGACCCGCCCATGCGTTGATCCGGGAATCCGGGTCAAAGGCTGGCCAAAAGAACGGCAAACCGCAAATGTGATCAAGATGCGTGTGCGTGAAGAGAATATCCATGTCAGCGGATTGTTTTTTCTGGCACAGTTCCATTCCAAGGTTACGAGCGCCAGACCCACAATCGACCAACATGCGCGCGTGCCCTGCCCGAACTTCCAGACAGCTGGTTTCTCCTCCATAGCGAAGGGTGCCGACACCGGGCGTTGGAGTGGAACCTCGCACACCCCAGAACCGCAGGGAAAACTCTTCAGACACTCAGGTTCCTCGCTTCCTCGAAATATCGATACTGCCAAGCCCAGCTATTCGTGAAAGACGTTGACACTATCCAAACTTCTACTTTTGCGCTGCAGCCAAATCTCGTGTTGTTCTCTCCAGTCGAAGCGCAAGTGTTCTCATCACCTCTAGTGATATATCGGGAAACTCGGTCAGCAATTTCAAGAAGTCATCCTTGGAAACTGTCAAAACATCCATGTCCGAAGCCGCAGTCAGGCTGGCGGTTCGGGGCACATCACAAATAATTGCGATCTCGCCAACGATGTTGTTTTCCGCCACTTGAGCGACAGTTTTTTCGCCATCCGGCGTGTTCACAAGAACGTCTGCCGTACCTTTAAGGATGATAAAGGCAGAATCTCCCGGTTCGCCCTGAACACACAGCCGCTCGCCTTGCTGATACTCTGTTCGATCACTGATAAACGCAAGCAACCTCAGTTTTGTCTCGTCGATGCCTCGAAAGAGCGGTACGCGCCGCAGGGCTTCGACTTCTGTTTCCAAACTCATTCCGACCTCCCGCTCAACGCGTCATTTGTGAAACAAACAAATGCGGTTGGCTTTTTCATCCACAAAAGCACTTTAAAACCAATCACTCAAGCCTTCCGACGAGAGGTTGACGATATGCGCCCCTGATCCATCACGGCATGGGCTTCAAATTCCGCTGCAAGCTCTTCATTGGGAACGCCGAACACCAGGGTACGTCCCTTCAACAGCTCTCTCAAAGAGGCGCGAAGGTCACGGTCTTCATCATTGAGACCCGTCGCGATATCATCAAGGATGGTGATCCGGGCGTTTTTCAGGAGGCCGCGCACAAGCGCCAGACGGCGACGCTGCCCCGCAGACAACCGCGATCCGGCAACACCCACATTATAGCCAAATCCGGCATACATGATTGGCTCCCGCAGCCCCATTTCTTCCACCAAAGACCGGATCACCTGATCGATCCGCTGACGTGCATCCCGGCGATCGACCCGCGCACGGCCAAACAGAAGATTGTCTTCAATTGTAAGCGGAGGAAGATACGTTTCCGGATCTATGCCGACAAAGTTCTCGCTGTTGCCAACCACGCGTTCCTGGAACTGTTTGCGCGCCTCAATGACCTCAGCTTTCAACTCGTCGGTCATGATGCCCAAGCGGTGTCTGGCTGGAACCAATTTGAACGCAAGCCCAACAAGACGAGATTTATCATTGTCAGTAAGGCCCGGGCGTTGATTGCCGGATTTGGCGACCCGGACGATCCGATCAAACTCCGGCAAATCTTCCTGCGTGATAAACGAATAGGTCCCCAGCAAGCCACTGTCTCCAGAGACGTTGGCAAAGAGTTCCACCATGGTTTCCGCGATCTTCAGGCCGATTTCTCGAAGCTTCAGATCAAGACCGGTCTCTGCAAGGAAGGCTTTGACTTCCGGCACATCCGGAATCTGTTCCATTCCCATCTCAGGGTCTGTTGGAACAGCGAAGAACAGGTTCTCTGCCAAGGTTGCACTGGCATTGAAACTGTCGAGGTTCCAAAGCTCAACAAGATTGGCAAGGTTCGGATCATCTGCAATCCGATTGGCCAAGGTGGAGCGCACTGACAAGATACGATCCGCAAAGGCATCATCCATCGATGGATCGAAACGCGACTGCAGGCCAAGGCGGTAGATATCAGCATCTAGCCCCACTGCGGTTAGCAATGACAGCGCTTTTTGGTCCAACTCAGCCGCATTCGTGACACCAGCGGCCGGATAGTCTTCCCAGCTTGCTGCAATGTCATAGGTCGGATTTTTGGTTTCCTTGGCCTCGCTCAACCGGCGCTGATAGTCACGCAAGTCTTCGCCCTGCCGCTCAACGGTTTCAAGCGGTCGGTGACGCAGACCATAATAGAGATTGTCCCGAATGGTCCCTGTCCAAACGTGGATTGAACCGCCCACAAATGCGACTTCACGCCCCAGGGTTGCCTCACTCAAGCGATCAAGATTTTGCCCACCTATTTCCACACGCCCCGAAGATGGGCTAACCAGTCCCGCAGCTAGTTGCAGAACCTCTGCCCGTCCGGAGCCGTCTCCGCCAACGACTGCAAAGTTGTTGTTCTCCGGGATTTTTAAAGAAGCATCAAAAACCTCCTGCCCCGCAGCTCCGCCGGAGAAGGTGACATTCTGGAAGACAATGTCGCCCTCCAGTTTGACGGTTTCATCACCTGTCAGGCGCTCGACGGGATAGATGTCAGCTGGATCAAAATTCTCCACAACGGTCTGGTACTTGACCGAAACATCCGCCGTCATCTGATAATAAGCCAGCAGCTCTTTCCATGGGCCGGCCAGATCTTTATAGGCCGCAATCACCGCCAAAAGGGCACCGATACTCAAATCCCCTTCGATCACCAGGTACCCGCCAATCAGGTAGAAGAAGAACGGCGTCAGCTGGTTCATGAAGTTATTGAGAAATTTGATGAAATACTTCCGGTTAAAGATCTCGTATCGGATCTTGAAGTTCTCATAGAGCCGGTCGGACAGGTCGGCGGAATGCCACGCGGATGCATCATTTGCGTGGATTTCGGGCACACCCGTAATGCTCTCCCCGACCTTGTCAGCAATCAAACGGACATTTTTGACCCGTCGCCGGGACAGCAAGACAACTTTCCGCTGAAGCTTTGGAATAATGTATGCCTGAATGGGGTAAGAGCTGATGGCGGCAAGACCAAGCAGAGGATCCTGCATGAAGATGAAGCCGAGCTGCACAAAGAGCATACCGCCCTGATAAGCGGGCAGCGCGAAAGCTTCTCCGATAAACCCGCCGACATCCTCCACTTCCGATGTGATCATCGGAATGATCTCGCCAGAGCTTATTTTGCGGAAATGAGGGAGGCGAAAACGCAACACACGTTGAAAAAGTTCGAACCGCAACCGGCGCAACATGCGCTCGCCCAAACGCCCTTTATAGACGTTGATATAAAGTTTCAGTCCGTTCGAGACGACAACAAGTCCCAGAAACGAAAAGCATAGGAAAATCAAATAGGAGATTTGATCGAATTCGAAAGACAAAATGCTCCTGGGGAAACCCTCCCCCTGCACAGCATCATTGACGATCAGCTTCGGAAGCTCCAGCAGTATATATGTGACCGGATAGGATAATACAGTTATAAGTAGAATAAATATTTGCTGGCGTGCGCTGAACTTCCAAATAAAACTGAAAAGATTCTTTTCCATTGCGCCATCCGAAATGAATACTGCCCGCCTGACCCTCGAGTCAGATCGGGAATATTACCCATTAAGTTGGAATGTGCCAGTCACGATTCTCCCAGCAGGTTTCATCAGCCATTGACGCACACTCACAGTTTTGAAAGGGTGGGCTCCTCAACAGACACAGAAAGACGTGACAACTTGGCGTTTGGCGGTGCATAAGGCCGCACACGTGCCAGGAAATCCAAAAAGCCAAGTATGCGTTCCAAATCGCCAAAGATCCTTATTTATAGTCATGACTCCTTCGGACTGGGACACCTGCGCCGCTGTCGTGCAATCGCGCATTCCCTTGTCAAAGCCTACGGCGAGCTTTCTGTTCTGATCCTGTCGGGCTCACCGATCATTGGCAGCTTCGAGTTTCGATCCCGCGTAGATTTCGTCCGCATTCCAGGTGTGATCAAATTGCGGGACGGCGAGTACACACCGCTTTCCTTGCATCTGGACATTGAGCATACGCTGGAAATTCGCTCATCCATTATTGAGCACACTGCGAAGGTGTTTGAACCGGACATCTTTATCGTCGACAAGGAGCCCTTGGGGCTACGCGGCGAAGTTCTTGGCACTCTGGAAGCTTTGAAGCACACCAAGACAAAGCTCGTGCTCGGCCTTCGGGATGTCATGGACGATCCCGAAATTCTGGCACAAGAGTGGGAACGCAAGTCTGTCATGCCTGCGCTCAAGGATCTGTATGACGAGATTTGGGTTTATGGCCCCGAAGGCGTCTGCAATCCGGTTGAAGGCATTGACCTTCCCAATGGTGTTCCGGAAAAACTTCGCTACACAGGATATTTGCGGCGTCATCTGCCTGAAAACGCGGAAGGAGCACCTCTGCCTGCGCCATTTGGTGAACAGCCCTATATTCTTGTGACACCGGGTGGTGGCGGCGATGGCGTGGAAATGGTGGACTGGGTCATGCGTGCCTACGAAGCGCACAGTCGGCCTTTGTTCCCTGCCCTGATCATTCTTGGCCCCTTCATGCCGGCTGCTGCAGTCACGCAATTTACCGAACGCGCTGAACATCTGCGGGATGTTGAAATTCTGCGCTTTACGCCTCAAATCGAGCCCTATCTTGCCAGCGCCACGGCCATTGTCGGCATGGGCGGTTACAACACGTTCTGTGAGATCCTGTCCTTCGACAAGCCCACCTTGATGGTTCCACGCATTGTTCCACGCCGCGAACAAGCCATCCGGGCTGCGCGCGCTGAAGAGCGCGGGCTTCTGAAGGTTCTGCCGATCGACAAATACCCGGACCCACACTTGATGACCGAAGCATTGGCGGAACTTCCCCATGCTCCATGCCCGTCAGCAGCTGGTATCGAGAACCTCATGCTTGGTCTGGACCTCATTGGTGATCGCGTTGGCGAAATCCTTGAAGAAAACCGTGCCGAAGACCTCCCCCGCCAGATTGTCAATTTCTAAGTGAGCCGGGCCGCCTGTCGAACCGCTCCTGCTTAATCGAGACTTGCCATGTCCCGCATCGCCGTCGTGGTGAAAGGCTATCCTCGCCTTTCCGAAACTTTTATTGCTCAGGAAATCTTGGGGCTGGAGCAACGCGGCATCCCGATCCTTATCGTTGCCTTGCGCAAACCTTATGATCCTTACATTCATGACCTGCATCGAAAAATCTCTGCAGACGTGATGTATCTGCCGGAATATGTGAAAGATGACCCGGCCCGGGTAGCACGAGCGAAACGCTGGGCTGAAAAACAACCGACCTACGAAAAAGCTAAAGCCCTGTTCGACAAAGACTTTGCGCAAGAAAGTAATGCGGGCCGCCAAAGACGTTGGGCACAGGGCTGCGTCTTTGCTTATGAACTTCCTGAAGACATTTCGTGGATACACACCCACTATTTGCACACCCCCTGCTCGGTCTCGCGGTACGCTGCACATTTGGCCGGTAAGGGTTGGTCCTTTTCCGCCCACGCCAAGGACATTTGGACCAGCGAAGAATGGGACCTGCGGACCAAGCTGGATGACGCCGCTTGGGGCGTGACTTGCACCAAAGTCAATGTCGATCATCTGAAGTCCCTCTCTCAAAACCCGGAGAAGGTCGAACTGGTATATCACGGCCTCGATTTTTCCGGATTCCCGGAACCGTCCGACAAACCTCCCCGCCGAGATGGAACAGAAGATCCGGTTCGGTTGGTTTCAGTCGGGCGGGCGGTAGAGAAAAAGGGCTATGATGATCTTCTTGCTGCGCTCAAAAGCCTTCCTGAAACGCTGAACTGGCATTTCACCCATATTGGCGGCGGCGAACTGTCAGACACGCTCAAGGCTCAGGCAGATGCGCTTGGACTTGGTGAGCGGATCACCTGGCGCGGTGCCCAGCCTCGTGAGGAGGTCATCAAGACCTGTCAAATGTCAGACCTTTTCGTCCTGCCGTCCAAGCTGGCGAAATCCGGCGACCGCGATGGTCTGCCAAACGTTTTGATGGAAGCGCAATCGATGGGCATTTGCTGCCTGTCCACCTCGGTGTCCGCCATCCCGGAACTCATCATCTCTGGAGAAACCGGCGTGCTGGTTCCGCCAGCAGATCCAAAAGCACTGGGCCCGGCCCTTCAAAAACTGATTGAAGACCCAGCGAAGAGAAACAAAATGGGCAAGGCTGCCGCGCATCACGTACGCCATCACTTTGCTAGCGCGCCGGGTCTCGACCAACTGACCGAAAAATTCAAAAAGGTGCTCTGACAGGCAGATCGGCCCATGAAAGTAGCCTTTACAGCACCGATGAAACCTCTTGATCATCCGGTTCCTTCCGGGGATCGGACGATGGGACGGTTGTTTGTTCAGGCACTGAAAGTAGGTGGGCATGAGGTCGACATTGTCTCAAGCTTTCGCAGCTGGACAAAAACAGCAAATGAAGAAGTTCAGCGCGCCATTCGCGACGACGCATGGCGAGAAGCTGACCGAATTGCCGAGAACTGGGAGCAATCCGGCAGCAAACCCGATATCTTTCTGACCTATCACCTTTACCACAAGGCTCCAGACTGGATTGGGCCCAGGCTAGCAGAGCGGTTCGACCTTCCTTACGCAATTCTCGAGGCAAGCCGCGCTCCCAAACGCCAGACCGGTGACTGGGCCTTTGGCTTTGCCGAAGCGGATAAGGCTCTAACGCGAGCTGATATAGTCGGGGCGCTTCATAATGCTGATGCCGGTTGCCTTCGCCCAGTGTTGAACAACGACCACCTATCGATCATGTTGCCGTTCATAGACACCGCTCCTTTCGAAGCCGCCAAAAAAACGCGGTCAATTGAGACACCGCTCAAGCTTCTCACCGTTGGCATGATGCGGCCCGGAGACAAGACAAAATCCTATGAGGTTCTGGCAGCTGCCCTGAACCACATTGCTGATTTGCCCTGGCAGTTGACCATAATTGGCGACGGCGAAACCAGAGAGCAAATTCTCTCCCTTTTCCCGCAAGATCGGATCATCTGGCTCGGAGCCCTGCCGCCAGAAGACTTGCCCGAGCAGTATGCCGCCCACGACCTTTTCGTCTGGCCCGCCATACGTGAAGCTTTCGGCCTTGTGTTTTTGGAAGCGCAAGCAAGCGGTTTAGGCGTTATCGCCGGTGATACATTTGGGGTGCCCGATATCGTAAAGAACGAAAAGTCCGGCTTTCTGTCGAAAGAAGGCGATGTTGAGGCTTTTGCGAGAAATTTGAGACGTGCGCTTGAAAACCCGGTCCTCTGCCGCACACTCGGCAAATCAGCTCTTGATCATGTAAAAGCAAATCACACACTTAAAGCCGGGGCCGACAGACTGACCCGCTTTCTGTCTGCCGCCATTGCCAACCATTCTCGCCGGATACCATCCTGAACCCATGCCCTTCAACGTTTTCATTCATGTGCAGCACCTTCTCGGAACCGGGCATGCAGTGCGCGCGGCCGGCATTGGCAAGGCCTTGATAGCCAAGGGCGCGAAAGTGACATTGGCGACCGGCAACACTTTACCACCGACGCTCGATACTGGCGATCTGACCATCATCAATCTGCCAGCGGTGCGCAGCCCGGACGCAAGCTTCAAGCGCCTTGTCACTTTAGGCAATGAAGATATTGACGAAGCTTGGAAAAAGGCTCGCGTTGAATCAACACTTGAAGCCTTTAAAAGCGATCGCTTCGATCTGCTCCTCACGGAAACCTACCCATTCGGACGTCGGCAGTTCGAGTTTGAATTGAGCGAGTTGCTCAAAACTGCCAAGACCTGCTCGCATCCGCCGATGATCGCAACGTCAATCCGCGATATTCTGGTACGCAAGCAGGAACTTTGGAAAGAGGAATGGATGGCCGATCAGGCCCTTGCCTTCTACGACCGCATTCTCATTCATTCAGATCCGGATTTCGTTCAACTGGCAGACAGTTTTCCGTTCGCGAACAAAGTGGATCATTTGGTTCGCTACACAGGCTATGTCGGCGGCGGGGATCGTCCCGAACCGCCGGATGGTGTGGGCGATGACGAAGTAATTATTTCTTGCGGTGGCGGAGCCGTTGCCGAAGCGCTGCTTTCTGCAGCGCTCGAAGCGCGCCCTCTTTCCCGGCGCGCAGAAGACACCCTTTGGCGCATTCTTGTAGGTCACGATGTGTCCGATAGCGCCTTTGAAATACTGAAGAAAAACGCTTCCAGCGGCGTGATCGTCGAACGCGCACGAAAGGACTTTCCGGGCCTCTTGAAACGCGCCCGATTGTCCGTCAGTCAGGCCGGCTACAACACCGTTCTGGACATTCTGAAAGCGGGAGTTCCAGCTGTCTTTGTCCCCTTTGCTCAAATCAACGAAACGGAACAAGCCCAACGGGCCGAGGCGCTCGCCGCCCATGGCCGCGCTGTTGTGACAGCTGAAAAAGACCTAACACCGGAGCGATTGGCAGCAAGTATTGATGATGCCCTTGCCCTGCCCCGCTCAAGCCACCAGGTTCAGCTGGGCGGCGCGGAACAAAGCGCTGAAATACTGATCAACGACCTGAAAGAGCGCGCAGCATGAATGCGGACCTCACCCGGTTTCGACAAGACTTGACGGACCATCTTGACTGGTTTGCCGAGCGCGGCAAGAAGGTTCGCTTCTGGTGGCGCGATGATGATGCGATTGAGCCGACGGACGACCTCGACCACCTGTTGTTGATCGCCAACACCCACAAGGTGGATGTGGCTCTTGCCGTCATCCCGAAGGATGCGACAGAGGCATTGGCCACCCGCCTTGCAAATGAACCTCACGCTGTGGTGCTGCAACACGGCTGGCAGCACAAGAACTTTCAACGCAAGGATCTTGGCGAAAAGGCAGCCGAACTCGGCACGCGCCGAGACCCGGACGAGCTTTTGGGCCAGCTGGCACAAGGGCATGATCGTCTCAAGGCTTTGTTTGGCGATAAGTTTATCCCTGCAATGGTTCCGCCATGGAACCGAATCGCGCCCGAAATCTCTCGCCGCCTGCCCTCCATTGGCCTCACAGGCCTTTCCACCTTCACATGGCACAATTTCCCGCGGGCTGGACAGGTGCAGTCTCATGTCGACATGATCAAATGGAAAAAGGACCGCCGCTTTATCGGCTGGGAGAGCGCCCGGCTGCGCCTTGATCTCCAATTGTGTCGGCGCCGGACAAATCCGTCAGAGCCGCTCGGCATCCTGTCCCATCACCTTGCTCATGACGAAGGCTGTTTCGAGTTCCTTCAAGAGCTCCTCGCGATCGCTGCCCATCACGACGGCGCTAAATGGCCGCGAATACAAAACCTATTCTAAATTTTAACCACCAAACCTCTAATAACGTTAGGTCATTTTAAAATCGCAATTGGACCAGTCCAATCGTATTTTAGAGGCTAGCCTAATGAAGTTTGACCCCTTCCAAGCGGTAGAAATCAAGGTCTCTCCGACCGCACACCTATTCAGGTTAATTATTGAAGTCTTTTTAATACTATTATTTATTTTCGGAATAAAAGTCATTATCGAAGAACCATTCAATATAATGACAATTCCAGCTGTAATTCTCATATCTGCTATGATTCTATATTTCCTATTCCTTTTGCCATTGCGCATGAAGTCCCTCAACACAAAGGCACCTGCCATTCTCATCGGTCCGGAAGGGTTTCTGGACACAAGGGTAATCAACAAGCCCATTAGATGGAATGAAATTGAAAGTATCAAAATCTTCAGTTTCGCCAGAGTTTACCTAATTGCTATTTCAACCAATGAAAAACGAAATTTGAACCAGAACTTCTTGAATTTGTACCAGCCAATTCTGAAATTAAATGAACCCAACTTCCTCTTGTACCCTATTGAAGGATTGTCGATTAGTTTAGAGCAGTTCGACGAATATATATCGTCTTACGAATACTACTGGAACAACCCGGTGATCAAAGAAAAATCAGGTTTAGGCAAAACGTTATTTGAGCTGCATGCACGGCACACAACCGAACAGCCTGATACCACTTGGGAAACACACGGCGACTTTGTCCAAGACGATAACGAAGATACAGGCAATGATGAAAAGCGGCGAGAACGAGATTAAACCGCCTCGATTTGCGGAAGATCTGAAGCGTAGGCAAAGCGGTTTTTGCCGCCGGACTTGGCAAGATACATAGCCGAATCTGCGCTTTTCAAAAGCGATGAGACCTTCTTGCCGTCGTTCGGATAGCTTGCAATGCCTATGCTCACGCCGAGGCTGACCGGAAGACCGTCACGGCCAAATGGCGTATCCAGCGCGCCGATGATGGCACGGGCTTTTCGGACAACGCTGTCATCATCCTTGGCATGATGAAGAACAACGAGGAATTCGTCTCCACCAAGACGCGCGAGAAAGTCACCGTCATCCAGACAAATACGGAAGCGCTTGGAGATGGTTTTGAGCACTTCGTCGCCAAAATCGTGACCCAATTGATCATTCACCGCTTTAAAGCCGTCCAGATCGCAAAAGAGAATGGAAACGGATGTCCGCGGGTTTGAATGCGCGTCCTCGACCAAGGCCTCAAGATGCTCCAGCGCAGCCTTTCGGTTTGGGAGCTCCGTTAGTGCGTCATGATTGGCCATATGAGAGAGCTGTTGTCTCAACAATTCCCGGTCGGTTGCAAATTCCTTAAGACTGATAAGCGCTGCCGCCATAAGACCGACCTCATCTTTTCGGTCTGAAACGGAGACATTCGTGTTCAAATCATTTGCGGCCAACCGCTGCATTGTGCCCACCATCGACAGGATCGGTAATGAGAGGTCTGTTGCCAATATATAACCAAGCACCGCGATCAACACGCCAAGAGCAATCCCGATCACGACCAGATACCGGCTTAGCTGACTAACCGGCTTCACAACTTCCGCTTCATCGACCTCGGCCAGAACAGCCCAACGCACGCCCATGATATCCAAGGGTTTGTAAGCTGAATAAACCGGAATATTCCGATAATCGTCCGTGACTTGAACGCCCTCTTCCCCCGAAAGCGCAAGCCGAACCGACGCCGTATCGACGGACCGCGTTAAGATGCTGTTGGCGAAAAAGCGCGAGTCGCTGCGCATGGTCTTGTCAGCACCAACCAGATAGGTCTCCCCTGACTCTCCCATACCGGCGGTGACCTGCATGATGGAATTAACCATTTCAATTGAGATTTGAAACGCCAGCACGCCCAGAAGCTCGTGATTATCATCAAACACAGCCTTTGCAATAAAACCGGCAGGCGCGTCATTGCTCGGTGCATAAGGATGGAAATCAGAGAAGACCGGTGGTCGCTTGTTTTTGTTTTGAACCGCCAATTCGAAAGCGTGAGCAAGTCCAGAAGGCTTACTCGAAGTTAAAACATTGGTTGCAAAGTCATTTTCCTTCAGCGCAGTGTAGATGATATTGCCTTCAGGATTGATGAAAAAGATGTCGTAGAAATTTGCTGTCACAATCAGTGTATTGAAGGTTGGATGATACTTCTCATGCAATGCGCTGTAGTAAGAGCCATCCGGCGCTGCCAGATACTTGAATTTCTGCCCGTCATGATACGGGTTCTTCAGGATGTATTTCTCTTGAAGATAGACTTCCTTTTCGCCGTCGATCTGCTCCCATGCCGTATTCAGCTCGGCAAACGAGTTACGGATCAAAGGGCTTTGCGTATGAAATACCAGTTCGTTTTCAATGGTTTCAAAATATCGCGATAACGCATGCTCTCGCGACTCCAACAGCGCATAGAGTTTCGATTTCGCCTCGTCATGGAGCGCAGACGTCGCTTGCAGATAGGCCACGATTCCCGTCACAAGTGCCGCCAGCAAGGCGAAGCAAATCATCACCAATGGAAACTTCAACGTGATCCTGACATCTCTCAGCATCGGCTCAACACACTCCCCCCCGCGCTGTCCAAAGTGACGACAGCGCCAAACAACTGTATTCCAACACGATTGTCGCCCTCACCACGACAAGAATGCGGTGGAAACAATCGAAATACAGCTTTTACGAGTATAAATAACACATATTTTCGAAAATCCAGAATAAAGGGACGCGGAACTCAAGATTTTACTAAAAATAGTAAATATTTAAAATTCAACTATAGGTTATTTTACGCAAAGAACGCTCTCCTCACTTGCTGCTACCTTGCAGAAATCCGCGGTAATTTCGCTTTAAAAGAGCAAGCTTCGGGTCAATATAGGTCTGACAAAACGGACGCTCTGCGTTCTTCAGATGGTAGTTTTGAAACCGCTCCTCGGAAGCGCGAAAGCCGCGATAGTCCAGAACCTGCGTGACCAACGGCTCGTCAAACTCCGCTTGAAGCCTCAAAAGAATCTGCTGCACCTCAGACGACTGGTTCTCATCAAAGACATAGACTGCACTGCGATACTTGCCGCGCATCTTGTGGTTGGAGGTGGAGGCATGCGTGCGAAGGTGAATCTCGGTCAGAACCTCCAGCGGGATGATCCCGGGGTCGAACGTCACGCCAACAGCTTCCGACCAACTGTCATGCGGCGGATCGGACATAATGAACCCCTGATCGACCAGGCTGACGCCAGCAAGAGCCTGAAACACAGCTTCCGTGCACCAGTGACACCCGCCGCCAAATCCGATTTTCTGAAGGTCTTTCATCGCCTTACCCCATGGGCTGAGGCTCTAGATTTGTGATCGGCACAACAGTTCGACAAGGGCAGCGTGAAACAACTCTTCATCACCAGGAGTTGACAGGTGAAATGGTTTCGAATTGAAACACATGGCAATCATTCCCATCCCCAAATGTCCCGAATCAAGTGCGGGACGGCACCTTGCAAATCCGCCCCACCGTCCCGGCCTTCGCGCCGGAACCCCACCTAAGGGATTGACACAAAATTCCATTTGGAACTCGTACAAATCACCTTAAGATCCCACCTCGTGATTTTTTGTCATTTCAGGAGCGCCCATGTCCCACGATCATGACCACGATCATTCCGAGCTTTCGGACATCGAACTGCGTGTCCGAGCGCTGGAGACGCTGCTGACAGACAAGGGCTATATCGATCCACCTGCTTTGGACGAACTGATAGAGACCTACGAGACCCGGATTGGACCGAAGAACGGCGCGCGCGTGGTAGCCCGTTCGTGGGTTGATCCGGAGTATCGCAAGCGCCTCCTGAGTGATGCGACTGCAGCAATTGCCGAATTCGGTTTCACAGGCCGTCAGGGCGAGCACATGGTGGCGGTGGAAAATACGCCCGAGACCCACAACATGGTCGTTTGCACCTTGTGCTCCTGTTATCCGTGGACCGTGCTCGGCCTTCCTCCCGTCTGGTACAAATCCGCCCCTTACCGCTCCCGCGCCGTACGCGATCCACGCGGCGTTCTTGCCGAGTTGGGCATCATCTTGCCGGAAGAGACACAAATCAAGGTCTGGGATTCAACGGCGGAAGTCCGCTATCTGGTTATCCCCATGCGCCCGGTGGGAACAGAGGGCTGGAGTGAGGACAAGCTTGCCGAGCTTGTGGTGCGCGACAGCATGATCGGCACGGCCCTCGCTCTCGATCCCGCCAAACTGGAGACTGCCGCATGAATGGCGCACAGGACCTCGGCGGCCAGATGGGCTTTGGCCCCATTGAGATCGAAGAAAACGAGCCGAACTTTCATGCCGAATGGGAAGAACGTGCCTTTGCGCTCACTCTTGCTATGGGCATGACCGGCAGTTGGAACATCGACACCTCCCGCCACGCCCGCGAGACGTTGCATCCGGTCGATTATCTTTCCTCCAGCTATTACGAAATCTGGACCAAGGGTCTGGAAAAGCTGCTGTTGAGCACAGGTCTTGTGTCGGCAGAAGAACTGAAGGTCGGACAGGCGCTTGGCCCGGCAGCTCCGGTCAAGCGGATCGCCAAGGCGCAGGACGTTGCCGCGATCCTCGCCAAGGGTGGGCCGGCTGACCGACCAGAAACGCAGGCCGCACGTCACAAGGTGGGCGACAAGGTGCGCACCAAACGCATGCACCCGGAAGGCCACACCCGCCTGCCGCGCTATGCCCGCAACTGCATTGGCGTAATCGAGGCCGTTCACGGCGTTCATGTCTTCCCGGACAGCAATGCTGCCGGAAAGGGCGAAGCACCGACCTGGCTATATAATGTCACCTTCAAGGGAAAGGACGTCTGGGGCGAGGACAGCGACCCGACCCTGACCCTCCAGATTGACCTGTGGGAGCCCTATCTTGAACCCGCCTGACCTTCTCGCCGCCCTGCCCGCCATTCCGAAAGATGAAGGCGGACCGGTTTTTGCCGCTCCGTGGGAAGCCCGTGTTTTTGCCATGACTCTGAAGGCTCATGACGCCGGCCTCTTCAGCTGGAACGAATGGGCGGAAACCCTTGGCACCGAACTGCACAAGGATGATGATCTGCCTTTGGGCACAACCGCCCCCGGCTACTACGACCACTGGCTTTCCGCGTTTGAAAGACTGCTGACCCAAAAAGGCATCGCTGCAGGGTCGGTCCTCTCAGACCTCAAGCAGGCTTGGGAAAATGCGGCCAAATCCACGCCGCATGGCGAACCAATAGAGTTGGCACGATAAGTTCGAAGTCGCTTCACCGCCGTCCCGGACTTGCTCAGGGACCATCTAAGTTGCTGCAGGAGGTCCCAGATCAAGTCCGGGACAACAGAACAAAACTGAGAGATCAGCGAACCGGCTTAACAATCCGCATGCGCCAGGTGACGTTCTTCTTGTCCGACGTCAGGCGATAGTCGTCGAGAACGTCCCACTTTGTCTCATCGTCCGTAGCATCCCAAAGCTTGGCAATCAGCTTGTTGGCTCCAGAAGTCGGCTTGTTCGGCGCATACATCGAGAACGCGATGACGCCGTCTTCCTTCAGGAACGGCACATAGCGGGCTACAACCGCGCCGGGATCTTCGGCAAAATGCAGCACCTCATTGAAGACGATGGCCGAAAAGGTTTCACCTTCATTCGGCGTGAAGGAGTGCATGTCCCCAGCCCGCAAGGACGCAATCTCTGGATCAACATTGGCAATTTTCAGAGAAGCCGGGGATAGGTCGACACCGACATAGCGCTTCAACCCCATCGGTGCGAGGCGTTCATACAAAAGCCCTTCACCACACCCGATATCCAGAACCTCGGCGTTGCTTTCTGTCAGATTGAGCCACATGCCGATAATGCCATACCGCCCGCTTTCTGGAAGCGAGCGCAAAAACGCCCAGCGCCCGGCTTCATATTCTTCATCCCACCCTGCAGCGGTGCTGGCATTTTTCGACATAAGGTACTCCAACCTGCAATAACCGCCTGCGGAGGAACGCAGGCGGGAGAAAATCTTGATAACAGATCACTTATAGGGATCGGCAGCGTCGCGCAAACCATCGCCAAGGAAGTTGAACGCCAGAACCACAATAATGATCGGGATAACCGGTGCCATGAGCCATGGATAGACCGTCACCACCGAGATATTCTGCGCTTCATTGAGCAAAACACCCCAGGAAACGGACGGGCGGCGAAGCCCGAGGTTCAGGAACGACAGCGCCGTTTCCCCCAAAATCATGGAGGGAATGGACAGCGTGGCAGACGCGATTACGTGACTGGAGAAGCCTGGAAGCAGATGGCGAGTAATCACCCGCTTTGGCTTTGCCCCCATCAAAACGGCAGCCTTCGCGTATTCTTCTTCGCGCAAGGACAACAGCTTGGAGCGCACTGCGCGGGCCAGCCCCGGCCAGTCCAGCAACCCGAGAATGATCGTCAGGCCGAAATAAATCCAAACCGGGCTCCACGTCACCGGCAAGGCAGCAGAAAGCGCCATCCACAGCGGCAACTCGGGCAGCGAGCGCATGATCTCGATTACACGCTGGATCAGGTTATCGGCAATACCGCCGAAATACCCTGCAATCCCACCAAAAAAGAGCCCCAGCACGATAGAAATCGTCACCCCGACGAGGCCAACGGTGAGTGAGAGACGCGCTCCATAGACCAGACCTGAGAACATGTCCCGCCCGAGCCTGTCAGTGCCGAGCAGAAACAGCGTTCCTCCTTCCGCCGGGCAGAACAAATGAAAGCTCCCGCCCCAAAGGCCCCAGAATTGGTACTCATCGCCAAAACAGAAATACCGGATCGGTTGAACATCGGTTCGGTCTTCAGAAAAGACCCACTTCATGCTGTTCAGATCGATCTCAGATTTCATGCCATAGACAAACGGGCCAACAAACTGCCCCTCGTGAAAGAGATGCAAACTTTGCGGGGGCGCATAAAGGTGTTGGCTGTCGCGCGTGTTGGCCGTGTAAGGAGCGATTATTTCTGCAAACGGCACACACAGGTAAAACAGGATGAGGACTACTCCCGACCAAACCGCAAGCTTGTGGCGTTTGAACTTCCACCACATGATCTGCCATTGAGAGGCCTGATAGAAGCGCTCCTGCTCCGGTGAGAGCTCTTCTGTTGTTGCCGGGTTAAACGGCGTCGGGTCAACATAATGCTCGACTTCATGCGCCGCTGCTTCGGGCTTTTTATCCAGATGATCGGTCATTGGGATGCCCTCCCCCCGAGACGAATTCGTGGGTCAAGCACCGCGAGCAAGAGGTCTGAAATCAACATGCCAATCAGGGTCAAAATGGCCACAAACAGAAGTATGAACCCGGACAAGAACTGGTCCTGGCTTTGAAGCGCTGACAAGAGCACAGGCCCAACCGTTGGAAGGTTGAGCACCACAGATACAATCACCGAACCCGACACCATGGATGGGATGAGATTGCCAATATCGGCGATGAACGGGTTCAACGCCATGCGCAGCGGGTATTTCACCAGCAACTGGCCTTCCCGCAATCCCTTGGCTCGCCCCGTCGTCACATATTGCTTGTGCAGCTCGTCAAGCAGGTTGGCGCGCAGCCGCCGGATCATAGCCGCTGTGCCGGATGTTCCAATCACAATGGTCGGAACGATCAAGTGCGCCAAAACCGAGAGTGCTTTATCCACGCTCCACGGCTGGTCAATATACTCAGGCGCCATAAGACCGCCGACAGACAGGCCGAACCAGCGATTGAACAGATAAAGCAGGATCAAGCCCAGCAGGAAGTTGGGTGTTGCCAGCCCGATATAGCCAAGGAAAGTAAACCCGTAGTCCCCCCAGGAATATTGGCGGGTCGCAGAGTAAATCCCGATTGGAAAGGACAGCACGTAGACGAACAATATGGTGGCGAAGTTCAGTAAAACGGTCAGCGGCAGCGTTGGGCCGACAACTTCAGCAATCGGCTTGTCGAACTCAAACGACCACCCCCAATTGCCCTGAAGCAATCCGTCAAACCCGTGCGGCCCCGGCCAGGCCCCGATCCAGATCAGGTAACGCTCAAAAAACGGTCGGTCCAGAGCGAATTCCTTACGGAGAAACTCCAGCTTGGCAACAGAGGATTGTTCACCAGAAGACTTCAGCGCAGCGATCTGGTTGGTGATGTAATCGCCTGCCGGCAATTCGATAATGAAGAATGTCAGGAAACTGATCACGAACAAGGTCGGGATCATCAGCAATATTCGCCGGAAAATGTAAAGCAGCACCCGTTTTGCCCCTGTCGCGTTCCGCGCAACCAGACCTTTTGTCTGGCCCCCATTATTATTTCATTTCAATTGGTGAAGCGGAGAAGCTCCGCCACACCATTTTCGTTTTCGGCTGATCATTGATCAGCGAGGAAGAACTCGTCCATGCGGTGAACGCCGAACTGCGCGCCCGGATCCCAGCCATAGAAAGTATCGGTCGGCACGTTTTTCACGCCATTGACCACCACCGGCTGACGAACCGCCGACACCAGACCGATCTGGATCGTTTCCTCGGCATGGATTTCCAGGATTTCGGTCCAGATGTCTTCCCGCTCTTTTTTAGACCGGGAGGAAAGCCAAGCCTCATAGAGCTCGGTCAGACGGATTGCGGGCTCCCAATCGGGCTTTTCGCCGCCCTCTCCGTTGGTCTCATAATAGTCGCCCCACGCAAACCAGTTGAGGCGCTCGCCCAAAACCGGAGCGTAATCAACCGGCGGCATTTCGGACGTCGGAATGCCATTTTCAAACCCAGTCCAGACGGACATGACCAGATCACCGGTGATCGCACGTTCCCGCAGAATGTCCCGCTGGCTCGGTTTGACGAACAGCTTGATGCCGATCTCCTTCCAGGTCTCGGCCACCAGTTCCAGAGCATCTGCCTGGGTCTGGCTTTCTCCCGCTGTTTCAATGATGATCTCCAGCGGTCGCCCATCGGGCAGCATCCGCACACCATCGCCGCGGCGCTCAGTCAAGCCAAGCTCGTCCAGCAGGGCATTGGCCTTGTCCGGATCATACTCAGCCCACTTGGTCACATATTCAGGCATGAACAGCGGACTTGCTGACAGCACAGTGTCGTTGCCAGCCCTGCCCAACCCAAAATACAGCACCCGGTTGACCATTTGCCGGTCGATGCCGAGCGACAAGGCATGGCGGAACCGCTTGTCCCGGTTGAGCTCCCGCCAGACCGAATCTTTGACTGTGAGGTTCGGCAGGATCGAGATTTCCGATCCCTTGGTGTTGAGCCAGAGGTTTGTCGTGTATCCCTGCTGCGCCTCCCCTTGCTTCAACACCGTAATGTCAGCAAAGGACAGATTGCGGGCCTGAAGGTGGGTTTCGCCCGCCTGCGTCTTGGCCGGTATCAACTTGCCATCTGCTACGGTCATGATGATTTGATCGATATAGGGCAGTTGCTGACCCGCTTTATCAACACGGTGATAGAACGGGTTGCGGTGCAGCTTGAAGCGGCGGTCACTATCATCAGCAGTGCGGATCCAAGGCTGAAGGCTTGGCAGCTCCACATTCCGTGCGTTGTACAAATCATCTTTTTTGTTGTGAAGCGGCGCCCAGCTGCGCGCTTTCACCTTGGCGGCCTGTTCTGTGATGAAGTCCGGATCGCCATATTTTTCGTGGAATTGCTTCAGATAATGTGCGGGGCGATAGATGAAGGGCGGACGTGATTTTGCTAGCTCTGGCAGAAACAACGGGTTCGGGTCATCCCACGTGTAGCGAACGGTGGTCTCGTCCAGAACCTCGAATTTTGGTGGTTTACCGTTGGCCAAAAGAAACGGTGGCAAGCCTGCCGGTGTCAGGCTTTCATTGGAGGCAACATCCTCAAAATAGTACCGAAGGTCCTCCGCGCCAAACGGATGGCCGTCAGACCATTTATGGCCAGCGCGCGTCTTCAGCGTGAAGATACGCCCATCTTCAATTTCCACACCTTCCAGAATATCTGGAACCAACTCCAGTTTTTCATTGTAACCAACAAGGCGCGCATACCCCCAAACATTGATAAGTCGCACATCCTTGGAGCGGCCAATCAAGGTGCTCAACGTCCCGCCAGGTTTGCCGATTTCGCGACCGGTCGCCGCAAGATCAACGATCAAAGGTTCAGACGGCACGCGTTCCGCAACCGGTGGCAACGAACTGTCCAGTCCCGGTGTTTCCTTCAACTCCAAAGCCGAGGCGGACATCAATCCAAGCGAGGTTGCAAAAACGCCTGCAACCCCCAGGCTTTTCCAAAACGTCATGCTGCTGTTCCCTCCAGTGCCCGGGCGTCTTGAAGGCCCGGTGCACAGACAAAATGTTCAGGCTCCATCTCGATCAGCGTCGGAGCAACGCCAGCTTCCAGACGGAACGGTTCGGGCCAGGATGCGGGTTCAGATGCCCGGTTTTCATCCAGCGCCGCAAAATCAAGCGGTGTGTTCAGATCAGGTTCGGGCACGGCAGACAACAGCGCCTGAGTATATGGGTGAAGCGGGTTTGACACGATCTCCCGCGTCTCTCCAATTTCCACCACGCGCCCGCGGCACATCACAGCTATGCGATCAGCGATATAGTCGACCACAGCCAGATTGTGACTAACAAACAGATAGGTCAGGTTCAAATCGCGTTTGAGATCCTGCAACAGATTGAGGATCTGCGCTTGCACCGACACATCCAATGCAGATGTCGGCTCATCACACAATAAGAATTCCGGATTGAGAGCCAGCGCCCGCGCTATGCCAATCCTCTGGCGTTGACCGCCCGAAAACGAGTGCGGATATCGCCGCAAAAAACGTGCATCAAGACCAACAAGTGACATCAGGCTTCGTGCGCGATCCGCTCGTTCAGACGGCGTTCCAATCCCGTGGATTTCCAGCGGCTCGGTCAAGACATCATTGATTGTCATGCGCGGATTAAGCGAGGAAAAGGGATCCTGAAAGATCAACTGAACGCGCCGGCGATAATCCATCAGATCATCACCGCTCAGATCGGCAATATCGCGAAGGCCGTCACCGTGATTGTAACAGACAGCCCCCTCGTCGATTTCCATGGCGCGCAAAATCGCCTTGGCAGCTGTTGTTTTGCCCGAGCCAGATTCCCCAACCAGTCCAAGGCACTCCCCGCGCCGGATGGTCAGGTTCACCTGATCCAGAGCGGTGACAAAAGACTTGCTACTTGAAAACAGTCCGCTTTTGCGCAAACCGAACCGCTTGGTGATGTTTTTCACGTCGACCAGCGGCTCACCAGGCGCGACCTTGCACTCTGTGCGGCCTTGCTTCAGATCGTCCGCTTTCACCTCAATCGGGCGGATCGGGGCAAGCCGCTCGTCCTTATCCATGTGAAAGCTGGGCACCGCGTTCAGCAGCGCTTTCAGATAATCATGCTTCGGGTTGGAAAAGAGCTGCTGCGCAGTCCCCCGCTCCATAATCCGCCCGTGATAGATCACCACCACTTCGTCGGCCATATTGGCAACCACCCCGAAATCATGGGTGATCATCAAAACTGACATCTTAAGTTCAGACTGCACTTCTTTGATAAGTTTCAGGATTTCCGCCTGAATAGTCACATCAAGGGCAGTGGTTGGTTCATCTGCAATCAAGAGCGCGGGATGGCAAATCATTGCCATCGCAATCATCGCGCGCTGGCGCAGCCCACCAGATAGCTCGAACGGGTATGCATCCAATGCGCGTTTAGGATCGGGAAAACGCACCAGACGAAGCATTTCCTGAGTGAGTTCACGCGCTTCCGGACCTCCCACTTTGCGATGTAGCAGCGCGGCTTCTCCAATCTGATCACCGATCGTGTGCAACGGTGACAGCGACGTCATAGGCTCTTGAAAGATAATCGACACGCGGTTGCCACGGAGCTGGCGCATCCGCGTGCCCTTGCGATCCAGGCTGCCAATGTCGACAGGGTCTATCTCACCAGACGGATCACTCAGCACAACCTGGCCAGACGAGATAACGGCCGATGGCGGCAACAGCCCCATGATTGTTTGGGAAATAACCGTTTTACCGGAGCCGGATTCACCGACCAAGGCCACCGTTTTGTTTTCGGGAACGGCGAAAGAGACGTCATCTACAGCCCGGACCTTGCCCTCGGCCGTATGAAAATCGACAGATAGTCCCTCAACTGAGAGAACATTCACGTTATCGTCCCTCCCTGCTTCCGCATGGTGCACACTAAGCCTCTAGCGCGCAGGAAAGACAACCATATTTACAGGCATCACTGCAATGCGGACTTCGTAAAAGTTTCAATAGGCTTTGAGAATGGCACTTTCAGGTGCGTTGGCATGGCACGAAAACGACATGAGCTGTTATTCGGCAGCAGGCAAATTCGCCTTTACTGCAACAGAATCAGAAACTTCCACAATCTCTGATTGCTCGTCGGGATCAATCGCCCAAACATCCAGCGTCTCTGCCTTCCCACGTAACTTTACCGTTCCAACCGCCTCGCAACGCTCAGTTGACGGCAATTGCTCGACGGTGTTTGCGCTTGCCAGAATAACGACGTCTTTATCCGCCCCATAGTCTTTGCCCAGCGCTTGAAGGCGATCCGCTGTGTTCACCGTGTCCCCGACGACCGTGTAGTTCCAACGATCCAATGCACCCACATTGCCCACAACAGCCGTGCCGGTGTGAACGCCAATACGCATGTGAACCTCCGCTCCGCCGGAGGCCCGCGCTTCGGCATTACGTTCTTTAAGGACACACGCTATACGACGTGCAGCGCGCATGGCCGCTTGTGCATGATCTGGTCGCGCATCCGGAGCGCCCCAGAACGCCAACATGCCATCGCCTATGAACTTGTCGACTGTCCCGCCCTCTTCCTCGACAGCCTCAACGAGAATGGCAAAATGATTGTTGAGTTTTTGAGCCGTTTCAGAAGCCGACATATTTTCGGAAATCGCTGTAAAGCCAACGATATCTGTAAAGAGAACCGTCAATTCCGCTTCGCGGGCCTCAGCTGCGTCCTGTCCGCCCAACCTCATCAGCTTGGTAAAGAGCGAGCGTGGCACATAGGTGTTCATTGCCTTAAGGCCCTCAACCATCGCATTGAAGGCCAAGGCCACCTGATCGAGTTCCGCAACACGGCTGCGCGGCAGAGGTTCCACATCCTCAAGCGCCAGCGTTCCCACCCGCGCCGATTGCCGCGCCAGATCACGCAAGGGACGCGCAACACGCCGCCCAATCCACACTGCCACCAGAACAGCGATAATCAGCGCAATAAAGCCCACAAATGCGGAGCCGGACAAGCGTTCCACTTCCCGGGAAATAGAGGTGCCCCGCACATACTGTCCGATGATCCACGGCTGGTTGCTGTAGCCTGGAATAACGGCCCGGATCATGATGAATTCATTATCCAAAACATCAATCATGGAAACCTTGATGCCTTGACGCGCAGCCTCCCGGAACTCTGGTAGGACTTCTTCATCGTCACTCCCAATTGTCTCAAGAACCGGATCTCCGAAGCGGGACCGAGGCATTGGCAAAGCACCGGCAGGCTTTTGTCCGGTTTGAAGCCACTCAAGATCGGAATGCATCACAACCTGATCGCCATCGGCGATAATAAAGGTGGTCATGTCGACACCTTCATCCAGATTGGCCACCGCTCTGGCGACATCATCCAGAGAAGCTGCAGACGTCAGTGTTCCGTATAGGACCCCATCGCGCACCAACGGCACGGAAACATTGGCAAACAACCCGTACTCGTTCTGGATCAACTTGCCCCAGGTCGGCCCATCTTGAGGCCTGAGTTTTGGCAGATGAACGACATCCTTGCTGGATTTCGGCATATCGCCAGCGAACGATTCTACCGTTCCGTCCGGATTGCGGTAAGCCCCAAATTCTCGTCCGTCCGGTTGGCTGACGACAACCACCGTCAAAGCCGGATTGGCAGCAACAATATGAACGAGTGTACGGACAGTCTCGTCCAGTGTTTCAAATCCCATCTCCCCCTTGTCGAAATAGGGTTTGAGATTGACCACCGAAACAGAAAGGGATTTGAAATGGTTGCGAAGCTGCTCTTCCATCGAGCGGGTGATCAGGATCGCCTTATCATTCAAGAGAGAAAAAGTGTTCTTGAAATTGGCCATGACCGACAGGCCAAGCACCAAAGCAAGAGAAAGCGCAACAAAAGCACCAAAACCAAGACCGATGAGCCGCGTGAGCGGCACATGCATCCGGCGTTCCTTTCGGCGCAATTTCCAGATCATTCTATCTATCCCGAACTGGCCCGCCCCTTGCGAGCCAAGGCAAAGTCACAACGCGCTTCTTACCCGTAAACATGGGCCAAATATGGCAGCGCAACCCATAGCTCGCAATCTACCAATGAAATTGATGCCAATCAGTGAGGAAAATGTAACCGTTTGTCAGAGAACGGCGATAGTCGCTGTTAGCTTCCCTCTTCTGCCAGCTCTGCCAATATCTCGCCCGTATGTTCGCCTAGTCGAGGCGCGGCACTATCCAGTTTCAACTCGCTCTCGGCAAAACTGATTGGAGTGCGAATGGTTGTCATTTCCCCATCCCGTGTTCCGGGAGCAGGAAGCGTCACCTGCAGGCCTCGATGTGCAAACTGTGGATCGTTGAACACATCCTCGACCGAATTGATCGGGCCTGCAGGCACACCTTTGCCTTCAAGCTGCGCCAGAAGATCATCTCGCTCAAAAGCAGCAATCATTGGTGCAATAAGGCCAATCAATGCTTCACGGTTGCCAACACGGGCCTTGTTGGTCGCAAATCGTGGATCGTTCGCAAGCTCCGCAGCACCCAGAACATCACAAAGTTTGGCGAATTGCCCGTCATTGCCGACAGCAATGATCAGATGCCCGTCACTCACCGAAAAAACCTGATAGGGCACGATGTTTGGATGCGCATTTCCCAAGCGTTTTGGGGACTTTCCCGACACAATGAAATTCTGTGCCTGATTGGCCAGAACTCCCACTTGAGTATCGAGCAAGGCCATGTCGACATGCTCACCATGACCGGTTTTGTCTCTGCGGTGAAGAGCCGACAAGATGCCGATAACGCCATAAAGGCCCGTAAAAATATCGGCGAAAGCCACCCCGATTTTCTGCGGTTCGCCTTGCGGGTCTCCGGTCAGGTCCATGATCCCGCCCATGCCCTGAATCATGAAATCATATCCAGCCCGGTGCGCATAAGGCCCAGACTGACCAAATCCAGTCACAGAACAATAGATCAATCTCGGATTGACTGCCTTGAGGCTTTCGTAATCAAGACCGTATTTCTCCAAACCGCCAACCTTGAAGTTTTCGATCAGGATGTCGGACCGAGCAACAAGTTTGCGGGCGGTCTCCTGCCCTTCACTGGTTCGAAAGTCGACGGCAATGGATCGTTTCCCGCGGTTGCAGGAATGAAAATAGGCGGCGTCCAGCGGTTCGCCTTCTTCATCTTCAACGAAGGGTGGTCCCCACCCCCGTGTATCATCACCGGAAGGGCTTTCTACCTTGACGACATCAGCCCCAAGATCGGCGAGCGTCTGCCCGATCCATGGCCCCGCCAAGATCCGCGCCAACTCGACGACCTTCACTCCCTCCAGCGGCGCAGACATCTTCCAAGCTCCCGTTTACGGCTTTCTCTACCGATACCTTTTGATAGAGATAATACCGGCCCGGACGAATCCCATCCGGCATCGGAAACTCGTTAAACCCATCAAGCTGAAGGGGCAAGCCGGACAGGACATAGCCGTCAGCTTCAAGATGCTTGTTGATCAAAGGAGACAGCCAGCTGGATGTGGCCAAGTCGGTGGTTGGGTCGCCCGACCCCAAATCAGCATGTATAAACGCTGCCTTGGCTTTGATCCGGGGGCCACAGAACGCCAGCGTTTCACGGATCTCACCAAATATCATATGCTCGCTGTCGGGAATGCAGCTTGGATGGCAGGCAAGATCGCGATCAAAAACGTAAATGTCTCGTTCCGGCAAAATTTCCCGCAAATGGGAGTAGGTACGTCCATTGCCAAGACCAAGTTCAAGAACACACCCGTCCAAACCGGATATGCGGTCTGCGACAGTTTCAAGAAGTTGTTTTTGGGCTGTCAAACGGCGGATAAAACTGTCGAGACGGCTCATAATTCAAACTCGATTTTGGTTGAAATTGAGCCACTAGATAACCGCCATGGTTGCCGAGGTCAAAGAAGAATCAAAAATATAAATCATAACCATTGGAAATTCCTATTAATAAACTAACACACTGCACAGGCGGGAGGGCGCTAAGATGCTAGAGGTTAAGACAAATTTGGAGGCGCAGTACGACAACCGTACCCAAGTGCCGAAACATCCTGCGATTTTTGAGCGCTGGCAGAAATCCGCAGAGGAATTCAGAGAAGATTGCCTCAAACAAGGCCGTGCCATTTTGGACATTCCCTACGGCCCATCAGATCGGCACACATATGATCTCTTCAAAGCAGAAGCAAACACCCTGCCTGCCCCTCGCCTGGCTCTGTTTGTCCACGGGGGTTATTGGCGTGCACTGGACAAATCCTACTTCTCCCATCTTGCCCGCTCCCTCACATCCCGCGGTTTTGACGTAGCCGCCATCAACTACCGCCTTTGCCCTACTGTTGCGATCAGCGACGTCATTGACGACGTGAGATCCGCCGCAGAGCACCTGTTAAAGACCTATGGCAAAAAACTACTCCCTTATGGCCATTCAGCGGGAGGGCATCTGGTCTCTGCGCTCATGGCAACCGATTGGGCAGAACGAGGCCTGCCGAGTGACCTGATCACATCCGGCATGATCATCTCCGGCATCTATGATTTGACACCGCTGCTATCGATCAGCGTCAATCAAGACCTTCATTTAACCGAGCAAAGCGCGCAGGCCGCTTCGACCCGTTTCTGGCCAAATGTTCACATCAAAAATCTGGCGGTTTTTGCAGGTGGAGACGAGAGCCCAGCCTTCATCGGCCAAAGCACTTGTCTCTATGAGGATTGGAAAGAGAAAGCAGAAACCGCCACACTGAATATCGTTGAAGGAGCCAATCACTTCACGATTGTTGATCCGCTGGCTGACCCAAAGAGCGAAATGTCGCGAAAACTAGCTGCTTTGGCTGCACTTTGACGATTGGCATTAAACGACCAGTTTCAGGCGTCCGGGTTCGACCCGAACGTCAAATCTGTCGCCTGCCACTGGTTCTCCATCCAGATTGAACTGAATGGGCGTTTCTGCTTCGATGGAAAATTGAGCCCCTTGAGCGCTGATCACCTGTTCGCGCAAGGAGGGAAGCCCCTGCTTTACGAGGTGTTCAAGAACTTTGCTTACCTCATCCCGTTTTGGTGAGGGGATGATGGTCAGATCTAATAGGCCGTCGTCAATGCGAGCATCCGGACACAATTCAATCCCTCCACCTGCTTGGCGCCCGTTTCCAATGGCCATGGCCAAGAACTCTCCCTCCCAAGACATGTTCTCGCCGCGGACCTTGGCTTTAAAGCCAACAAGCTCCGAAAAGCGCTGAAGACCGGTGAAAAGATAGGCCGCCCCTCCAATCAGGGACTTCAATTTAGGGTCTGTTTCTACTGTCACCTTAGCGCCGAACCCACCAGTCGCCATGTTCACAAATACCCGGTCATTCAACCGGCCAATATCTACTGGCCGGGCATCCTTGGAGACTGCCGCCTTCAGGCAGGCCAGAATATCCGCCGGGTTCATTTCGGCACCACGGGCAAAGTCATTGGCAGTCCCAAGGGGCAGAATACCCATGTTGAACGGCACCTCTTCATCCGCACTGAGGCATTCAATGAGAGCTGCAACAACTTCATTGATGGTCCCGTCACCGCCTGCCGCAACCAGAACATCAATAACGGATCGATCCTGCAGTGCTTCCCGGACAATCCGCTCAACATCCCCTGCCTCATACGTCACGCGCACGGAAATCGCATGGCCTTCCGCCCGAACAGCCTCGATAGCCTGCCGAACATCGTCGCGCCCTGCCGATTTTCCGTTCAAAACAACCCGAATACCTAGCTGATCCATAGGAAACACCGCCAAAATGCATGGAATACAGAAAACGCATTTAAACCAACCAAGTTCAACCTCGCATGCCTTGGTAGGTCAGTCCACTGCGGGAAACAGCCTCAATTTGCTCTAGACCGACACTTGCCGGGCTTTCCATTCATACCCAAAGCCCTTATTTGCGTGAGTAAATTGAGAAACGCTGCGCCACGCGCAGCGCCTGAAGGAGAATTTCATGCGCCCGGAAGCACCGGTCACCATCCGATTGGAAGATTATCAGCCCGCGCCCTACCGGATAGAGACGGTTTTTCTGAACTTCCGACTGATGCCAACAGCAACCACCGTTGATGCGCATTTGGTCATCAGTCCTGCAACTGGAACACCTGCAGGCACGCCTTTGGTTCTGGATGGAGATGAGCTCGACCTGACTGGCCTTTTGCTCAATGACCTGCCTCTTGCTCCTGACGAGATTTCCGTCGAACCAAACCGGCTGGAACTGAAATCACCACCCGCAGAGAGATTTGAACTCAAAATACAAACCCGCATCAATCCAGATGCGAATTCCAAACTGGAAGGCCTGTACCGCTCAAGCGAAACTTACTGCACACAATGTGAAGCCGAAGGCTTCCGGCGCATAACCTATTTCCTTGATCGCCCTGATGTTTTGGCCGTTTATACAACCTGCGTTGAAGCCCGCAAATCCGAAGCGCCAACACTGCTCGCAAACGGTAATCCGGTGGAAGCCGGTGATGTTCAGGGCACGGATCGCCATTATGCGATCTGGCATGACCCGCACCCGAAGCCATCTTATTTGTTTGCGCTTGTTGCCGGTGATCTGGCCAAGGTTTCCGACCAGTTCGTCACTCAGTCAGGTCGTAAGGTTGACCTCAACATCTATGTCGAGCACGGCCGCGAAACATCTTGCGACTGGGCAATGGACTCCCTTAAACGCTCCATGACGTGGGACGAAGACACGTTCGGGCTGGAATACGATCTGGATGTGTTCAACATCGTCGCCGTTTCGGACTTCAACATGGGCGCGATGGAGAACAAGGGCCTCAATATCTTCAACGATAAATATGTGTTGGCTGACCCGAAGACCGCAACAGATCAGGACTACGCCAACATCGAAGCGGTGATCGCACACGAGTATTTTCATAACTGGACCGGCAACCGCATCACATGCCGGGACTGGTTCCAACTGTGCCTGAAAGAAGGTCTGACAGTTTTCCGGGATCAGGAGTTTTCTTCAGATATGCGTTCGCGTGCTGTTAAACGCATCAGCGATGTGAAGCTTCTGAAAGCGCATCAATTTCCAGAGGATGCAGGCCCACTCGCCCATCCCGTTCGCCCGCGGGAATATCAGGAGATCAATAACTTCTACACCGCCACGGTCTACGAGAAAGGTGCCGAACTTGTTCGTGTTCTCAAGACACTGTTAGGCGCAGAAGGCTTCAAGAAGGGGCTGAGCCTTTACTTCCAACGTCATGACGGCGACGCAACAACCATCGAAGCCTTCCTCGCGTGCTTTGAGGACGCCACCGACAAGGACCTCTCGCGCTTTGCGAAGTGGTATGATCAGGCCGGAACACCTGAAGTCGCCATTGAGACACGGTTTGATGCGCCAGAAGCGGAATTTTCCATCCATCTGTCCCAAAGCATCCGCGAACTTGCCAGCCAACCGGAGGCTGAACCGGTCTCTATTCCCTTGCGCTTTGGCTTGCTGAGCAAAGAAGGGCAGCCCCTTGTCCCATCATCCGCAACTGGCATGACGATCAGCGGCGACATTTTGATTTTGGACAAGGCTGAAGAGACAGTCACCTTCAAGGGGCTATCGGAAGCCCCTGTTTTGTCGATCCTGCGGGATTTCTCCAGCCCGGTGCAACTGAAGTTCGACCAAAGCGCTGAAGAACTGCTGTTTCTGGCGAGCCATGACGCCGACCCGTTTAACCGCTGGCAATCGCTGCAGACTTTGGCCATCCGCGAACTTCTGCGCCTAACGAAAGCATCACGAACCGGATCGAAGATGGTTGCGGATACTGCGCTGGTGGCCGCTTATGGCCAGGCTTTGGCTTTCGCTGAAAAAGACCCGGCCTTCTGCGCACAAGCGCTGACTTTGCCGAGCGAGCAGGATATCGCCCGCGAGCAAGCGCAAGATGTAGACCCGGACGCCATATTTGCCGCCCGAAAAACCTTGATGCGCGCCATAGCAGAGGCGTATCGGGAGCAGTTCGTCGACGTCATGAAGCTGCGGCCAACAGGGGTATTTTCCCCGGAAGCCGAAGCTGCGGGACGCCGCGCCATTGCAAACCGAGCGTTGGTCTATTTCGCCCATACAAGCGCTGACACTGTGGCGGAATCAACTGCAGAAAAATTCCGGTCAGCCGACAACATGACCGATATGATGGCCGCCCTCACCTTGCTGGTAAATCTCAACATGCCAGCACGGTCGGAAGCACTCGGTATATTCCGCGACCAATACAAGACAGCCTCACTTGCGATGGACAAGTGGTTCCAGGTTCAGGCAACAGATCCCAAAAATGACTGCCTGGCCAACCTCAAGAGCCTTATGACCGACCCGCTCTATGACGCAGGCAACCCGAACCGCATTCGCGCTTTGGTGCACTCCTTCGCAGCTGGCAACCCAACACAGTTTGCACGAAAGGATGGTCGAGGTTTTGACTTCGTCGCCGACGTTATCACCAAGATTGACAGTCGAAATCCACAGGTGGCTTCACGGCTACTCACAAGTTTCCGATCGTGGCGTTCTCTTGAAGATTCACGCTCTCAAAAGGCAAAACAGGCACTTTTACGTATATCGGACGTCTCTAACCTGTCCCGTGACTGCCGCGAAATCGTGGACAAGACACTAAAATGACCAAGACTACTTATATTCGTTAACAACTAGAGCCAAAACAGCCTGACGCGTTAACCATTTTTTTCTCCACGACATCTGGACAAAACGCGCCCCTTCGATTCAAATGAAAGTGATTCGGGGGCGCGAAGGCCTCGTGTGTTGAACCACCAGAAAGTCGGGAAGCTTCCGATGGCGCGGGCATTTGCCGGCAGCGCGTCCGCGCGACGTGCTGACCAGACTTCAAAATCCGGAAGCGGCAAGCAAACACTTGCTGGACATCTGGAATTGCTGGCAGCACCAGCCTATCGACGGCTTTTGAGGTCTGAAACATTGCTGCGCAGACTTGTTCCCATCCTGTGCCTGATTTTCATCGGAACGCTGGCAAGCTACCGGGCAGCCGAGCTGATGAACGACCATCAGCGTGTGGATGAAACAGTCCGCCACGAACTGGAACTGACCGCCACCATCATCTCAACACATCTCGCCAGCGCAGAAAAAGACCTCCCAGAACAAGGACAGCAATCCGCCATTCAACGTGTTCTTGCCGAGAGCTTGCCAACCGGCGCGACCAGCGATGGCAGAGTTATTCTGGTAACGGATGAGAACGCCCGCATTATCGCAAGCGCCCCTCTTCGGCCCAACCTGAACGGACAACCGATCAGCGATATTTTCGGCGCATCCCAACCGCTTACGGTTTTTGGCGCCCGCGCTGGCATCATGGAAGTCGCTCTCGACATTTTCGGAAATGGCGAGATGGAAGATACCTATTCCACCATCCATCACCTTGATGGAGAACTTGGAATGGTCGCTATCATCCAGCCAACAAACGGTGTTTATGCTGAATGGCGGAGCGATGTATCTGCAAACGTAACGTTATTTGTCGGTACAGCATCCATCCTTCTGGTGTTGATTTATGCCTTTTATGCTCAAGCCAATCGGGCGGAACAGGCGGACGAGATTTACGCAGCCACCCGTACCCGGATTGATACAGCCCTTAATCACGGGCGCTGCGGGCTGTTTGACTGGGATTTGTCACGCGGACGCATTTTCTGGTCGTCTTCGCTCTATGAAATGCTGGGGCACAAACCCAAAGACTCCCTGTTGAGCTTTGCAGAAGTCGCCGACCTCACCCACCCGGACGATGTTGACCTTTACGAACTGGCAACTGAACTGCTGGAAGCCGGCGGCGGGATTGTCGACAAAATGTTCCGCATGCGCCACGCAAACGGCTCTTGGGTCTGGCTCCGCGCACGTGGTGAAATTCAAAGTGAACCCGGCCGAAGCGAACCGCACCTGATCGGCATCTGCATCGACGTCACCGAGCAACATCGCCTAGAAGAACTAAGCCGGACAGCCGATCTTCGCCTGCGCGACGCCATTGAGACAATTTCCGAAGCCTTCGTTCTGTGGAACAAGAACAATGAGCTGGTCATCTGCAATTCCAACTATCAGGAACTACACGGTCTCCCGACCCATGCCGTTACGCCCGGAACGCCTTACAAGGATGTGATGGCCGCTGCCGAAAACACCCAAGTGGCCCCGCAGCCGGTCAAAATCAGCCAACGCGTTGATGCCCCTGAAGGCAGCTACGAAGCCCAACTTGATGATGGTCGCTGGCTGCAAATCTCCGAACGCCGCACCAAAGACGGTGGTTTCGTGTCAGTCGGCACCGACATCACCGCGCTGAAACGCCACGAAGAACAGCTGATTGACCGCGAAAAAGAGCTGAACGCGACGGTTGATGATCTGACCCGCTCCCGCAAGACCCTTCAATTGCAGGCAAAACAGCTAGAAGAACTTGCCGACAAATACTCTGAAGAGCGGAACCGCGCAGAAAACGCTAACAAGGCGAAATCCGAGTTCCTTGCCAACATCTCACACGAACTGAGAACCCCCCTGAACGCGATCATTGGCTTCTCCGACATCATGAACAAGGAGATGTTCGGGCCTCTGGGAACAGAAAAATACTCTGACTATTGTCATGACATTCACAACTCCGGCACATACCTTCTGAATGTGATTAATGACATCCTCGATATGTCCAAGATCGAGGCGGGTCGCATGTCCATCGAGACCGAAGACCTCTCCGCCAAAGAGGCCGCAGAAGATGCAGCGCGGATCATGTCGACCGCCGCGCGTGAAAAGCACATCGATGTAACCTGCACTGTGGAAGATGGCATTCAGGTTCGCGCAGACCGCAGGGCACTCAAACAGATCCTTCTAAACCTGCTCGCCAATGCCGTGAAGTTCACCCCCGAGCATGGCACGGTCAGCCTCAAGGCCCATCAAGAGAAAAACCGTATCTGCTTTGAGATTTCCGACACAGGAATTGGCATTGCAGACAAGGACATTGCTCGCTTGGCCCAACCTTTCGTTCAAGTCGAAAACCAGTTCACGAAAACACACCAAGGCTCTGGACTTGGGCTCGCCATCGCAAGGTCGTTGATTGAAATCCACGGTGGTAAGCTGGAAATCTCCTCCGAGCTTGGAGAAGGGACACACGTTCGCTTCCTGTTGCCTTCCAGCGACCCAAGCGCGGAAGTGCAGCCGGAACTGCTCTAACTGATCCAGCACATTTAAAAGGCCTATTTGGCCTCAACGACGGCAACCTCGCCAACAATTCTCTCGAACGCTGCTCGAACTGATGTTTGCGTCTCCGCAAGGTCTAGCTCCAGCCGTCGGAAGTCAGGCGCGCCGCCAGCCTTGATCAACAAATCCAGCACACCGCGCGGCGCTTCGCCAGCCACAAATTTTCCAGAAAGAACCATCCGCAAAACCTGCGTGAGCCTCTGATAAAGCAAGAGCGAATTGTTCAGAAGGTCCGCATCATCAGGTGCAAGAACATTGGCCGCTCTGAGCTTTGACAGAGCCTGTTCGGTTCCTTGGGCGAAAATATCTGCGTCATCTGTTGCATGAGCGAGCTGCAGAAATTGAGCGATGAACTCGATATCAACCAGCCCCCCTGCGACCTGTTTCAGTTCCCAGATGTCCTTTGTGCCCTTTTCCTTCTCGATCCGTGCTCGCATGGTCCGCACATCATCGGCAAGCTTTGTCCGCTCTCGCTTTTGGGCCAGCGTTTCTGACAAATGTGCATTGATCTTCCCCTTGAAAGCGTCTGATGTGGACGCAATCACGCGGGCTCGCGTCAAAGCCATGTGCTCCCATGTCCAAGCCTCGGATTTTTGATAGGCCACGAACCCGTTCAGATGAGTGGCCAACGGCCCGGCATTGCCGGATGGACGGAGGCGGAAGTCGACCTCATAAAGGCTTCCTTCAGCTGTTGGGGCGGACAGCGCAGTGACAAGCCTTTGAGTGAGACGCGTATAATATTGGCTCACGGCCATCGGACGCTGCCCATCCGACTGGGTTGCCCCTTCCGGCGGCTCATAAAGCAGAATGAGATCAAGGTCGGACGAGGCCGTCATTTCTCGCCCGCCAAGTTTGCCCATGGCGAGCACTGCGATTTCTCCGCCTTCAATCCGGCCATGTGTCTCCGCAACATGATCGATCACGCGCGGTAGAAGGCGATCAACGACCACCTCGGCCAAACGGGCCATGGCAAAGCCAACCTTATCCGCCGACAAAGTGTCAGACAGAAGCCGGAGGCCGATCAGAAACTGCTGCTCCTGAGCAAAGATGCGCGCGCGATCCAGCGCCTCTTCATAAAACCGCGCTTGGGCCAGCGTGCGGTCCAGGCCAACCCGGAACTCATCAACGCTCGGCATGGCCCCGAAAAACGCAGGATCAAGAACGCTGTCGAGAACATGAACCCGGCGAGACACCGTTTCAGCCAGTCGCGGGGCCGCCCCCATGACCGTTGCCAAGAGATGTAAGAGCTGGGGATTGGAGCGCAGCAAGGCAAACAGCTGCACCCCAGCTGGTAGTTTGGTCAGGAAATTATCAAACGCCCTGAGAGCAACATCGGCGTTGTCCGTATCCGCCAGAGCCTTGATCAACACGGGATGCAGCTCGGTCAAGCGCTCCCGTGCCTTGGTGGAACGAACTGCCGGATATCGACCAAAATGCCACGACTTGACGATACTGGCCGCGTCAGCTGGTTGCTTGAAACCAAGTCGTGACAAGGTCTCCAGTGTATCGGGATCATGATCGTCACCCGTGAAAACAAGATTGCCCAGCTCGGACGACAAGGCCGGTTCATCCTCAAAGAGATCGGCGTAATGCCCCTGAACCGTCTGCAATTGCTTCAGAAATGCGGCTTCAAACCCCTCAAGCGTGTCAAACCCCATCAGCCAGGCAATGCGGTTCAACCCTTCGCCTTCCTTGGGCAGAAGCTGGGTCTGCTCGTCATTCAGCATCTGGATACGGTGTTCAACCGCACGCAAGAAGGAATAGGCCTCGGTTAGCTCGTCGCGCGCGTCTTCCTTGATCCAGTTCGCTTCCGTGAGCTTGGCGAGCATGTCGAGTGTTCGACGTCCGCGCAGGTCAGGGTTCCGCCCACCAGCAATCAGCTGCTGGGTCTGCACAAAGAACTCCACCTCACGGATGCCACCGCGCCCTAATTTGACATTGTGACCTGCAACGGCAATCGCGCCGTGGCCTTTGTGAAGATGGATTTGCCGCTTGATCGACTGCACATCGGCAATCGCTGCGAAATCCAGATACTTTCGCCACACAAAGGGAACAATCTCTCGCAGAAAATCTGTTCCGGCTTCAAGATCAGCTGCGCAGGGACGCGCCTTTATCAAGGCTGCCCTTTCCCAGTTTTGGCCCAGCGCTTCATAATAGGAAAGCGCTGCCGGAACGGACATGGCAAGGGGTGTTGCGCCGGGGTCCGGGCGCAGTCTCAAATCGGTGCGAAACACATAGCCGTCCGCTGTCCGATCCTGCATGATTTTGACCAAGCGCCGGGTCAAACGCACGAATTCCACCGGAGCCTCAGCCGATCCTGCCATGGGCGCTTTTTGCGGATCATAAAGAATGATCAGATCAATATCGGATGAGTAATTCAGCTCCAGTGCCCCGTGCTTGCCCATCGCGAGCACAACAAGTCCTGAATCCTTGCCCGGATTCTCTGGGTCAACGGGCGCAAACTTACCCTTGTTGCTCAGGTCAGTAATGCAAAAGCGGATTGCTGCATCAAGCGACGCGTCGGCAAAAAGTGACAGCCCGGCTGTCACACCATCAAGGTTGATCGCCCCGCCAATATCCGCAAGCCCGAGGGTCAACGCGAGATCCTGCTTTAAAAGACGCAAGTCTCGCATAAGATCCGCCTCGGTCTCTGCCCGCAGCGCCTTCGTCCGCTCCAGGATATCTTCGATGCGGGTTTCCGGACTTGAAGTCAAAATCGCATTCAATCGGCCAACATCAGAAACCGCCAACTCCCGTAAATATGGAGAGTTGCCGATCACACCGAGTAGAAAATCAGAGACGTTTGACTTGTCGCCTAAAAGGTCGACGAGACCGGCAGCTTCAGGGTCTTCTGACGCCAGCTTGACGACATCATCGAGAAACAACTGGGCATGATCCCGGTCCTTGCATCGCGGCACCGTGACGAGGCGTTCAAACAAGGGGCCCACATCAGAGTGTTCTGTTCCTGCTGCGGCTGCCTGTCCTGTCATGTCGCCTAATCCTTGCTGGCCATCCCAATTGGAAGATCAATAGATGCTTTTAAACCGGGTTGCGCATCGTGCAAGGTCAGTTGTCCGCCGTGAAGGCCTGCAACGGCATGAACAAGGCTCAGACCGAGACCATAACCGGGTTCCGTTCGGCTTTCCTCGAGACGGACAAATCGGCCTCTTACCCGCTCCCGTTGATCGGAAGGAATGCCCGATCCGTGATCGCGAACAGACAGAACAATCCGGTCAGCCACTTTCTCAGCCATGACTTCAATTGCGACAACACCGGCAGTGTCTCGACCATATTTCATCGCATTTTCAATAAGATTGACCAGAACCTGAGAGATCAGGTCACTGTTGCCCTTCACCCACAATTGAGGATCAGTGGTAACGGTCAGTGTCCCGCCCTCATCATCCACCACGGGTTCGTAGAGTTCAGCAATCTTGTCGACAACATCGGACAGGTTCACGTCATCCATGCCAGCTTCCGGGGTCATCGCCTCAATTCGGGCAATACGAAGCAGTGCGTCGAAAATCCGGATCAGATTTTCAGAATCTTCGAGTGTTGCCTCCAAGGCTTCTCTGTAAGCCTCTTCGCTACCCGCATCACGCAAGGCCGTCTCCACCCGCCCCCGCAACCGGGTAAGCGGGGTTTTCAGGTCATGGGCGATGTTGTCGGTCACATCTTTCATGCCGCGCATAAGCAGTTCAATGCGCTCCAGCATGTCATTGAGGTTGACGGCCAAACGATCGAACTCGTCATTGTTGCCTTCTACCGGCAACCGGCGGGACAAGTCGCCATGCATGATGGTTTTGCTGGTGGCTGAAATCCCGTCAATGCGTTTCATGATCCGTCGATTGACAAAGAACCAGGTGATGACTGCCATCAAGACAACCGCGCCAATCCAGACCCGGCGAGCTTCTTCAAGGATATGAACAAAATGCCGCCGTTCACCCAGATCACGTCCGACCAGAAGACGATATCCTCCACGCAGATCAAAGGTTCGTATCAAGGCTTCGCGGCGGATTTCCTCACCATCAATATTCCGGCGGGCATATTCCACCCGGCGCACATCTGCTGAGCTTTCCTCCAGCACGATCCGCGGCATGCGGGCAATGTTGCCTGCGATGATGTTGCCAGCAAAATCGGTCAGCAGATAAAGGCTAGCATCCGGGCGGCGAGCGCGGCTGTCGATCGCTGCCACAAGTGCGCGCACGCCGCCGCGCGCGTATTCTTCCGGCAAACCCGTAATCTCCGCGTCCAGCGTCTGCGTGACTTGCGTCAGCATCAACTGGTTGGTGTTCCGGGAAATGTAAATCAGCATGAAAGCTGACAAGGCCGTAAAGACGGCCAGATACACAAGAGCCAGTTTGAAGGCTGTGGTGCGGGCGATCCTAGCGAGTCTGTTCACGGATCGAATACCCCGCACCGCGAATAGTCTGAAGCAAGGGCTTGTCAAAATCCTTGTCGATCTTTGCCCTCAAACGGGAAATATGCACGTCAATCACATTGGTCTGCGGGTCAAAGTGATATTCCCAGACATTTTCCAACAACATGGTTCGGGTCACCACCTGCCCGGCATGCTGCATGAGGTATTCCAGCAAACGGAACTCGCGAGGCTGCAAGGGAATTTCCACATCGCCGCGCCGACAGGAATGCGCCAACCGGTCGAGAACAAGATCTCCCACCTGATAGGTTGTTTCCAGATCACCAGATGCTTTCGGGCGACGGGCCAGTGCCTCTACCCGCGCCTGAAGCTCGGTAAAGGCGTAAGGCTTTGGCAGATAATCATCGCCGCCGGCTTTCAAGCCCTTCACCCGGTCATCCACTTGCCCAAGTGCCGACAAGATCAACACTGGGGTGTGGTCTCCCGCCTTGCGGAAGCTTTCAATCACCGACAAGCCATCGCGCTTGGGAAGCATGCGATCTACGATTAATACATCATAACTGCCCGCCATGGCCTGCTCGAGACCGGCTTCGCCATCTTCTGCACGATCAGCGCTGTGGCCAAGCTCATCGAGGCCCTTTGCCAGATAAGCGGCGGCTTCGGCGTCATCTTCAATGATCAACAATTTCAACATACGTGACGGTTCCAGTCGTGAGTCGCTTCAAAAAGCATAAACAATTCAAACGAGCAGCGGCGACCGTTTTATCGGTCGCCGCCACCAGCCGCAACAAGGAGAGTTAGGGGCAGAGGGGGCTTCCCCTTGTCGGGCAGTCTCGTCGTCAGGCCGCGTTCATCGGCAAGGCAACAAAGCGGGTGTTCTGATTGCTCTCCACCCGGAAGAGAACAGCCTTGCGGCCTTCTTTCTCCGCCTTGGAGAGGGCTTCAACCACATCGGCTGGTGATTTCACCGGTGCCCCGGCAACCTCCAGAATACGATCACCGCGACGAAGGCGTTTTTCTGCAGCAGGACCACCGGCTTTCACGTCTGCAACGATCACGCCTTCGCTCTTTTCACCGGACGGGTCAGTTGCAGACAGGACAAGGCCGAGATCTTCTAGCGTTGTTTCGGTCGGAGTGACTTTCACGGCTGCCGCCACTGAGGCAGGTTCCTTCAAGCTGCCGAGTTTGACAGCGACGTCCTGCTCACGGCCATCACGCCAAACCGTAATGTCGACCGAGGTGTCAGGATCAAAACCTGCGATGACTTTCGACAAATCGCGTGGGCCTTTGATCTCATTGCCTTCGACGGCAAGGATCGTATCCCCGGAGCGAAGTCCTGCCGCTTCTGCCGGGCTATCCGGCTGCACCTCAGAAACAATCGCACCTCGGGCTTCGTCAAGATCAAGGCTCTCAGCGATATCTTCGCTCACGCCCTGAATTTGAACGCCAAGCCAGCCACGTGTGACCTTGCCACCATCCTGCAAGTCCATGAGGACATCCGTTGCCGTCGACGCTGGAATAGCAAAGGCGATCCCTACATTGCCGCCGGACGGAGAGAAAATGGCAGCATTCACGCCGATGACTTCACCATTCATGTTAAAGGCCGGTCCGCCCGAGTTCCCCCGGTTTACAGGCGCGTCAATCTGAATGAAGTCATCGTAGGGGCCTGCTCCAATATCACGTCCGCGAGCCGATACAATCCCGGCTGTAACCGAACCGCCAAGACCAAAGGGATTGCCGATCGCCACGACCCATTCTCCAACATGCGGAGCGTCATCAGCGAATTTCACATAGGTGAACTCTTCATCCGTATCGACCTTCAGGAGGGCCAGGTCGGTCCGCGCATCCGCGCCGATCAAACGCGCCTCATATTCCTTGCCGTCATGTCCTATGACCGTGAACTCGGTGCCCTTATCGATGACATGGTGGTTTGTCACCACATACCCGTCATCAGAAATGAAGAAGCCGGAACCTTGCGACAATCCGTATTGGCGCGGCTGACGCTCGCGGCGGCTTTCATCGCCTCGGCCACCAAACTCACGGAAGAACCGCTGAAGTGGATGATCTTTTGGCACATCGCCAAAGAAATCACCAAAACCGCCCTGCCCGTCAAAATTCATCATGCGAGGTGTCGCTGCCTGTTTGACCCGAACGCTGACAACTGCGGGCTGAACAGCCTTCACAACATCAGAAAAATCTGCAGGCGCGTTCCGCTCAACGCGCACCGGATCAGCAAGGGCCAGCTGGTTTGGCACAACGGTTTGAACCGTCATCAGGCCGGCAGCGCCCAAGGCCATTACACCTGCCAGCAAGCGGGTACGGCGTGACATCCAGATGGAACGGTTGGTCGGCAGATCTTGGTTATTGTGCATGGTATCCTATCCTCAAGTGACTGCATGGAGCTGAGATCATTCGCGGGGAGAGCGATGTCTCGTGTCACTTTCAAAGATAGGAACGCCAACCTTACAGCCGCCTGTCGCTGAGATTAAGGATCGGTAAGGTTGGGACGTTTTCAGCTTTTCCCGAAGAAAACCGGGGCATTGCCGGCTTCCCATTTGTCGAATTTTGGCATCATGGCCGAAAATTCATCTGATTTTTCGAACCGAACAAGCCATGTGATCAGGTGTTCCCATGGTTCTGATTCGAACCACTCCCGCCCGGAATTGGCAAACTGGCGTACGAAGGGAAGGATCGCGTAATCGGCAAGGCTGGCTCTGGCACCAAAAAGCCAACCGGAGCTGGACAATTGCGCATCAAGTTTGCGCAAGAACCGGGAAGCCCCTTCCCGCTCGTCCAGCTTGTTGGCCCCTTCATAACGCGTATCATACTTGTAGCGGTCGAGATGCCGCTTAAATGGGCCATCGTTTTCCGCGATAAGCTCCATCATTGCTGTACGGTTCCCCTCTTCTGGCTCCAGCCATTTGTTCGGGTCATTTTGCTCAAGCGCCCAGACCATGATGTCGAGGCTTTCATCAATCACAACTCCATCCGACAGCACCAGACATGGCACTGTCGCAGACGGCGAGACAGCCAAAAACTCCGGTGCCTTGTCCTTCAGAACGATCTCCCGCAGTTCCACGACCGGGCCGCAGGCCAGAAGCGCCAATCGGGCACGCATGGCATAGGGACAACGGCGGAAGGAATAGAGAATTGGTGTATCAGTCATGGCACAGCAAAGGTTGGTGTTCGTTTCTAGAAGGGGAAGAAGTTCCCGCTCGTCTGAGACATACTCAACACAACATTCATTTCAAGCGAAAGCAGGATTGCCCACATGGTCAAAGGTCGATGTGATTGTGGTCAGGTTTCATTCGAGATCGATACCGTTCGCGACACAGTCACAGTGTGTCATTGCAGCAAGTGCCGCCGATTAAGCGGGCATGTCTGGGCCAGCACTCACGGGCAGTTTGAGAAATTGAAGTTCACCAACTCGGCTGGGCTGAAGTGGTACATATCATCCGACTTTGCAAAGCGTGGCTTTTGCCAAGACTGTGGGGCAAATCTCTTCTATCGCCAAAACGATGAGGCCGGGATCGGCATTGCGGACGGGTGCCTCGACGCGCCAACAGGTCTCAAGCTGGGAAAACACATCTTCGTCAAGGACAAGGGAGACTATTACCTCATCCCTGACGAAGAAACCCAGATCGAGCGATATTAGAGCAGGTCAACCAAGCCTCATGGCTTTTCTTTGGTCACGACGGCCGAGCCAGCTTCCAGGGTTTTGTGAACCGGGCACTTGTCCGCGATCTCCAGAATGCGGGCGCGAGTCTCCGCATCCACATCACCGTCATAGGAGATCAGACGTTCAAACCGGTCGATCCGTCCACCTTTTTCCTTGGCTTCGTCCGAGCACTCATTGCAATCGCTCGCATGCACCTTTGCATGCAGCACCGTTGTTGAAATGTTGCTGATCGGCAGGTTCTTGCGGTCTGCGTAAAGCCGAAGCGTCATGGTGGTACAGGCGCCAAGGGCCGTGGACAGGAAGTCGTAAGGGGTTGGTCCGCTGTCGAAGCCCCCATAGCTAACCGGCTCATCGGCGATTAAGCGATGACTGCCTACAGCGACGGTTGACTGGAACTTGCCGAGACCCGTTTCGCGGACTTCCACGCCCTCAAAGCCTTCAGGAGGCTGTTCACTTAAGGTCGACGTTTCAGCATCAAGATAACCGCTGGCCCAAGATGCAATCACGCGTGCAGCATAAGCGGCATCTTCCTCACGGCTCAACAGGTGATCGGCCTTATCAAGCGAGACAAAGCTCTTCGGGTGTTTGGCGGCCATGAAAATGTTCGACGCGTTTTCAATTCCAACTGTTGAGTCTAGCGGCGCGTGCAAAACAAGCAACGCTTTGCCAAGAGCGCTCACACGATCACGCACCCTTTGTGTCTCAAGGTCGTCAACGAACTCACGGCGGATCGTGAACGGACGGCCGGCAAGGCTGACTTCACTGACGCCTTTCTCGCGGATCTCATCCAGCTTGGCACCGAAATTATGAACCACATGGTCTGCATCAGACGGCGCACCGATTGTTGCAACGGCCCGCACTTCGGGAATGTCACCAGCAGCGGCCAGAACAGCAGCCCCACCAAGCGAATGGCCGATCAAGAGCTGCGGACCCTCGAAGTTATCGCGCAGATATTGAACCGCCTTGTTCAGGTCTTCGACGTTGGACGAAAAATCGGTTGAGGAAAAGTCGCCTCCGCTGCCACCGAGGCCGGTAAAATCAAACCGCAAAACGGCGATGCCTTCAGCGCTCAGTGCACCAGCAATATGCCGTGCAGCAGCGATGTCTTTCGAGCAGGTAAAACAATGTGCAAACAACGCATAAGCTCGGACCTGCCCCGCTGGCATATCCAGCCGAGCCGCCAGTTTCGCGCCCCGGGCGCCGTCAAATTCCACCTTGATTGGACGTTGTGCCATTGTTGCTTCTCCCAGCCGTATTTCTCTTTTCTTCGAAAGACATAGGTGAGGCCATCAGGCATGCAAATCACGAGAATGTTTACTCTGCGTGAATTCAATCACCCTTTGAGTTTAACAACGCCTCAAGACGCTTCTTTTCCTCTTCGCTCAGGCGAGGTGCCGCGACCGGGTCCGCAGTCATCATTTTTCGGCGGCGGATTGCCATTGCGATCCCAATCACGCCCGCGATCAGCGCTATTGGAGCCGCCGCCCACAAAACTAGTGTGTGGGTTCCAAGGCGCGGCTTGAGAAGCACAAACTCCCCGTAGCGGTCCACGAGGTAGTCAATAACCTCATCGTCGCTGTCGCCTGCGACAAGGCGCTCGCGCACCAATACCCGCAGATCTTTTGCCAGTGGCGCATCGCTGTCATCGATTGATTGGTTTTGACACACCATGCAGCGCAGATTGGCCGACAAACCACGCGCCCGCTCTTCCAGCACCGGATCATCGAGGATCTCATCCGGGGCAATTGCAAAGGCAGGAGCAATGCTCACCAAAAAAGCCAGACAAAAAGCGCTTAGAAGCCGCATATTCTCACTCCGCCGGTGTTGCATTAGGAACCGGCCCGCGTTTCGCAGCCGGTTTCGGGGCTCCGACCCGCAACCGACGATCAGCCATAGAGAAGACTGCGCCCAGCGCCATGAACAGTGTTCCAATCCAGATCAGGGTAATCAGCGGCTTGTAGTAGACCCGCACATCAATCGACGTGCCTTCGCGCGGCTCGCCAAGGGACAGATAGATCTGGGAGAAGCCGATCGTGTAGATGCCAGCTTCTGTCGTCGGCATCTGACGGGCTGTGTAGAGCCGCTTGGACGGCTCCAGTTCCGTGACAACAACACCGCCCTGACGGACTGTGAAATGGCCAACGTCTTCCTTGAAATTCGGACCCTGACGCGGTGCAACGCCGTTAAAGGTGATCGCATAACCAGACACGTCAACAGTGTCGCCTGGCGACATGGTCAGGACTTTTTCGTCCTGAAACGCGCTGGACATGACAATGCCAAGTGCAGTCACACCAATGCCGAAATGCGCAGTCGCGGTTCCCCATGCAGAACCCGGCAGACCCTTGAGGCGGCTCAAGCCACGCGTAAAGCCGATTTCAAACAGCTTCACCCTTGTGACAATCTCCGCGATTGATCCAGCCATAACCCAGACCGCAAGTCCAACACCGAGAGGAGCCAGCACACGCTCCATGCCCCAGAGCCAGAAAGTGAACAGGGTCATCAAAATCGCAAGGCCGAAAGCTGCATAAAGCCGCTGCGTCGCTGCCAGCAAGTCACCGCGCTTCCAAGCAAGGATCGGACCGAATGGAACAGCCATCAGCAATGGAACCATCAACGGGCCAAAGGTCAGATTGAAAAACGGCGCGCCAACTGAAATCTTCTCGTCAGTTACTGCTTCCAGAGCAAGCGGATAAAGTGTTCCCACCAACACCGCCGCGCAGGACGCTGTCAGGAACAGGTTGTTGAAGACCAAAGACCCTTCGCGGCTGATCGGCGCAAACAAACCTCCCTGTTTCAAGAGCGGAGCACGCCAAGCATAGAGCGACAGGGAACCACCGATAAAGATGCAGAGCAGAACCAGAATGAACGTGCCGCGTGCAGGGTCGGTCGCGAATGCGTGCACACTCGTCAACACGCCTGAGCGCACAAGGAATGTACCGAGCAAAGACAGGGAGAAGGTGAAGATCGCCAGAAGGACGGTCCAGACCTTCAAGGCCTCCCGCTTTTCCATCACGATGGCTGAATGCAGCAAGGCAGTACCAGCGAGCCAGGGCATGAAAGATGCGTTCTCGACCGGATCCCAGAACCACCAGCCACCCCAGCCAAGCTCATAATAAGCCCAGTAAGACCCCATCGAAATGCCGAGGGTCAGGAAGCACCACGCCAGCAAGGTCCACGGACGGACCCAGCGCGCCCAAGCCGCATCAATCCGGCCAAGAAGCAGGGCCGCAACAGCAAATGAGAAGGTGATGGAGAACCCAACATAGCCGACATAAAGAAGCGGCGGGTGGATCGCCAAACCAATGTCTTGCAGGATGGGGTTAAGGTCATTGCCCTCAACAGGCGGATTTACGATGCGGTTGAACGGGTTGGAAGTCGCCAACATAAACAGGAGGAAACCCGCTGTGACCCACCCCTGAACGCCAAGTGTGGCAGAGCGCAAGGGAGCCGGAAGATTTCCGCCAAAGACAGCCACTAATGCGCCAAAGAACACAAGGATGAGAACCCAAAGAAGAAGCGACCCCTCATGGTTTCCCCAAACGCCGGTAATCTTGTAGATCAGCGGCTTTGCTGAGTGGGAGTTCTCCCACACATTGACGACCGAAAAGTCGGACGTGAGATAGGCTATCGTGAGTGCGACGAAGGAGAGACTGACCAACAGGAACATGGACACGGAAACTGGACCGGCGACGGCCATCATCCGTTCGTCTTCCTTCAAGGCGCCCCACACAGGGACCACAGACTGAATGAGTGTCAGCACAAAGGCCAGCACCAGCGCATAATGTCCAAGTTCAACGATCATATCGTTTGTTCCGCGTCCGTCCCAGGTTCAACCCACATTCTATAGAGGGTTACTGTTCTTCGCCCTGCCAATGCCCCTTGTCTTTCAGGGCTTCAGCCACTTCCTTGGGCATGTAATTCTCATCGTGCTTCGCAAGCACGCTATCGGCAACAAATTCGCCGTTTGGCCCGATGACCCCCTCTGTCACCACGCCTTGCCCCTCTCTGAAGAGATCCGGCAGGATACCCTTGTAGGAAACGGCAATCACGTTCTCGGTGTCTGTGACTCGAAAGCGCACACGGGCATCGTCAAAGCGTTCCACCGAGCCATCTTCAACAAGACCGCCAAGTCGGATCCGTTGACCCTGAGGGATCTGCTTTTGAGCAATATCTGTGGGGCTTTGGAAGAAGACGATCTGATCATTCAGCGCAAAGAGCACAAGGCCCAGTGCCACTGCCAAAACGGCTCCAGCCGTCCCGATCATCGTCAAACGTCGTTGTTTTCGCGTCATCCGAATTGCGTCCATTTCAGGCTACAGGCCCCTACGCCTGCGCCGGTCATTTTGTCTTTATTGACCACTCAGGCCAAGTTCTTCGGCCATCGCATCTATCTCGGCCAAATCTGCGGCATTCGATCCAAAAACGTCGCGAGCCTCGTTGAGTATCGCGGTCGCCTTGCTCTCGTCGCCCAATACAATATAGGCACGAATGAGCCGTTGCCATTCCCCGAGCGTGCCACCATCACTTGCAAGGCGCGCAGCAAGACCATCCACCATGCTTTGGATCATCGCCTGACGGTCTTCAGCACTCATTTCGCTGGCCGCTTCTACTTGCTCGCGGTTTGGCCCCTTCAAGGTCTCGGCCATTGTAGGTGGTGTTCCGCCGAGCTTTTGAAGTTCGTCCCGAGCTGCAGGCACCCAAAAAGCTGTCGGATCAGCGCCCTCCAGCAAGGCTTCCCAAGCTGAAATGGCATCGTCCTTGCGCCCCTCTTGTCCAAGAGCAAGCGCGAGGAAAAAGCGCGGTTTCACTGCAGTGGGTTCCAGATCAACTGCATTTTCAAAGGCCTCACGAGCGCTCGCTGTCACCAAGCCTTCATTCACCATGGTCAGGGCCTCACCCATATTGGTGAAGAATTCTTGTGACGGGCCGAGAAACTCAATCGCCTTTGAATAGGCATTCGCAGACGCTTCCGGATTGTTCAGGCGCATGTAAATGGGAGCCAGAACCGCCCAGCCACGCCCATCTTGCGGGTTTTCCGCTAAATGGCGCTCTGCTCGTGCAACAAGCTCTGAGGCCGACTGGTCTTCCGGCGGTGCCGTGAGGCGCGCTGCCAAAGGTCGATCCGGCATATTGGGCGAACCAAGATAGAGATACAAACCAAGAGCTGCGACCGGCACGACGGCAATCGCGAGCACCTGACTGATACGGAGCCCGGCACTGGATTTTGCGCCTTCATGGGCGTGCTGAACACGATCATTGGCAGCCAGCAAACGCCGCGCAATTTCAGTGCGGGCAGCTTCAGCGGCGGCCTCATCGATCAGACCTCGTTCCAGGTCCCGATCAACTTCTTCAAGTTGTTGACGATAAACAGCCTCATCCGCAGCAGCGCTAGTGGCCTCGTTCGAACGTGCACGAGCCATCGGAATGAAAACCGAGAGGGACGCAGCCGCAGTCAAGGCTGCAATCAATATCCATAGCATCATTCGCGCACTATAGACATTGCAGAGGCTTGAAAGGCAAGCGCGAATTCCTGCGACCAGCGGTCGCTCTAGAAACTATAATGAACGCCTATCGTCCCGATTTCGCACCTGCACGAACAGGTCCTTTGCGCAGCGACGCGGTTTGCCCTGCAGGACGATCCTTTACCGGTTTGCGCTCAGGCAGACCGAGAGCCGACTGGCGGCTTCGGCGGAGCTGGGCAGCATAGTCGCCCCCGTAATAGAGTTCGCATAACATGATGGCATTGTCCGCTGCCGCCAATACCGCTCTCTGTTCATTCCCAATCACGCCAGACAGGTCATTGATCAACCGGCGAGTGGTAATTTCCAACATTTGTTCAACGGCTTGGCGAGTTTTGTTCGTCAAGTCGTTGACCGCAAATGTATCAGGCGCATTCCTCACCATGACAAAAACGCGGAAAGACCGGATCGCGTTGGACGTTAGGTCATAATCAATCAGAAGGTTTCCGTCCTGATCAATTTTTGGCACGGCAATCGCACCACGTAACAGCCCCGGAACAGACTCCAGTTCTTTCGCAACAAGATTGGAAACCGACCGCTTGATGGCCGTCAGCAGATCCCGCCAAGCCCGATGCTGGGACAAATCAAGCTCTACCTCCAACCCTCGAAGCACCTCGTGGTAATCGGAAAGAGCAACTGAAAACCCGATCGGATCAGGATTAAATTTTCTGTGATCGTGTGCCAGAAGTGCAAGACGCTCAACTTCGGAGATCGCAATCGTCATCAACGGTGTGAATTCGGAATTGGCGAGATCTGCAAGATTGTTTACGCCTGCAAGGCGCATCCCGAACCCGGGTAACATAGCCGGATGGCTGGTCCGAGAAAGCAAAGCACCGGCGAGGATATCGACGCTGCTCTTATGTTTTTTCAAAAATGCATGACAGCGCTGCAGAAGGTCCGTATCCACCTTGAAACGATTGGGATAGAGCGTGTCCGTGTAGGGCTCAAAAAGATCAATCAGATCGGCTTCCATCTGAAAGACGCGATAGACTTCCTTCAGCTCCGCCAGGCCGCGTGCGCCACCCATTTCTGCTGATAACCGACGACGGTTCAGTTCTGCTTCGTCCGAACTCTCCAGAGCAACCCGGAAGGCAACAATGGCCTTGTCCTGAAGGCTATCAATCTCAAGCGCGAGCTCGTCATCCGTGCAATCAGGGTCCTCTGCCCGCTCGATCACCGCAGAGATTTCTTCCGTCAGCACATCGCGCTTCAGCCACAACCAGATCTTGTTCAGCATGGAACGATGAATGCGGCCCGGTTGTTTTTCAGCGAGCATCTCGTCAATCAGGAAGTCATCAAGCGGCTTGAAAAACATCCGCTGAACCTGATTTTTCCGAATCGTGGTCGATTGCGTGTCTCGAAACGTCTCTTCAACTGGCTTGCCACTTCGAACCATGTCCAAAGACGCTCCAAGGATGACACCCAGATTTGGATCATCGGACCCTGCGGCCTGCGATTTCTCAAGCCGCGCAACAAGGGAGCGAACAGCTTTCGGGCTCAACTCGCCCAAATAAGTCTGAATTTTATCCGTAACCAGTTTTGCGTTTTTCATCGGAAACACTTTTTGCCGGAATAAATGGCTGGCTTAGAACTACGTGGAAAACTTAAATAAACATTGAACAAATGGCATAGCCTATTGTGCGGACTACTGAATTAGCCACGCACCGCCATGAGATTTATTTGCCGTTACGGAATTTTGACTGTCAACTGAGCGTTTGCCAGCCGCCGTTTTCGGTCTTGCAGGCGGTTCCCCGAGATTTAACCGGCGCGCCTTCCAAAACAAGCTCATGAACGAATTCGCGGCAAGTCGTGTCATTGACGTGATAAACGGGACCTGGACGCACCGTTCCACTGCGTCCTGTGCGAACATTTTCCCATGCGATTGATACCCCAACACCATCAGTCCGAAGTGCCTGCTTTTGCGCGGCAATCATCGCACGGTGATCAGAGGCGTCCAGTTTTTTGGCAAAATCATTTGTCAGGAGGTTCGCAATAGCAGAATTAGCGTCCGTGCCCGCAAGAGAACCGGAAGCACCAAAGGACGAATCATATTGGCCACCGCCTCCGGATGCAGACATCGCTGAACATCCGGCCAATCCGGCCAAAACCACCAATACGGTTACAAATCCTGCACGCATGCATTCCCTCCGTCACACCGACCGCATCCAGATTTTCCCCGCAAGGAAGATTTGTTGCGAATCATTGTGGCCGAACTGAGCCCGACCAACGCGTATGATCAACAAAAGTGTATCATAAATTCCTAAAGCGCAGGCAGAACAAGCCGCACTTTCAAACCGCCAAGGTGAGAGCGGTCCAACTCCAACCGACCGCCATAAAGTGCAGCCAGATCAGCCACGATTGAAAGACCCAACCCGGTTCCTGGGACAGTCTCATCAAGCCGCCGTCCTCGCTTGACGGCCTCTCGGCGTTCTTCCTCCGACAATCCAGGCCCATCGTCCTCAATCAGGATTTCCAGCATTTCCCGTCCACCACCTTCCAGAAGTGGCGCGCATTTGGCACTGACACGGGAGTTCGCCCATTTGCAGGCATTATCGATCAGATTGCCGGTCATCTCCTCCAGATCCTGACTTTCCCCGCGAAACCTCAAGGTTTGCGGGGCTTCCAGATCAAGCAGAAGCTCTCGATCACGATAGATCTTTTCCATCGCGCGGACGAGACGGGACAGGATCGGCTCGACTTCGCAGGACACACCAATAACCCGCCGCTGCGCGGCCATGCGGGCCCTTTCAAGATGGTGCTGGATTTGCGTCGACATGATGCCGGCCTGCTCGCTGACCTTGTCAGCAAAAGCACCCTCATGCGTCCGAGCTTCATTGGCGATAACGCTCAAAGGTGTTTTCAGACCGTGGGCCAGATTCCCAACATGGGTTCGCGCCCGCTCCACGATCTCGCGATTGGATGTAATCAATGCATTCAGCTCGACAGCGACCGGTGCAATTTCGGTTGGAAGGTTCTCGTCAATCTGATCCGCCTCCCCTTTGCGAACAGCACTCAACGAACCGCGCAAACGCACCAGCGGCCGCAGGCCAACACGCACCTGCAGAAACACAGCTCCAATGAGGCCCAAACCAAACACGATAAGCGTGAACGCCACCTGACGGGCGAACTCCGCCACTTCAGCACGGAAATCTGCTGTCGCAATGGCAACGGCAACGACCAACTTGTCGCTGCCGATCTCGATTTCACTTTGATAGAAGCGCACTTCCTGTCCGGACGGGTCCTCACCAAAACCGCTCAAAGACGGCGCACCTTCAAGCGCTGGCAAAGGAAGCGGATCACCAACCAGAGAAAGCGAGGCAAAAACGATTTCATTGCTTTCAGCGCGCCTCACGGTCCAGTACCAACCTGACAGGGGCAAAGAAAAGCGCGGCTCGCCAAGACTGCGCGGTGCCCGAAAGGTTACAGGAGCATCTGCTGTGTCACTTTCCACCACCATGTCAGCCAACAGCGAGCGCACATAGACTTCCAGCTGTGCGTCAAACGCCCGTTCTCCGGCGGAACGGTAAAGGCCGACCAGGAAGAAACCCGCTACCGCCAGCGCAATAACCGACCAGACAGCTGCCACAAGAACCAGACGACCGGCAAGAGACCGCTGGCCAACCATTCTTCTGGTTTGTGGTTCCCCCGCCCCCGCATCTCCTGCATTGTCAGCATCAGGGGCCGTTTCCGGCTCACGCGTCACCGGCTTCCCCCATCCGGTAACCAAGGCCGCGGATTGTCTCGATCATATCCGAGCCGATTTTCTTGCGCAGCCGCCCGACAAAGACTTCAACCGTGTTCGAATCGCGATCAAAGTCTTGGTCATAGAGATGCTCGATCAGCTCGGAGCGCGAGATCACCTTGCCCTGATGATGCAGCATGTATGACAGGAGACGATACTCGTGAGATGTGAGCTTGATTGGGCCACCATCCACCGTGACACGGCCAGACCGCAAGTCGAGACGAACCTTGCCGCAGGTCAACTCGTTGGATGCATGTCCGGCAGCTCGTCGCACAAGAGCGCGAACCCGGGCCAGAACTTCTTCCATGTGAAACGGCTTTGCGACGTAGTCGTCAGCTCCAGCGTCAATCCCGGCGACCTTGTCAGACCATCGGTCACGAGCTGTCAGAATAAGAACCGGCATTGTCCGGCCATCCCGGCGCCAGTTTTCCAAAACGGAAAGTCCATCCAATTTGGGAAGCCCGAGATCAAGGACGACAGCGTCATAAGGTTCGGTGTCGCCAAGGAAATGCCCCTCTTCCCCATCCTGCGCGCTGTCGACGACATAGTCGGCCTCTTCCAGTGCTGTCACAAGTTGGCGATTAAGATCTGCATCATCTTCAACGACGAGAAGGCGCATTGTTTTTATCCGCTATTCAATAAAAAGAGAAAATCAGTTTGCGCTAACAACCTTGGTGGTCACCTTGCCATTGACCAGAACCGAGAGCCGGTAGACATATCCGCCGCCCTCCTGACACAGCTGCGCCTTGACGATTTCCCCACCTGCCTGACTTTGCACGGCTGCAAGGGGTTTAGCCTTGCCCGAAGCAACAACTGACCGCGCCTCACCTTGCGACAGGCACGCAGCACTTGCTGTTCCGGCAAGCAAAAGGAAAACAGAAAAGAACGCAAACAGTCTTATCACGGGAATTCTTCCTGGTTTGCCGGCCAACCCCAACCGGTAGTTGCCGCCGTTATAAGTGTCTCCGGCTGAACATGACCTGAACAGTCGGTTCATGGCAAATAGAAATAGGTTAACCGCATGGGTCAAGCCCTCTGCCCGCACTGAGGCGCCCAAAATGATCATTCATTCTATAGGGATAGCTTATGCTGACGGATCATTGCGAAGGCATTCAAGTCTAAGTTTCTACCCGGCAATGTTACCCGCCACGGCGCTAGAGCCCGTCAACTCGGGCGTATTGTCCTGAAGGCGATTCCTCAAGGCTTTTCGCCAACGGTTCCGGCCATCAGCCTTTGCTTTCAAAAGCGCCTGATCTGCTGCCTGTATCGCGCCATCTATCGTGTTTGCCGCATCGTGTTCGGCAAGACCAATGCTGATCGACACATCAATTTCATGCTCATCTATCTCAAAGCGCAAGCGGGCCACATCGGAACAAAGGTCAGTGGCGAGCTCCTGAGCTTTGCGCCAATCGAGTTCAGGCAGAAAGACTAGAAACTCCTCTCCTCCCATCCGCACAACCCAGTCACGGTCCCCAACATTTTCCATGAGCGTACCGGCGATCTGAACCAGAACTTCATCGCCAACGGGATGACCAAAGCGATCATTAATTGACTTGAAATGATCGACGTCCACCATCATCACCACTGCAGGCACAGCCTGCATCTCCGCCTGAGCCTCAAAGAAACGGCGCCGGGTCGTTGTACCCGTCAAGGCATCAGTGGCATGGAGCAGTTTGATTGTCTTATGGGCCAGCTGCAGATGCATGATCTGGCGGCACGCAAAGAGCGACATGCACGACGACAAGAAAAGCGCAATCAGGAACATGGTTGGGGCTGCGGCAGCGAACACCTCTAGTGGCAATAAAATCCAGCCAATCAGGCCGGTCGTCGCAAGCGCAATGAGTACCGTGATGGTTGTCCAAAATAGAACATCCCAATTGTTCCGCATCTTCAAGCGTAATGAAACTGTATTCATGACGCAACTTCCCTAAGGTTCAATTCAACCCCTGATAGAGTAACGCAGCCGCCCTCCACCCAAAACATAACAAAAATAGATGAAACTGATTACACAACCATTAGTATGTATTTTTAAATTGCAGATATGCTTTTGAGAGCTTCAAAATTCCAAAAGCCCTCTCCAAATATTCATTCCAACGCCAAATAGCCCATCGCCATGCTACGTTCATTTGGCACCGGTATTTCTGCACAACAGCTTTTTGAAAAAGGATTTGAAAAATGAGCGACTATTTTCTCGCATTCTGGAATCTGGAAAACCTGTTTGGACCAGAAAACCACCCCCACCGGCTGGACTGGGTCAAAAAGGATATCGCCAGTGATCTCGTCGGATGGACACAGGCGCTTTACGACAAGAAACTGGCACAGCTGGCGAGTATTATTCGTCAGATGAACGATGGTGCTGGCCCTGACATTTTGGGGGTCTGCGAGGCAGAAGATGAACACGTTCTCAAAGACCTCATCAACACGCTCGCTCCCAGCCTGCCAAACAGAAACTATGCCGTGATTGCCGAGACCAACGACCTCAGCTATCGCGGCATCGATACCGCCTTTGTCTATGACAAGGGCCGGTTTTCCGTCGATGAAGCGCTGGTTTTCAATCACCGCGTCATGCGCCGCACTGGAACACGGGATATCCTGCAGGTCACCTTCAAAACCAATCAGGGCGGGCGAGAACTCGTGGCCATGGCCAATCACTGGCCATCCCGTTACGGAGGCGCAGGACCAGAGGTGAGCGCGGGATTTCGAGCAACAGCCGGAGAAACTCTCTCCTATTGGCATAGCCGTATCTTTGAAGAAGCGACAAAGAAGGACCGCACACCGGTGATCGCCTTTGGCGACATGAATGACGACCCTTGGGATCGCAGCCTGACAGTCAACGCATTGGCAACGCGCGAACGCGGCGATGTCGAACGCGCTCGCTCGCCAAAATTCTACAATCTCGCATGGGAATACCTTGTCACGCCAGCTATCGACCACAAAGGCAATGCCCGCATGCTGGAGGGCACGCTTTACTACGATTATAACGGCAACATTTTTGACCACCTGTTGGTCAATCGCCCGCTTGTAGACGCCAACCCGGATAGCGAGTTCAAGTATATTGACGGCAGTGGCGGGATCATCGCGTTTCCGGAAATGGTGTCCCACCGGACCGGAGACGGCCCCATCCGTTTTGGCCTGCCGGAAGGCGATGCCGCCTCGAACGTGAATGAGGCCGGTTATTCAGATCATTTCCCCGTTGGGCTGAAGATCCGCGAAGTTTGATCACTGACGACTTGCCAAGTTGGTGTGGCTGCGTATCGTATCTTTATGGACAGCGCAGCCACACATCCGCTGAGATGCCCCCTTTTGGCGAGTGCCTTTGGTTTAGGCTTGGTGATAGCCTCTTCAGCCTCGGCATCAGCCTGCTCACTTTCGCTTGTTCTGGCCATGGATGTTTCCGCCAGTGTCGATGCGAACGAGCACGACCTCCAATTAAACGGCCTTGCGGATGCCCTGACAGACCCGTCTGTGATGACGGCCATTGGAAATGTTGGCGGCATCTGGCTGACAAGCTTTGAGTGGAGCGGGCGCAACAACCAGAAAACGCAGCTTGATTGGCGTTTTTTGGCCAATGAGGCTGACATCAACGCCGCTGCTGATGTGATCGCCGCACAGCCTCGCTCCCAAACAGAGTTTCCAACCGCTCTTGGATATGCTTTGGGACACGCATCCGTTTTGCTAACGCGTGCGCCCGAAACGTGTGAGCGGAAAGTCATCGACATGGCGGGAGACGGCGTCACGAATGATGGCTTCGGCCCCTCAAGCGCCTACAAGGCCTTTCCGCTTGCAGATGTGACCGTGAACGGGCTCGTGATCGGCGAGGATCAAAGCGCCATCCGCTACTACCATGATGAAGTTATTCATGGTCCGGGTGCGTTTATCGAAATCACCGATAGTTTCGAAGGCTATAGAGACGCGATGATCCGCAAGCTGCTTCGAGAAATCCGGGGCGATCAGTTTGCACTCAATCTCCCGTAAGTATATTCGACTTATTGCAAGATCTCCTGCAGTGCCCTCACCAGAGCGCTGCATTCGTCATCCGTGCCAATTGAAATCCTGAGCCAATTCTCAATTCTCGGTTTTGAGAAATGACGTACCAAAATTCCGCGCGCCCTCAAACCAGCCTGCAGTTCAGCTGCAGGAACTGAACTATGAGACACAAACAGGAAATTTGTAGCGGACGGCAGACTGGAAAAGCCCAGCTCTGACAACTGACCTGCCAGTTTTTCACGCGATGCGATGACTTTGGACCGCGTTTGCTCAAATCCCTCTGCGTCTTGCCACGCCGCCTTTGCCGCAACCAGAGCCAGACGGTCGAGTGGATAGGAGTTAAAACTGTCCTTGACCCGGTTCAGACCTTCAATCAGGTGCGGCTGCCCAACTGCGAACCCCACCCGCGCACCAGCCAAACTGCGCGACTTGGAGAAGGTTTGAACAACGAGAAGATTTTCATAACGCGGCACAAGACGCACTGCACTTTCCGCACCAAAGTCGACATAAGCCTCGTCGACAATGACAACCACATGCGGGTTCTGCTTCAGCACCTGTTCAATCTTTTCCAGCGGCAAGGCAATGCCTGTCGGCGCGTTGGGGTTTGCTATCACCACACCGCCACATGGCCCCTGATAATCATCAAGGTCATATTCGAAGGCCTCGTTAAGCGGAAAGGTCGTGTATTCCACGCCAAACAGCTGACAATAGGTCGTGTAGAAGCTGTACGTGATATCGGCAAAGACAATGCGCGGCTTGCCGGTGAAAAAGGCATTGAACGCATGGGCCAGCACCTCATCAGAGCCATTGCCTGCAAAGACGTTCTCTCGCGTCAAACCAAAGGATGCAGCGATGCTGTCGCGCAGGCCGCCAGCAACGGGATCAGGATAAAGCCGCAACTCATCCCCTGTCGCCGCCTGAATAGCCTCAAGCACCTTGGCGAAGGGACCATAAGGGTTCTCATTGGTGTTCAGCTTGATAAAGGTCTGCCCCTTGGGCTGCTCTCCCGGAACATAGGGAACGAGTTTTTCAACCAGTGGGCTCCAGAACCGACTCATAGTCATGCTTCCTGAAAGGTGTGTCCTTGGAAAAGGCAACATAGAGCATTTTGAAACTCAGACACCCTTTTCCTTGCAAAAAAGATCAGGTACCCAACCACTTATAGCAATGAGCAAAAGGGATCGGGACACGGCATGAGCAATCCCCATCAAAACGCCTTGGGCCAACCGATCGGAGCGACGGTTGACGTTACTTTCCCACGGCCCGTTCCGCCCAAAACGTCCATGACCGGGCGTTTTTGCTCGCTCGTACCGGTGGATATCGAGACCCATTCCAAACCCTTGTTTGAGGCCTACAAGCACGATCACGATGGCAGAAACTGGACCTATCTGCCCTATGGGCCATTTGACCGGTTAGAGGACTTCCAAACCTGGATGAGATCAACCTGCTTGGGCAATGATCCGCTTTTTCACACCATCCTTGATCTCGCGGGCATCCCCATCGGACTTGCCAGCTATTTGCGGATTGATCCGGGAAACGGGGTGATTGAAGTTGGACATATCCATTTCTCACCTATGCTCCAGCGTCACCCGGCAGCGACTGAGGCCATGTTCTTAATGATGCGCCGCGTGTTCGACGAGCTGGGCTACCGCCGCTATGAATGGAAATGTGACGCGCTCAACGCCCCGTCTCGCCGGGCAGCAGAACGTCTTGGTTTTCAGTACGAAGGCACGTTCTGGCAAGCAACCCACTACAAGGGCCGCAATCGCGACACCGCCTGGTTCGCGATTATCGACACGGATTGGCCGCGCGTAAGATCCGCGTTTGAGGCATGGCTTGATCCGGAGAATTTTGATGCTGATGGACTGCAGAAAGCGCGGCTTAAAACAATTCCGGACCGTGACTAACCCAACTGTTCAGATGACTTGCAAGCGACTACGCAGGAGTTCTCCGCGCTCTTCCAGAATCGGATAGCCGATGGTGGAGAAAGATGTGTTGATGAGCTTCAGCGTGTTCAGAATATCGAGGTGAAACGCACTGGTCTCGATAGTTTCCGAGTTGCTTGCTCCCAGTCTCTCCATATGCCGCTTCTGCAAGTTGTTCAAAAGCTGCCGGGTGCGCTCTTTCTGCTGAACCAAATGCCGTGCCGCTTCAGGGTTTTGTGTCAGAAGCACATCAATTCCCAACTGAATATTGTGCAGAACGAGATCGAAAAACTCATCAAGCTCTGCCTGACCTTGATCGGAGAACTGAAGCTTTTGCTCCTTAAGGCGCTGAAACACCCGCAGCAATTTGTTGGACATGAGATCTGTCGCTGTTTCCAGGCTGATCGCTGTTGTGGTTAGCGCCTGCGCCTTTTGGATCTCCTCAGGCGTGCATTTGCTGGCCTCAATCTTGGCCAGAAAGTACTTCAGCTCCTGAAAGCGTCCCAACACAACATTCAGCATGTGCTGCAATTTCTTGACATCATCGTCGGTCAGTTTGTCCGCCTTCTCCCAAATTTCCCGAACGCAGACTTCAAGCAATTCCGCCAACCGAAGGGTCTCCCGGATGGCACCACTCAGCGCCCGTTGCGGATGGGCAAGGGTTTCGGGCTTCAGTGCAGTTATGCTGGTAAAAAAGTCCCGGTCCTCAGATTGTCTTTCAGTCGGCAAGAGCATCAACGCAATCCGTGAAACAAGAGAAACCAGCGGAAGACCGATGCACAACAGGGTAAGATTGAAGAGCAGATGAAAATTAATCACCTGCTGTTCCAGTGAGCCGCCAGGAACCGTAGGAAGCACTGCCATTCGTTCCATGCCAAACAACAAGACGGTAGCCCCGCCTCCCCTCAAGATCAGGTTGCCCAGCACCATCTGCCGGGAAGCCGAAGGGGTAGAATAGGTCAGGATGAACGCGATGAACGCGCCGCCGAGGTTTGCCCCCAGCACCATGGCAAAAGCCGCTGGCATTGGCAGGATACCCTGCCCGGCCAATGTCACCCATAGAAGAACGGAAGCAACGCTGGAATGCACTGCCCAGGTGAAGAGCGCCGAAACCAGAAACGCCACGGGTAGGTCCTGCCCAAGATAAACCATAATCAGTCGGGCTGTCTCATTTTGCTGCAGTGGAGCACTGGCGTGAGCAAGCAAATCCAGAGACAGGAAAATCAGCGCCAGCCCGAGGATGATCCGGCCCGCCTGACGAAACCGCTTGCTGCGGCCCTTCAAGTGAAAAGCCCCTCCGACCAGCAGCAGAACGGGCGTGGCAATATCGGGCCGAGAAATGAGCAACTGGGTAACAACCGCCGACCCAACATCAGCCCCGAGAAGAATTGACAATCCCGCGGGTGCAGCCAGCAATCCATTCGCCAGAAATCCGGATGTTAGCAGGGCAACTGCAGTCGAACTTTGCAAGAGAAGCGCAGAAACGCCGCCCGTCAAAGCCGCCCTCAATCGATTGTTGGTGGATCGGCGAAGCCATTTGCGGAGATTCGCCCCAAGCGATCGCTCAAACCCTGTTCGAACTAGACGCACGGCCCAAATCAAAAGGGCAGCAGCCCCGGCCACCTGAATCGCAAAGCTGAAAAACCCGAACTCGTTCATATTCACCTTGATTGGCACATCAAAAAGCGCACTTTGTACGCTTTTCACCAATTTAGGGTTTTCCCTTACGCGATGCAACTCGTAGAAACCAGCAAGACGGACCAAAACAACGAGATAAACAGATTTCTATCGGCCAAAAGCAACATCGAGACCGGCTAGGAAAGCACAGGCCAAAGCGCAACAAACTCCACTTAGCTGGCCACCAATATCAACAGGCCAACACCATTCCTCTTATTCTGTTGTTCTATCCACGCTGGTCTTCTCTGCCTATGGCAAAAAAATACAGCTATTTACGAATTCAAACTAATATTTCTGCGGTTTTACATTTTCTTCGGCGAAAAACTGCGCTCAATACCTTTTATGCAAGCAACAAGGGTGGAGTTAACTGGAGTGGAAACTCCCGCCTTGAGTCCCGCTCGAACAACTGCCCCATTAATGAAATCAATTTCTGTGATCATTTGGCGTTCTATGCTTTGCAAAACTGAGGTTTTGAATTCAAAAGGCAAACCAGAAGATGCTTTAATCCATGCGTCCTGCGGATTCTCAATTTCCAGGTCTATTTCCAGAGCCTCCGCAACAGCCATTGCTTCTGCCACAGCAGCGACACCAATTTCCTCAACTTCAGGAAGGTCATATAGATTTCCAAAATTGAGACCGGTAATCCCGGACAATGCTCCTGCAGCAACATTAATCAAGAATTTGTCCCACATTGCCCCCACGATATTGTCCGTTGCAGTTGTCTTTAACCCCGCAGCAGAAAACGTTTTTTCGACCAAAGACACTCGTGAAGTCAGACTACCATTGAGTTCACCGATAATCGTTTCCTTACCCTCAACACCAGACTGGACGTGTCCGGGCGAAACCATCATTCCACCAACATAGGTCTTTCCGGCTATGACCTTATCGCGACCTACGACTTCGGAAAGCAAGTCTTCTTGCCCCAATCCGTTTTGCAAAGACATTACTACCGATTGATCCCCGACCAAATTGAGCGCGGAAAGCATAGCCTCTTTGGTGTGGAAGCTTTTGACGAGAACTAAGACTAGATCAACAACCCCCAATACACTTGGATTGTCATACGCAGCGACTTTTACAACATCTCTTGAACTGGACGTTTCAACCACGAGTCCATTTGAGTTGACAGTATCTACAAACTGCTTGTCGATATTGATTAGGAAAACATCATTGCCAGCCAAAGCAAGGTGCCCCCCAAACACTGATCCCATTGCACCAGCACCCAGAATTGCAATTTTCATGATAACCTTTCACTATGAATCAGAAAAATAACGCTAGGTTATGTTCATCAAACGCATTAGCACAAGTACGTATCAGCAAAAAAATAGCCAGCGCAAAAACAACTACTTCCACGCCGGAAAATCGACGAAGAATAGCACTAGGCGCGATGACTTACCGAAAGCACCCACTTGCCAATAACCGCAAATTGTACGTGGCAAGATCCAGACACTTCAAAGTCTTGGCACACTTGATACATCAATCTGGATCTGCAAAATTGCCGTGCAAGGGAACAGCAAGCTAGCATAACTACCGCTTCAACAACCGCTTGCGTTTGTCGGCGGGGCGCATTTCCATAACTTTGTCGAACAGGAAGTCCATGACTTCCTTCTGGTCCTTAAAGCCTGAAAGTGTCTCATAAGGGATCAGCGCACCGGCGCGTGCAGTGATGGCCTGACCGACAATGCGGCGGAACTCGCGCACCAAAAGAGCCAGCCGCAACGTCAAGGAAAATCCGCTGACCCAGTGGAACAACCACGAATTCTGTCCCTCAAAATAGATCGGCAAAACGGTCGCCTTAGAAGACCGGATCAGCTTGGCGGTGAAGGTTTTCCATGGAAATTCTTCAGCCCGTGCAAACGGTTTGGGCGCTGTGGCCACGCCGCCGCCGGGGAACACGATGATCGTCGTACCTTCGGCCAGAAGCTTGAGCGCTTCCTTGCGGGTCGCCATGTTGGTCTTCAGCGCTTCCTTGGTCTCCTCAAAGTCAACAGGAAGCGAAAAGGGGCGCACTTCCGGTACCTTCAAAAGCTCATTGTTGATCATGATCTTGAAGGGACGGCCAAGCTGCTCTGCCAAAGACAGGATCGCCAGCCCATCACCGATGCCATAGGGATGGTTGGCAACAATAACCAGCGGGCCTTCCGGCAGGTTTTTCGGTGGCCATTCGCCGCCACTCACCGAGACATCAATCTTGATCAGGCTAAGCAGATCGCTCCAGATGTAATCGGACGTGCCCACCATGGAGTCGCGCCAGATTTCATAAACTGACATGAGCTTGCGCCGACCGGACATGCCTTCAATGGTCCGGATGAGCAGGCGTTTATGCCAAGGATGGTCAGGGTTGGCGTAACTGAATTCAGCTTGATCCAAGGCGCGTCACTCTTGATCGTGCATTTAGCGAATTGAAACCCGATAGCCTCAGGTCATTGCAGTTTTGTGACACCTATCACAACAAAGGGGAAAGTTCACTCAATCGAGATCATCTTTCCCCTTAAGTATTAAATAAGTTCTGACCGAATTACTTCAAGTCTGGCGGAACGGCCTCAGAGCGGAAAGCCTCGATGGCCTCATCAAGGCTCATGGCCGTTTGATGCTTGGAACCAAGACGGCGAATGTTGACCGACTTTTCTTCCGCTTCCCGCATGCCGCACACCACAATGGCCGGAACCTTGGCCAGCGAGTGCTCGCGGACCTTGTAGTTGATCTTCTCATTGCGGAAATCGGTTTCCACCTTGAGACCGGCCGCCCGCAGCTTTTCGGCAACCTCGCGGCCATAATCATCGGCCTCGGAGGTGATCGTCGCGACCACCACCTGCAGCGGCGCAAGCCACAGCGGGAAGTGACCGGAATAGTTTTCGATCAAAATGCCGAGGAAGCGTTCCATGGAGCCACAGATCGCGCGGTGGATCATCACCGGCGTTTGCTTCTCGCCGTTGTTGTCGACATAAAATGCACCAAAGCGTTCCGGAAGGTTGAAGTCGACCTGCGTGGTGCCGCACTGCCATTCACGGCCAATGGCATCACGCAAGGTGTATTCAAACTTCGGACCATAGAACGCGCCCTCACCCGGCAGGATGTCGGTTTCAACCCGGCCACCGGATTGTTCCTTGATCTGCTCCAGAACCTTGCCCATCACTTCTTCGGCGTGATCCCAAAGCTCATCCGAGCCAACCCGCTTTTCCGGGCGGGTGGAAAGCTTCACGACGATCTTTTCAAAACCGAAGTGCTCATAGACTGACAGAATCAGGTCGTTGATTTTCAAGCATTCTTCCGCCATCTGCTCATCGGTGCAGAAGACGTGGGCATCATCCTGCGTGAAGCCGCGCACGCGCATCAACCCGTGCATTGCGCCGGACGGCTCGTAGCGGTGAACCACGCCGAACTCTGCCATACGCAGCGGCAGGTCGCGGTAGCTTTTCAGGCCGTGCTTGAAGATCTGAATATGGCCCGGACAGTTCATCGGCTTTAGGGCAAAGACATGGGTATCCTCGTCTTCCGGGTCTGCGCCCTGAACGGCGAACATGTTCTCCTTGTACCAGGCCCAGTGACCGGACGTCTCCCACAGCTTGGTGGAGAGAACCTGCGGCGCGTTGACTTCCTGATAGTCCCCGGAAAGACGCCGGCGCATGTAGGACACAAGGTTCTGGAACAGCGTCCAGCCCTTGTCGTGCCAGAACACAACGCCCGGCCCTTCTTCCTGAAAGTGGAACAGGTCCATTTCGCGGCCAAGCTTGCGGTGATCGCGCTTCTCCGCCTCTTCCAGCATGTGGAGATAGGCCTTCAGATCCTTGTCGTTCGCAAAGGCGGTGCCATAGATGCGCGACAGCATTGGGTTGTTGCTGTCCCCACGCCAATAGGCCCCGGCCACCTTCATCAGCTTGAAAGCGGTGCCGATGCGGCCCGTTGCGTCCATATGCGGACCACGGCACAGGTCAAACCAGTCGCCCTGCTTGTAGATCTTGATGTCCTGATCTTCCGGGATCGCGTCGACCAGCTCCACCTTGTAGTCCTCGCCCATGTCGGCAAAGACCTTCTTGGCCTCTTCGCGGGACCAAAGCTCCTTGGTGAACGGCTGATTGCGCTGGATGATCTCGCGCATCTTCTTCTCGATCACCTCAAGGTCGTCGGTCGCAAACGGCCAGTTTTCCTTGGTGTCGGGATGAACGCGCTTGAAGTCGTAGTAAAAGCCGTTCTCGATCACCGGACCAATGGTGACCTGCGTTCCCGGCCACAATTCCTGCACCGCTTCGGCCAGAACGTGCGCTGCGTCATGGCGGATCAGCTCCACAGCGCGCGGATCATCGCGGGTGACGATCTCAATGGCAGAGTTTTTGGAAATCGTGTCGGACAGGTCGGCCAACTCGCCATCAAGGGCAACAGCCACGGCCTTTTTCGCCAAAGACTTGGAAATGCTGGCCGCCACATCGGCGCCAGTCACCCCGTCTTCAAACTCACGAACGGAATTGTCGGGAAACGTCAACTGAATCATGCGTTTTCTCCTGCTCACTCCTGCAGACAAGGCAGGTAAGCGTTTTGTGTTTATTGGGCGCGGGAAGCTTTAGGGGATTTGGGGTCTAAGGGCAACAGGTGCAAGGGTGGGAATGGGGAAGGAGGATTTGGAAGGGGTTTGTAGGACAGTGATATCCGAGGCTGAACGGCATGTTAGTCTTATGTAACTTTCAAAAATGCCAATCCACATTATCTCACTTGCTGACAGCGTTAGGCCTTTTCAATTTTAATGCATCCGGAACTGTCTATTGATCGCAGCACCTCCACGTCAGAGCGCCCATTCGACCTCTTCTTTAATTGCACACTTAGCCACCTTCAGTTGTCGCAAACGCACGCTCGAACTTTTCCAGTGCTAGGTCAGCTGGATCTATCCAGAACTGGACCATGCCAGCATCACAAAACGAGAAGTCCTCGTGTATTCCGGGGTCGCTATCAATTTGAAGTAGGCTGACACGTCCAGACGCATAGGCGATGTGTGCCGCACCCTGAACATTTACAGCCGCACCCAACATCTGATGGCGGGCAATCCTAAACTTATCGCTAGCGGAATGTTGACCCAAAGCAGCTAAGCGTAGATCACCTAACTCATCGAATTTTGGAACTTTCGTCTTCAGACCTCGTTCAATTGAAATTATCGTTTCTTTCGCCGCTAGATCGTGAAGGCCTCCACCATATGCTTCCTGCCCTTCAAAACTATCTGCCATGACTGGGGTAATTGATTTCTCTGGAAAAACCGAACACGGAGTTTCACCGCGAGTTATCGCACCAGAAAAGGCACCTGAAGCAGTATGCTCGCCGAAAGAATGACCTATATGAGGGAGATTAGCAGGAACTTCTGACGGTCCTCCTGCTGCCCGAGAATATAGGACTCTGGTGCAATCTGTCGGGTCATCTGCATCCCACAACATTTCTTCGTCTAGGTCAGCGAAAAAGAATAGCATTCCCTGATTGGGCAACTGAGGACCACCCGGAGACAACGGCGTACTTGGTAGCTCGGATAGGTCAACCTGAGCCAAAAAGTGGAGAGGAAGTCCAGTGCTTCTGTGACAGGGCCACGCCAAATTTGCAGGCAGAGAAGGTACGCCGCCAAAATGGCTTTTGCTGCTCTGTGCCCCATTTTCTCGGCGTAGAAAAATGGTGGGTCGGCGGAACTTTTGTAAAATCAGGCTAGGATTGTTTTCCCCCTCTCTCCATACCCGCTCTAACTCAGCGATTGCTGCATTTTTTGCTTGTTGAGCAACCTTTTCCTCTTCGGAGAGTTCGGCAATCAAATCTTGATCATATTCTTGGAACAACTTTATACGCTCGCGACGCGCCTTATCCTTTTCAGTTTCTTCTTTAACCCGTTTATGGATCGACCAAAAAAACGGAACTACCAACCAAGCCGCAATTAGGAGCAGGAGGACGAGCAATCCCAACCAACCCAAAAAGTGAACAAAGGCATACACTACAAGACACACCGTAGAGAAAAGTGAAATAATCGCTAGATAGTTCGTCAAGACAAAGCCTATTTTTTCGGAAATTACGTTTAGTAACTTATCACTACTTCAGAAAAGCATAATTTGCCGATGTAGTTTTTAACACAGTTAAAAAAACCTGTAACGAGGTAAATTGAGTTGCTTCCTGCATTCCATCGCGCGAAGGTGGCCGATAGGAGCTCTCATTATTCTGCAAATTTCCATGCAAACAACGCCATAACATCGAGAACATGTTCAGGCACTCAATTATTGGCACCGTGATGCGGTACGCGATGACCGGTGAACGAACGTCTTCATGGCTGTAATCGCCATATGATGGCAACAAAATGTCCTCAGCCTACCAACCTCTCCGAATCACCGGGAACACCTTAGGGTTCAGACTCAATCGATAGTCCTCAAAAACTGCTCGACGACTTTCCGAGTATATTCGTAATCCTGCGGCAGATTGCGCCCCCCTAGGACCAGCCAGCCGCCGCGCCACAGGCCAAGTCCATTGCGCAGCACAAGCCGGATCGTCAGACGTCTCCCCCTCACCCCAACCGGTCCTTCTCCGCGATATGCTCGCCAGTCCAGCGGCCATAGCGCCAAGGGAGATACCAGCGGGCGTCTTGGGGCAGTTGGTCGGGGATCGGGTCATAGCCGTCTGCGCCCCACGGGTTACAGCGCAGTATGCGGGAAAGGCCCAGCCAGCCGCCGCGCCACAGGCCATAACGCTTGAGCGCGTCGGCGGTGTATTCCGAACAGCTCGGCGCATAGCGGCAGGTCCGCCCCATGAACAGCGACAGGGAATGCCGGTAAATCCAGATCAGGCCAAGCCCAAACCGCGCCGGAATCGAGGCACCTGAAGTGCCGGACTTTGATTTGTCAGGTGGGCACACGATCTGGGCCGCTCACTCTTGAAATTGCCGCTTTTGGTCTTCCCTACCCCAGCCCATTCGCCATTCCTAGCCCAACTTGAGCAGATAGCATGAGGGCGTGCTGGTGATCATCGGGACATGCGGTCGTGCATCTCCTGAACGTCCTTTGGCCATTGGGCCTTGACGAAGGAGAGAACCGCGAGGATTTCCCCATCATGCAAAATGCCCTCAAAAGCCGGCATGGACAGCACCGGGTCATTCGATCCAAGAGCGGCAGCGGAGCCATATTTCGTGATGCGAAACAACAGCTCTTCGGAATGGTGCCAGGTGTGGCCGGTCTCATCATGCGGCGGGGCGGGCAATTGCCCATTTTCATCCGGCGTTTGCCAGTTTGCAGCACCCTGAAGATTGTCCCCGTGGCAGGAAGCGCAGTTCTCCGCATAAACTTGGCGGCCCAACGCGACCACCTCCGGGTTGTTCGGCGCAAACAGGAACTCGGACGTCGTCGGATCAAAACCGACACCGGATTTTGGCTCAGCAATAAGCCACAATCCAGCGCCGACTAACCCGACAATCCCGAGAACAAAAAAGCTAAGTAAGGTGACGGTTCTTTTCGGCATATCAGCCTTCGCAAGGTCCACAATCTTGGAAACGCTTGGACGAGCCCCCTCGCCCAAGCGTCATATTTTTTAAAGACGTCGCCTAATTGTCGCCGATTTCCGTGAACGGCTGAGGCTTTACGCCCGACTTTCCCGCCAAAGAGAACACCGTGTAGCGCGCATCCGGGCTTTCGCCCATGCCAACGGAGCCAGCGGGCATACCCGGAACGGCAATTCCGCGAATATCAGGCTGCTCGTCAAGCATCTTGGAGATCGCCGCCGGTGGAACATGGCCTTCAACCACGTATTTCTTGCCCTTTTCGACCACCGCCGTGTGGCAGCCCTGCATGTCATCTGGAACACCCGCCTGTTGGCGAATTGGGGTCAGGTCCTCCATATTGTGCACGACAACATGATAGCCCTCGGCCTCCATCCGCTCCGACCACGCCGTGCAGCATCCGCACCAAGGCGTTTTGTAGACAGTCATCCGTCCTTCCGAGCCGGTTTCGTCGGCCATTGCTACACCGGACATCAGCAACACCGCAGCGATGACGCCACTGGCGATGGAACGCTTATTTCTCAGCATGTTGCTTTTCCTCAACCATGGATGCATGACAACTTTTACTCAGGAAAACATGCATCAAGACATGCATGAGAGAGCAGGCAAAAAACGTGGACGCCAACCAGAGACTATCGGTCAACGTCCATGCCTCCACTCCACCACTTGCAATGAAATAAATTGCTCCGCCCGCCGCCATGGCAAGGCAGCAGATCAACATCACGGCGTATGGTGCCGTCTGACCGCGCGTCGGCGCACCACTTTGATTATCCAAGTTCATATCGAACCTCATCTTCAGTCATCTGAAACGCGGCTGAAGGCCACGCATGAATTTTCAAAAAGATCAGGTTGATATCGGGGGCGGATCGACAGGACGCGGATTGGCCGGTCGCGCCACACGCACCAAGGTTGGTTCGAGCGCCGATTTCATGGCGTTTAAAGTGATGCCCGGGGCATCTGAAAGGGCAAGACAAAAGGCCGGGCAGTCCGTTACGGAGCCATCAGCCGTGTGACCATCCAATAGCGCCTCACAGCAGAGAGGCACCACAGGCACCTCTTCTGCGTGTCCCCCTTCCCCGGTCACTCCGTGAAGCGAGGCTATATGAGAGGAGTCAAGCGCTGACGATTTCAAATGCGGTATCGTGCTTCCAATTGCAGCCTGCAATCCGAAAGCCAAAACCACCAAAAAAACTGCAAATGCAAAACGCATCCAGAACCTGCACCACCTCAAGGAAAGTCCACTATGAACTTTCCAGCAGGCGGAAGGTCAAGCGGTGTCACCAAAAGACGCGTTTGGGTCTGTGAAGCGCTGGCTCAGCAGGCTTCTGCTTTCGTTGTCTCACCCGCCTCGATCTGTTCAAGCGCGTCGACGACCGAAAGCAGCTAAAGCCCGCATACACCTAGTTGATCAAACAGCGCCTCATTCTGTGGGGGCAGCACATTAATGGCTGTGTAATGTGTTAAAATAGAAGCCGCTGGCCTGCGCTATTGACTCAAAATCCTCGTTTCTCCGGTGATCCCGGCCAAACCGTGTTTTAGGTACAGTTCGATCTCTTCTGCTGGCACCTTTTCTTTTTGCATCCTCATTGCGCCAGCATGGAGAGCGTCAATTTGGTGCGCAGCTGTCATTGTCGGAATGTCCTGCCTGAATTCACCTGCTATCTTGCAATTATCTATCCAGGTCGCAAAGCTTTCCAAAAAGTGAGTGCGCAACCAATCCAGGACTTTCATGGTTTCGGGTCCCATTTTGTCTCGTTGCATGCGCATGTTGACAAACAAACAGCTTTTCGGGATGCCCAGAGCGTCTCTGTCTTGCATCAGGAAAGTGATAATATCCATCGACGTATCAGTGAGCGGTTTCTTGCAACGGAGAAGACCGAGAAACGGATCAACGGCTATTTTTTGATAGGTTTGCAGGGCTGCTGCTTTAAGGCCGTCGTCACTGCCAAATTCGCGGTACACACCGGGTTTAGAGACCTGAAGTGCCTTACTGATGTCACTTATAGACACTTGCGAAGCTCCGTGCTCCCAGTACTTAATCATCGCAACATTCAAGACTTCGTCCCGGATCAAGGTCTTAGGTCTACCACGGGATTTTGCGCCTAATTTCATTTTCGTACTTCTAGGTATTTTATTATTGATTTTTGATTTTCGTACCTATAGTTACGAAAATCAAATGATGACTTCCAGCTAAATGTTGCGAGACCCCCAAATGCCGAATGATCCTCTTGGTTTCTTTGCCAGAATGAATGCGATGAGCTTGATGCTAATCACTCCGGAGTACTACCGGGTTAGGCGATTACGCGCGGCAAAAGCTTCTGAAATTGATTACGAGAATTCGCAGTTCCAAATGCGCACAGAGCGAATGGAGCTTGACGGGCTCAATGTTCGCTTTGCTCAAAGCCGGAAGGAAAATCGCCCGACCGTATTGTTCCTCAGCCCTCTGCCTCAGAGCATTCTTTGCTACAATGCGGTATGGGCGCAGTTGGAAGAAGAGTCAGACCTCATCGCTGTTGATCTTCCGGGGTTTGGCGGCAGCGACGGCAACTCCGACCATATGTCATTCGCAGCACAAAGTGCGTTTCTTGAAAAGTTCATCGATACGTTGGGTCTGTCAAATGTGCATATTGTTGCGCCCGACATCGCCATGCCAATAGCGATGCACTACGCAATTCATCGAGAACACAAAGCAAAAAACCTGCTAATCGGCGATGGTCCTGGGATATTGCCATCTGCAGACGGAAGTCTGATCAGAAAGATTGTCTACTCTGGCTTTTGGCGCACAATGGTGAGAATGAACGGCGCAAAAACCTTCCTCGCTGGCGCACTACAACTAGGATATTTGCATTACCGGCCGACAAAAAATGAACTTGACGACTATGTGAGCTCATATCAGGGCCGGATCGGTCAGATTACACAATACTTCAAACAGTATCCCGAGGGCTGTCAGGATCTGACGGCGAACATAAAAAACCTCGAAGTGCCAGTGCAAGTATTCTGGGCGGATGAAGATGCTTTTTTGAAGGTTGAGAACGCTCACCAACTGCATGATTGTTTGTCAAACAGCACCCTGCATGTGTTCAAAAATTGTGGCCATTTCTGCTATCAAGATAAAAGCACTGAGTTTGCAGATATGGTGCGTAACTGGATCGCGGACTAGGGGCGAAAGCAATTGCTTGCTGGGCTAGGCCAACTTGCTCCCCTCTAGGACCATGTCGAGCCGCCTCGAGAACATTCGGCTTTGATTGATAAGTGCGCGCTCAAAGGTGCTGTCAGCAGGCTTCTGCTTTCGTTGTCTCACCCGCCTCGATCTGTTCAAGCGCATCGACGACAGCATCGAAGGTTAGAAGCGTTGAGGCGTGGCGGGCCTTATAGTCTCGCACCGGCTCCAGAAATTTCAGGTCTTCAAACCGTCCTGTCGGCGGTTCGCCGCCTTCTTTCAGCATGACCCGCATTTTCTGGCGCACCTCGCGCAACTCGTCCGGGGTCGCACCGATCACATTTTGCGCCATGATGGACGAGGCCGCTTGGCCAAGCGCGCAGGCTTTCACATCATGTGCAAAGTCCTGCACCACCCCGTCAGCCATGACTAAATCCACCACAACTGTTGAGCCACACAGCTTGGAATGGGCCTTGGCAGAGGCCTGCGGATTGTCGAGACGGCCCGTGCGCGGGATGTTTCCGGCAAACTCCAGAATCTTGCTGTTGTAAATATCGTCCAGCATTCTCGCCTCTTTGTGACTTACAGTGAGCAACCAACCAATTGCGGTTCACGCCTTACATCTTATATAGATTGGCATTGGCGGAAAATCCGCAAGTGGAAGTTCGGTCGCAAATATATTACCCAACGTCGCGTTGTTGGCATTATAAAAGGCTCCTTACTCCGAAATTGAGGTGGCATGCAATTGACACGGAAACAATGCCGAAACTATTCCCGCCCATGATGATCCGCACACCTCCGGATGGCGTATGACGAATAAAGATACAAAAGCAGCAGCGAGGATCCCGATGGACGCAGTTCTGAAATCGGTAGGAAAAACTTTCGAGCGCAAATCTCCCGACAAATTGTCTCGCCCCTCGCGCGCCGAGGCCGAAGCCGCCGTGCGCACTCTGCTCGCCTGGACCGGGGACGACCCCGAGCGCGAAGGCCTGCTGGATACGCCCAAACGCGTCGCCAAGGCATTCGAACAGCTCTATGCGGGCTATTTTGAAGATGCATCTGAGCATCTGGAGCGCACGTTTGATGATGTTGGCGGATACCAAGACATCGTTCTGGTGCGCGGCATTCCGTTCCATTCCCATTGTGAACACCACATGCTGCCCTTCATCGGCGAGGCACATATCGCCTATTACCCGGCTGAAGGCGTCGTTGGCCTATCCAAGCTCGCAAGGGTCGTGGACATCTACGCAAAACGGCTTCAAACGCAGGAAAACTTGACGTCAGAGATTGTATCGGCGATTGACGATGCGCTCGCACCGCGCGGGTTAGCGGTGATGCTTGAGGCAGAGCATCAGTGCATGACCATGCGGGGCGTTCAAAAGCCCGGTGTTTCTACAATCACCACCCAGTTTACAGGCGTATTTCAGGATGATCCGGCCGAACAGGCCAAATTCATGACCCTGTTGCGCGGCGGAGCCAGATAAGCTCCGCTTTTGCGAGGAGCTGACTGCATGTGCTCAACCACTTTTGCAGACCGTGGGTCGAAGGCTGAGATCGAAACCGGCTCAGCCTTCATGCCAAAGTTCGATTCCGACGGCCTTATTGCAGCTGTTGTCACCGACGCGGACACCGATCAGGTGCTCATGGTCGGCTACATGAACGCAGAAGCCCTCCATCGCACAATTGAAACCGGTGAGGCCTGGTACTGGAGCCGTTCCCGGAAAGGCTTCTGGAAAAAAGGCGAAACTTCAGGCCAGGTGCAAAAGGTTCAAGCCATTCTGACAGACTGCGATCAGGATGCGCTCGTGGTCAAAGTCCGCGTGGAAGGCAACGGCGCGACATGCCACGTCGGCTACAAATCCTGTTTCTTTAGAAAAGTCTCCAAAGCGGACGATGGCAGTGTGTCCCTCGTCCATGACGGTGGAGACCGGGTCTACGATCCGGAAGAGGTCTACGGAAAATCCTGAAATAAAGGCGCGCGGCATATCTTTAGATGCCGCGGCTAAACTTAATGCGCGACTTTTCTCTCAGGTCATGGAGATGTAGCTGCGCATTTGCTCGGCTTCCATTTCGGCCTGAGCTATCTTGAATTTCACCACATCCCCGATCGAGATAACCCCAGTCACCTTGCCGTCATCCGTCACTGGAACGTGTCGGAAGCGTCCGGCGCTCATTTTCGCCATCACAGTGTTCACACTGTCAGCATCAGTGCAGGTGACAACCGATTTGGTCATGACTTCTGACACAGGCTTTTCCAATGCAGTCGGACCGCTGGTACCAATTGCCTTCACAATGTCCCGTTCGGAAATGATGCCCTCAATGTGCCCGGCGTCATCTGCAATCACGATTGCACCGATCTTGTGCTCAGCCAAGGTCGTGCAAATGTCGCTCAGCAACGTCGTGCTTTTCTCGGTAATGACGTCATGGCCCTTCGTGCTCAAGATAGAGGCAACATTCATCGGCTTTATCCTCCCAAATCAGGACGGATCAACTCAACTGATCCATTCCCTGCATCATGACAACAAACGTAGGGTCAACGCAACCAAGCTGTTTCTCCGAATTGCCAAATGAGGTTTGGCCGCAGAAAACCCGTCTTGCGCCTTAGGGTCAGGACCCTAAAACCTGCGCTGAGGCACAGGGTCGAAGAACGGAAACAACAGGAGACCGGCAACAAACCCGCCAATATGCGCCTGCCAGGCAACTGATGCCCCACCAGCCCCTGCCCCGCCAAGACCAAACACCAGATTGAGACCAAACCAGATTGCGATGAAAACAAGAACCTGCTGATTGGAAAGGCTCTGCTTCAGCGAAACAGCGGGCACCATATACGCCCCCGCATCCGTCCGCCGGAACGCACCGAGCGGACCGCCGAGTTCAAAAATAAAACGCAATGCTGCCGCCATATGCCCTGACACAATGGCAGAGGCCCCAATCACCGGGGCAGAACTTCCAAAATTGGTGGCAAGATGAGCTGCAGCCCCTGCCACAGCGCACAAGGCAGAGATCCCCAAAAAGCGCTTAGTTCCGAAACGGCGCGCCAGGGCTCCGCCGAAGATCGCCATCCAGAGCAAATTGAAAACAATATGCATCGTACTGCCGTGAAGCAGCGAATAGGTCACAAAACTCCAGATGTCCGCAGCCAGACCGCCCGGAACTTCCCCAGAGGCAAAAACTTCCGGGACATATCGGACCGGCCAAAAGGCGAAATACAAAAGCACCTGATTGTCAATTGACACAGGTAGCAAGAACGTTCGCACAATATGGATCGCCGCCATAATCCCTGCGAGCCAGACAACCACATCCGGAAGGTTCAACAACGGCGGGCGTTCAGACTTCGGCGGTTCAGGTGGGGTGAAATTGTAAACGTTCATTCCGGCTCCTCGCGCTTACATCTGATGTACGACATTTGGCCAAACAGACAAGCAGCAAGGCGCATGAAATTGCCAAGAAGGTGAACACGGCAACCAGAGCCAAGGTCCAAAGCTCGAGCATAACCCGTTGGTCCAAAAGAAAAAGCACCAGATATCCCATTGGACATCCGGTGCTTTCATAGCCCCCTTTTTATGTCGCGTCCCCACTCTACCCAAGAGACATCCAGCCACGCAGACACAGAATTCTTCACAAGCTTCAGGCTTTTTCAACAGCGCCTGAGCCGTAACATTTATTTAACGTGCCAAAACCATTCCCATGTTGCAAGATTTACCTCTTGTTAACCTTAATCGATCCGGAACGGGGCATTTTTCGCGCAAATGAGCCAATTGGCACGCCCCCTGCTTAGTAAGGCCTGTAAGCCAAGGGCAGTGATGCACTGTCCCAAATTTAGACAAAAGGTGCACCAAATTGGGTAAGGGGCACCAACGAGTGGGGCGAAAGAGATGAAAAACGGCGTAACACAAACACTTTATTCCTATTGGGATGAACTGCGCGGTGTCCGCCCGGCTCCAAACCGCAGTGAAATCGATCCAGGTCAAATCCGTGGCCTGCTCGGTGACACCTTTATTCTGGAGTCCAACTCCCCTCACGAAGCCAGATACCGCCTCGCTGGAACGCGCCTGTGTTCGACACATTGCCGCGAACTAAAGGGCAGAAATTTCCTCCGTGGTTGGAACGAAAAGGATCGCGAAGCGCTGGAAAGCCTGCTCGCAGCCGTTCGTGAAGATGCTGCGGCGGCCGTCATCGGTGTCGCCGGCCATACAGAGCGCAAGCAGCAAATCTCCATGGAAATGCTTCTGCTGCCATTGAACGTACCAGGTGAAGGCCGCGTTCGTATCCTTGGCTGCTGCACGCCGATGGAGCGTCCTTATTGGCTCGGCCTGCATCCCATTTTGAGCCAGTCCATCAACAGCCTTCGCCTTGTTTGGCCGGATGAGCGTCCGTTCTTTGTGGAACAGTCTGACCGGGTTCCAAACCCGATCATGCCGCGTTTCAAGGTGGAAGACATGCCAATCCCGCCTTCATCCCTTCCGCAAGGTGCGGAACGCAAGGTCGGTCACTTGACCGTTTACTCCGGTGGAAAGGCCTAAAACGCGGATAAACTGCCGTTAGGGCGGCGCGCCTTACACTTCATTAACCGTAGTTGTTTAATGATTCTGGATGTTGAGTGATATTAGTTTCATCCTGAACTTAGACAACGCGGTTCGCCGCTCTCATAGGTAGAATGGGCATGGATGCCGAACTGGCAACAGCTACGCAAGCACCCAGAACACTGCAGGCGCTAGACAAGCGTCGGCACCAACGCGTCAAGGTGAACATCCTTGGTCGCTATATGCTGGAAGATCGGCGGGAGTACCCCTGCCAGGTGATCGACATGTCTCCCGGCGGTATGGCTCTGATTGCGCCTGTGTCTGGCCAGGTTGGCGAGCGCATCGTGGCATACCTTGATCAGATGAGCCGGGTTGAGGGAAAAATCACCCGGACCTTTGATGGCGGCTTTGCTGTCGAACTTCGCAATTCTGTCCGGAAACGGGACAAGATTGCCAGCATTCTGACTTGGCTGGCCAACAAGGAAGCTCTCGACCTTCCCGAAGATCGTCGTCACGACCGCTTTATTCCAAAGAACACCCTCACGCGCATCAAGCTCCCTGACGGGACCGAGCACACCTGCCGCATTTCAGATTTGTCGCTCTCCGGCGCAGCCATCAGTACGGATTTGGATGTGGAAGCCGGGGATGCTATCGAGATCGGCAAAATGAGTGCCCGCGTTGTACGCCGTATTGAAGGCGGCATCGCTGTTGAATTCGGTGAGGTTCAAAACCGCGACCTGCTGGAGCGGACAATCACGGTCGACCCGAAAGAGCTGAAGTCCTGACCTGATACATCAGCCCATCGGAAGTTTGCAAGCCGCTGCCCCGCAGCGGCTTTTTTGTGTTTTGTACCGCCGGTTCAGCTTTTCTGCGACCAATTGAACGCCCAAACAGGGTGTTGCAAATTTTTTTATCTTTTTTTTCGCGCATTTTCGCCGCGCGTCTCCACCTCACTATTCAGAACCTTACGTCATAATATCAAAATACTTGGCATGCACCGCACGCCTCCATTTCCCTCTTTATCCATATTTTTCAGATGGATACAGAGACTCATTAGAATTTTATACGATATTGCCGCAAGTTTTCTTTAAAAGAAGAATACAATTTATTCAAAATAATACTCAATTTAATTAAAGTATAAATCAAAGTATAACGCCATTTTTATCTGAGAAGAAAAAGAAGAATGACATCGTTAGGCCAGCCTTGGGGAGGGCGTTACGATGAAAACTTTAAAACTACTATCTTTCGCTGTTGTTGTAGGTGGTCTTGCTTTTGAATGGACTGCGAGCGCTGAAGCCTCACCAACACGTTTCATGGAAATGAATTCTGCAACCTCGGCACCGATCGGTCACAAGCAATTCTGCTCTGACAACCGGTCAGCTTGTCGCGGCTCAACATCAAACCCGGTGGTCGTGCGCCTCAGCAAAGAGCTGTGGCAGCAACTGATCGACGTGAACAACCGGGTTAATCGGCGAATCCAGCCAATGACGGATGTCGACTACTTTGGCCGCGAAGAATATTGGACCTACCCGGTCAACGGCATCGGCGATTGCGAAGAGTATGTGCTGGAAAAACAGCGCATCCTGTTGGAAGCCGGATGGCCGAAAAGCGCCCTGCTCATCACCGTTGCCAAAGACATCAAGAATGCAGGTCATGCCGTTCTGACGGTCCGAACAGATCAGGGCGACATGATCCTGGACAACCAGATCGAAGCGGTTCTGCCTTGGTATGCCACGCCTTACCGCTACATCAAGCGCCAGTCACCGAAGGCTCCGGCCAAATGGACAGGCATTTCCGACACACGGGCAACCACGGTCAGCAGCCTGACCAACTAAATCGAACGAAACATGGATGGGTAGGGCCTTTCAGGTCAATGGAACGATCCGGTCGCGTCCCCACCCTCCCCATCCCTACCACGACCGGATCCAGGGAGCCGATCTGCCCCCGCATGATTGGCTCCCGCCTCTTTTAAAAACTGCACCTCCAAACACCTTGGGCCACGCTCCTGCTCCTCACTTGGTTGCAGCCAGCGTGGCCTTTTTTTCATATTGTGATTTTAAACGACCCTTAGGGCACCCTGTGTCAGAACACCAACGACACCAAGCTGCGCAATCAGATTTTGAGAGAGATAACGATGACACAGGACGTCTGGATCAGCAGTGTTGGTAGCAACCACCAATTGTTCAACAAGCAAGGCATTCGAGAAAAGTACTTTGGGCAAGATTGGGCGCCGTCCACGTTTATTATGGGCGTTCCGACGCACGAGCAGATGCAAGATTCCAATCGTTATATGCGTGAGGAGCACATCGAAAGATCTGCTCTTCCTGAAGCGGCATATGTGATTGATGAAAAGCGATGGTCTAGACAGAAGGATTTATTCGCCGTTGACGGCTTTTACGCAGTCAAAGGTAAATTGGCCGAAATCCTCAAGCAATTCGATCTGGGTGGAACAGACTTGGTCGAGTTTCCGATCTACCAGGCGGACAAGACCACACAGCTGCCCGGCCCATACTATTTCCTGAATTTGGGGTCTCAAAAAAACTGCCTCCGTCCAGAGCTAAGCACAAATCTTGAAGCTGGAGTTCTAAACGTCACAACAGGCAAACGTCGGTGGCGTCCGAAATCGGACCTGCATGATGGAGATGCTGCTGTCACAGTTGCGGCGCTTGAAGGCGCGGATCTCTGGGTTGATCCCAAATTTCCTGGACAAATTTTCATGAGCGGCCCCCTACATGACGCCATCGAGGCCGCTCGTCTGAAAATCGATTTCTATTTCACAAGAGCACGCATTGTTGACGACTAACCGGAGTTGGAGTCGAGGCTGCAAACCGGCCTTTTCTGATCAGGAAACCTCTTCCAGATCCTCAGCAAAGCGCTTCCAGTTCGCCACATAGCCCACGGCAGACTTGGTAATGCCCTCTGCTGCCGGCGGTCCCAGCTCTTTCACCACTTTGCCCGGTACGCCAACAACAAGGGAGTTGTCGGGAATGACCTTGCCTTCCGCCACAAGCGCATTGGCACCGATGATGCAGTTGGAGCCGATGATCGCGCCATTGAGAATGGTCGCGCCCATGCCCACCAGCGAATTATCGCCAATGGTGCAGCCATGCAGGATCGCCTGATGGCCAATGGTGCAATCCGCGCCAATGGTCAGCGGATAGCCCATATCCGTGTGGCAGACTGCGCCGTCCTGCACATTGGACCGCTCTCCAACATGGATCAGCTCATTATCGCCCCGCAGAACAGCGCCGAACCAGACGCTTGCCTCCCGGTCCAGTTTCACCTTGCCGATGACACTGGCATTGGGGGCGACCCAACATGCGCCCTCACCCGGCGTTTCGGGTGATATGTTGCCAAGCTTGTAAAGAGCCACAGTCCGTCCTTCCCTATCGCAGAAACTCAGGCCAGGGTCAGGCCAAAGAGTGCGCCAGCCCGAGGGCCACCTGCACCACAAGAAGCCCGGAGCACAGGCTCCACATGCCTGCGATGGTTGACGAGGCAACCAACCAGCCGAGGGGGCGATTTTCAATCCTGCGACCGCGAATGGCATTGCGCATGATGATGAACGGACCGGCAAAGAGCACCATAAAAATGCCACTGACGATGCCGGTGAGGCTTTCAATTGAAAAATTAAAACGGGGCGGCTCTTTGGTCAGAAGTTGATAGAGGCTGCCCAAAACACCGGCAGCAACAAAGCCCGCGCACGCGATATACACCGCTAGTATAAGCTGAAACACAACCCATTAACCCCCTGTTAACCTTTCACAGCCGAAGCTGAAACAGAATTCGTACTGGGTCAACAGCAATTTGCGTGCCGTTTTCTGATCCTGCGTTAACTGGTTGGAATGTCTAAAAGTTCGACCGGTCAAAATTACGGATCATCCCGATCTGGGACGGTATGTGCCGGGACAGGACGCCAAAGTGAGACACTTGGCGAAAAGTCCCCGGTTGAAGGCGAATGAATGGACTACTACACGCTGCCAGATGCCACAGGAATAAAGCCAAGGCACTTCCATGCCTTGCTGTGGGGTTTGTGTGGTCTGGCCGTCCTCTATACCAGCCATCTTGCTGTGGAAATTGTGGTCGCTGTCTCAAACAGCCCTGCCCGTCAGGTAGCAGAAGCTCCTGATCAGTATCAGCTGGGGGGACACACACTGTCAGTTCCCGAGCCTTACCTTAAGACGTCGGACTACAGCTTTTTTGAACGCTCGGGCACCAGCAGCGCGCGCCAACGACTGGAGCTGGCGGTTGTCTGGCCAACAATGACACCAGCATCGCGCACGCGCTCGGCGCAAATGTCACTCGGCAACGGCTCCAACCTTGTTCATCTCGATATCAAGCACGAGAAACTGGTCGAAAGCTTGAGTGAGCAAATTGAGCCCATGTTCCAACGGCTTGCCACAACCCCCGCCATTAAAGGGCCAGCTGGGCTGAATGTACTGACGCTGTCACCATCAGCGGGAATGGAACGGGACGAAATCATCTATGAAAGCCAATCCTCCGGCCATTATGCAGCCCGCTGCAAAAAGCCCAAGGGGTCGAAACAGGCCATTTGCGAACGCTCCTTTGAAGTCGGCGGCGAGTTGACAGTTACCTATCAGTTTGAAAAGCCTTTGCTGGCCAATTGGGGCCGCCTAGAGCGCCGCACGCGTGAACTGGTGGAAGCTGCCATCCTGCAAAGCGAAAAGCCGGTCGCCACAATGAAAAAGGCCTCCCCGACCGGATAAGTGTCGGAAAGGCCTTTGGCATTTCAGAAAACCTGAGCGGCTGTACTTAGCCTTCGTCTTCCAGATCAAATTCCAGAATGGCCATCTGGAAGTTCCAGCTCAAATCATCATCTTCGTCATCCCGGTAGATCACGCCGATGAATTCGTCGCCGATATAAACTTCCGCGCTGTCATCCTTCTTTGGACGCGCGCGCACCTGCAAAGCTTGAAGGTCAAACTTCTTTTTGAGGTAAGTTTCAAGTTTCTTGATTTCTTCAGGGTTCACCGGGCGTCTCCTGCTAAATTTCGACTATCTCGGCTGCGGACCCTACACCAATCAGCCCTCTTGCCAAGAGTTGCGTTTAGCTTTCCCCGTGTTCCTTTGCCGCGTCCGCACACAAAAGCTGGTTCATGCTGCGCGATGGCTCCGGACACCCGGCTTGACCAACAACCTTGGCCGGAACACCGGCAACCGTGGAGTTGGGCGGCACGTCCTGAAGAACCACGGACCCAGCAGCAATGCGCGAGCAATGGCCGATTTCCAGATTGCCCAGAACGTTCGCCCCTGCCCCGATCAAAACGCCGTGGCGAATTTTCGGATGGCGGTCGCCATCTTCCTTGCCCGTGCCGCCAAGCGTAACCCCTTGCAAGATCGAAACATCATCTTCAATCACCGCAGTGCCGCCAATGACCAGCCCCGTTCCGTGGTCGATGAAGATCCCGCGCCCGACCGGAACCGCCGGATGAATGTCGATCTGGAACACTTCCGAAGCCCGGCTCTGGATATAAAACGCGAAATCCTCACGCCCTTGCCGCCACAGCCAATTAGCCAGACGGTGGGTCTGCAGTGCATGGAAACCTTTGAAGTAAAGCACTGGCTCCAGATAACGGAAGCAGGCCGGATCGCGGTCATAAACGGCGACGATATCAACCCGCAGGATCTCGCTCAGTTCCGGCTCAACCGCCAAAGCTTCCATATAGGTCTGACGGATCAACGAGGCTGACACGATATCCCGGCCAAGCCGCTGGCCCAACCGATGGATCACGGCCTCTTCCAACGTCTCGTGATTGAGAACCGTCTCATAAACAAAGGAGGACAGCGCAGGCTCTTCCACCACCATGGCCTGAGCCTCTTCCCTCAGCTGGCGCCAGACCGGATCATGCAATGCAATTTTCGCGGCGCTCTGCTGCGGTGTCGTATTCGACATGGCTTGTCTCCTTTTTCAAGCCCTGTAACACATCCCCCAAAACATAGGGTGGATTGCGGCTAATTCCAAAGTCAAACTTGCTCTAACGGTCAAGCTTTGCTTTCCATACTCGGAAAAATACGCACATTCTTTTAAGGCAGGCCCAACGCATGACAGACCAAGCAGCGCTCCAAACGGCTCCCCTCGGCTCTATTTGCACACAGGTCGACGGGAGTATTAGCTGGCTGATCGTCGACAATGAGCCGAAGAAAAACGCGCTTTCGCTGGCAATGTGGCAGGCGGTGCCAGAGGCAGTCAACCAACTTTCCGGTGATCCCGCCATACGTCTGATTGTCTTAAGAGGTGCGGGAAGCGAGAGCTTTGTGGCTGGCGCTGACATTTCCGAATTTGAAGCCACCCGCTCAACTGCGGAAAAAGCAAAGACCTATGACGAAATCAACGTGGCAGCTTGCGAGGCGCTGAAAGCAGCAGAAAAGCCGACACTCGCCATGATCCGTGGGCACTGCCTCGGCGGCGGCCTTGCCTTGGCTCTCGCATGCGACATGCGGATCGCCGCCCAAGGTTCTCAGTTCGGCATTCCCGCAGCCCGCCTGGGCCTTGCCTATCCGCTGGGGCTGGTCACTGATGCCCTGCGGGCTGTTCCCGCCTCGACTGCCAAACGCCTGATCTTCACCGCCGAGCGCCTAGGCAGCGAAGAGGCCCTGCGCCTCGGCCTGATAGACGAGCTGGTGGCCGAAGCAGAGCTGGAGAACCGCACGCGCGCGCTGGCGAAAACCATCTCTGCCAACGCCCCCCTCACCTTGCGCGCCGCCAAGATCGCCATCAACGCGCTGTCAGAAGGCGCTTCTCCGGAAAGTTTGGCCGCCGCTCAATCCGCCGCCGACACCTGCTTCGACAGCGCCGACTTCATCGAAGGCCGCACCGCGTTTCTGGAAAAACGAAAGCCGGTATTTGAGGGAAGATAGATCTCCACACACTTACGCCGTCCCGGCCCATGAGCCGGGCCTCCCACCACCGGACAACAAGGCCCCGGATCAGGTCCGGGGCGGCACGGCGAAGCGTGAGCCTGCCTGAATCATAACTTCAAGCAGGTGAATCTGCTTTTCAGCATCAGCACATAAACAATTGGCAAAATTAACCAATCAGCATTTCCACCAAATCATGCTTGCGCAAACAGATCGGTCAGGAATGTCTCGACAGCCTCAGCGAAAACGTCATTCTTGTCGCCCGCCACCATATGACCGGCATCCTTGATATCAACGAATTTCGCGTGAGGGACGAGCTCCAGGAATTCATCGACATATTCCTGTGACACCAGCTCCGAATTGCGTCCGCGCACCAACAAGACCGGAAGCGTGAGCTTGGCCGCTGCTGCCACCAGCTCATCTTGAACCAGCTGACGGTCATCGGGATTAACGCGTTTTGAGCCCTTGATGAACTTCGGGTCCCAATGCCAGCGATAGCGTCCATCGTCATGAAGCCGCAGGTTCTTGGAGAGGCCAGCAAGGTTTTTTGGCCGGGTGCGATTTGGGATGTAGCTGGCAATCGCATCAGCCGCTTCTTCCACAGATCCGAACCCGTCTTCCAGCTTCTCGGCCATGAAACCGACGATCTTGGCGACCCCGCCCATATCCATGCGCGGGGTAATGTCGACCAGAACCAGTGCGAACAAGACGCCGGGCTCAAAAGCCCCTTCCGCCAAAATTCCCGCGAGACCGCCAAGTGAGGCTCCAACGAGCACAGGCCGCACGCCGTCACGCTCCTTGATCTGCCGAGACACCTCGACAAGATCCTTGCCAAAGTCGTGGAAATTATAATTTCCGGACGTCACCCACTCACTTTCGCCGTGGCCCCGCTGGTCCATGCAATAAACAACATGCCCAAGGGTGGCGATCCGCTCAGCTGCCATATCCCAAGAGTGCCGGGTTTGCCCGCCGCCATGCAGCAAAAGCACCGGACGACCGTTTTTTCCCACCTGATCTGCGATCAAGGCGTTTCCCTCAGCTCCTGTAAAGGTCACAGCTGTGTGTCTCATGCATTCACGCCCTGCTCAAGAAATCCAGAACGCCCTGCTTGTAGACCTTATCGCCAACAGCGACCATGTGATCGCGGCCGGGAATATCCAGAACATCAGCATTCGGCATCAAATCGGCCAATTGTTGGGCAGACCCGGCAATGTCATCCTTGGTCCCAACCGCCACCAAAGCTGGAACAGTGATCCCGGAAACTTCCTCTTCAGAGATTTTCTGGCGAGAGGAGCGCATGCAGGCGGCAAGGGCCAAACGATCGGAGCCGGTCTGCTCGGCAAAGGCCCGGAAAGCACGGCCCGTCCGGTCAGAAATATCCTGAATGCGGTCTGTTTCCAGCGCACTGGCAATCGGTTCCGGATCGCCAATCCCGCTGATCATCCCGTAGCCCAGCCCGCCAAAAATCACCCGCCGGACCTTCTCCGAATGCTTGAGCGCCAGAAACGCACTGATCCGCGCACCCATGGAATAGCCCATGACATCGACCTGATTGAGACCCAGATGCTCGATCAGATGAAAGGCATCTTCAGCCATCATCGGTGCGCCATAGGCCTCCGGGTCATGAAACTTGATGCTCTCGCCATGGCCTCGATTGTCTATAGCAATGACGCGCCGGCCGCTTTTTACCAGTGTATCAACCCAACCGGGGTAAACCCAATTCACCTGCTTGTTGGAGGCAAAGCCGTGGATCAAGAGGATCGGCTCCCCTTCGCCTTCATCCAGATAGGCCAGATCAATACCATCATAGCTAAAACGCGGCATACCAGAGATAACCTTTACGTAAACGGAAAACTCAATTCATCCCAGCTTACGCCGTGACGACCTCAGACGCAAAATCTTTCCGTCTTTTCAGCTCAACAGCCCAGCTCGGCACGAAGGGGCAATATTACGCAGCAATCGCGGTGTGAATCTTCGCGCGCCCCCTACCCAAGGTGCTGTGAAAGAGCTATGTTCGCGCACAAATACCAATCAAGACAAAGGGGTTCGGCCCATGGCGGATCAGGTTGTCCCGCATTTCCAGAACACGAGCGGGCATGAATCGGTGGCGATTGGCGCGCGTGAGTTCATGTGTATCGGCGCTAACCCGCCCTTTGACCATCCGCATGTCTTTCTGGACATGGGCACGGAGGGCGAAATTGTGTGCCCCTATTGCTCAACGCTTTACAAATACGACAGCACCCTGCAGCCAACAGAATCCTCACCGGCTGACTGCACCTGGACCCCAGCTGCCGCCTGATAGGCAAAAGACAAAATGCCTGAAAGACCAAAACGGGCCTTTCCAGTCGTCATCTCGGGCGCTGGCATTGGAGGCCTGACAGCCGCTCTCGCGCTAAAGGATGTAGGTTATGACGTTTGCCTTTTGGAAAAGGCTCCAGAACTGCGTGAAGCGGGTGCAGGTCTGCAGCTTTCTCCGAACGCCTGCTCCGTGATGGAAAAACTCGGCGTTTTGGACGATCTCCTGGCACAAGCCGTCCGGCCTTCCAAAATCAATATTCGAAGCGGCAAAACCGGTAAAACACTGAGCCAAGTTCCCCTCGGCGATACCATTTTGGAACGCCATGGCCACCCTTATCTGGTCCTTCACCGCGCAGATCTACAGGCAACACTTCTGCAGCATGTGCAAGACCGTCCCGGCATCGAGCTTCGGCTCGGCTGTGAACTCCACGATCTTGAATTCGGCGATACCGACCACGTGACTTGCCTTTACCGCACAGACGAAGACATTGATGCAGTCGGTACCAAGGCGATTATCGGCGCAGATGGTGTGTGGTCAAAAACACGCTCCTTTATTCCAGAGCACAATCATCCCAAATCGACCGGACAAACCGCCTACCGTACCACCATCCCGATGAAGGGACTGCCCACAGCCTATCATGACCAGACGCACCTCTGGCTGGGGCGCAATGCCCATGTGGTGCACTACCCCGTTTCATCTGGAAATGAATTGAATATCGTGGTTCTGATTGAAGAACACTGGCGTGAACAAGGCTGGTCTGCCCCAGCCGACGCCAGCATGGTCAATGCAGCGCTTAACGGCTGGTCCTCGGAACTTCTCAGTCTTTGCGAACGCTCTGCGAAATGGTTGAAATGGGCCTTGTGCGGCGTAGATGCCAATGGCCCGTGGAGCCATCGCAATTTGACCCTCTTGGGCGACGCCGCCCACGGCATGTTGCCATACGCGGCCCAAGGCGGTGCCATGGCAATTGAAGATGCCTTTGTGCTAGCCCGTACCCTGAAAAAACAGAACGGCGACGCGCATTCTGCCTTCCGCATCTTTGAAGCGACGCGAAAGGAGCGGGTGAAGAAAGTTCAGACCCTAGCCTTCCGGAATGCCTCCATCTATCACATGGGTGGCCCCATGGCCCTCGCCCGCAACACCGTTATGGGCATGATGCCCTCTCAAAAAATGCTTTCCCAGATGGATTGGATCTACAGCTGGAAAGCTGAGGTTTGAGCCCTTCCCCGTAGACTTGACCTCTTGAGCCAAACAGCAAGCTGGGCTAAAGCCTTGCACACTTTACCGCACAGGAGTTGGCATGACCGAAGAACACCCGGATGGAGAGGTCACAGCAGCGTTTCTCGTCATTGGTGACGAAATCCTGTCAGGGCGCACCAAGGACAAGAATATCGGCTTTTTGGCCGAGTATCTGACGGCTGTCGGGATTGACCTGCGCGAGGTCCGTGTCGTTCCAGACGAACAGGATAAAATCGTCGGTGCCGTCAACGCCTTGCGCAATGAATATACCTATGTCTTTACCTCCGGCGGCATCGGCCCGACCCATGATGACATCACGGCGGACAGCATTGCCGTAGCGTTCGGTGTCTCAATCGATGTCGATCCGCGCGCCCGCGCCATTTTGGAAGATCATTATCCAGAAGGCCAGCTGACCGAAGCCCGGCTGAGAATGGCCCGCATTCCGGCCGGTGCGGACCTTATCGAAAACAAGGTATCCAAGGCCCCGGGCTTTCGCATTGGCAATGTGCATGTGATGGCCGGTGTGCCGTCCATTATGCAGGCCATGGTCGACGCGATTGTTCCGACTTTGAAAACCGGACGGAAAATCCTGTCCCGCACTGTAGATGCTGGGCTGCCAGAGAGCCGATTGGCAAAGCGTCTCGGTGAGATTCAGGCCGACTATCCGGACACGATGATCGGCTCCTATCCCCGCGCCAAGGATGGCCGGTTCACCACACAAATTGTCATTCGCTCCCGCGATGAAGCCCCATTGGCCAATGCAACGGCAGCTGTGGAAGCAGCTGTGGTTGAAGCCTCAAATCAGACCGCCTGAAAAGGACCCTCCATGGAAAACCCAGCTCAAGACAAAGCCTTTCCCGTATCCTGGGACATGTTCCACCGCGACGCGCGCGCCCTTGCCTGGCGCTTGAAAGATCAAGGTCAGTGGAAGGCGATTGTGTGCATCACCCGGGGCGGTCTTGTTCCCGCCGCCATCGTCGCGCGTGAGCTGGGCATTCGCACCATCGAAACGGTCTGCATTGCCTCCTATCACGACTATGAAAACCAGGGAAAACTGGAAGTCATCAAGCCAGTTGACGGCAACCTGATTGATCTGGAAGGCGGCGAAGGCAACGGCGTTCTGGTGATTGACGATCTGGTCGACACCGGAAAGACAGCAAAAGTCGTTCGCGAAATGCTGCCGAAGGCGCATTTTGCCACCGTTTATGCGAAACCGGTCGGTTGCCCGATGGTCGACACTTTCGTCACCGAAGTGTCTCAAGATACCTGGATCTATTTTCCGTGGGATATGGGCTGGCAGTTTCAGCCGCCGCTCTCCCGCGACACCAAAGGTTAAGCCTCTACCATTCGGCTTGAAAGGCGGCTCTGCGGGGCCGCTTTTTTGTTGCGTCACTGCAACACTGGCAAAGGACTCGCCCCTTATACAGGCTCTTCACCAATTGGTGATGGGTCCGCCCCCTTTCCGGCACATTTCGCGTGTTAGGGCGCATGAAACGTTAACGCTGTCGCCCTATCTCTCAAAAGGGCGTGCTCGACCGACACACTGACTTTCTGGGACCCTTGATGCTTACTCGCCGCCTGTTTCTTGTTTCCGGCACCGCAGCTCTTCTGGCTGGCTGTGCCAACTCGCAACGCCAACTTCCAGTCGGCGTTCAGGCGAACCCAAACGCGAAACGCATCGATCCTGAATATTTGGCCATGTATCGCGCCATGCCGGAGGAAAAATTTCCGATCCCCGCTGTGGATCTGAAAGATATCGACCCGGTCTATTTCCGTCAGCTTGTTGATTATACCGCTTCAGAGCCGGTGGGCACTATCATCGTCGATACGCCCAACCGTTTCCTATACCTCACAATGGAGGGCGGCAAAGCCATGCGTTATGGCGTTGGCATTGGCCGCGCCGGTTTTGAATGGGGTGGAGCTGCCCGCATCGCCTATAAGCGCGAGTGGCCAACCTGGACACCGCCGGCGGAAATGATCGAGCGCCAACCGGAGCTGGAAGAATTCCGCAATGGTATGGCGCCTGGCATTGAAAACCCGCTGGGCGCCCGCGCGCTCTATATCTTCGAAGGTGGCCGCGACACGCTTTATCGGGTCCACGGCACAGCAGAGACGTGGTCCATCGGTAAAGCGGTTTCATCCGGCTGTGTACGGCTTTTGAATCAGGACATTATCGACCTGTACAACCGTGTGCCGAACAACACGCGCATCGTGGTTCGTCAAACCTGAACTGGATCAGACCTCAAGTGCGACACTCCGGTTCACATCGATTGTCTCTGGCGTGACACTGCACCCAACAGCATAAACCTCGACACCAGCAGCGCGCGCCGCTGCAAACGCGGCTGCGTAGTTCGGATCAATATCCGATGCCAGCGACAAGCGATCACAGTCGGGTCGCTGGACCAGAAACACCATGGCCGCGCGGTGCCCTTCTGCGACCATATCCGCCAACTCGGCCAAGTGTTTGGCCCCACGGGCGGTCACAGAATCTGGGAACTCTGCCAATCCGGCTTGCCGCATCAAATGCACATTTTTCACCTCCACATAGGTGGTTCTGTGCTCGCCGCCCTCCAGAAGCAGGTCAATACGCGAATTCTTACCGTATTTGACTTCCCGGCGCAGCGTTTCAAAACCGTTCAGCTCAGCGACCTTGCCCGCAACAAGCGCGTTCTCCACCAGCTTGTTCGGATAGGCCGTGTTGATGCCGACAAGCGCTCCATCCGCCTCGATGATTTCAAACGAGTACTTTAGCTTGCGCTTCGGATTGTCCGATTGAGACACCCAGACCTTTGAACCTGGCTCCTTGAGGCCAAGCATGGACCCCGGATTGGCACAGTGTGCGGTAATCTCCTCCCCGGTTTCATCCAAAACAATATCAGCCAGAAAACGTTTGTAACGCTTGACCAAATGGCCAGTTTTTAACGGAGCAGGAAATTTCATGGAGAACCTATCAAGGAGCCAAGACAGCAGCAGGGTTAGCGCGACCAGAAATCAGGATCGAGCAGCACAAGAACAGTGAAAAGCTCAAGACGGCCCATCAACATGGCAAAGGACAAGAGCCATTTCGCCCCTTCAGGCAAAGGTGCAAAATTGCCGGACGGACCAATGACCGGACCAAGCCCCGGTCCGACGTTCCCAACCGATGTGGCGGCAGCAGACACGGCAGTGACCAGATCCAGCCCGAAGAACGACAGGGCCAATGTGATGATCCCGACAGTGCCGAGATAAACCACCAGAAAGGCCAAGACGGAGAAAGAAAGCTCGGGTGTCAGGCGCGTGCCACCATATTCTTCCGACATGACTCGGTGCGGACGGACCATACGGCGCAGGTGGGCACGCACCGTGCCGAAGAACACCAAGAACCGAAAGATTTTGATCCCGCCTGTGGTTGAGCCCGTGCACCCGCCGACGAACATCAAGAGAAGCGCAATGCCGATAACCGGCGGGCCCCATTCCGTAAAATCTCCCAGCGCATAGCCTGTGCCCGTCACAACGGAAATCACATTAAATGTCGCCTTGAGCAGCGCCTGATCCAGCGGAAAGTCCATTTCCACGCCGAGATAAATCGTCAGCGTAAGTGAGACGATCGCCAGAAATGCAATCAGGACACGGACTTGGGGGTCGCGCCAAAGCAGCAAGGGTTGTCCGCGCAGTGCCTGAATAATCAACACAAACGGCAATGCGCCAATGACCATGAATACCACAGCCACCCAACCGGAGGCCGGGTTGGTGAAATAGCCAAAGGAGAGATCGTGCGTGGAATAGCCACCCGTCGCAATGGTCGTCAGGGCATGGTTGAAGGCGTCAAACAGGTCCATGCCGGTTGCGAGATAGGCAACAATGCAAAGCACGGTCAAAAACAGATAGGCCAGCCCGATCAAACGGATCAGCTCCACAGACCGACTGACGATTTTCTCCGAGCGGTCAGAGCTTTCGCTTTGAAAAAGCTGCATCCCACCAATGCGCAGGAAAGGCAGCAAAACGATTGCCATAACGATGATGCCAACGCCGCCCATCCACTGCATGATCGACCGCCAAACCAGAAGTCCGGGGGGCAGATAATCAAGGCCGGACAAAACCGTTGACCCGGTTGTCGTAAACCCGGAAACCGCCTCAAAAACAGCGTCCGCATAGCCGATTCCAAGCCATAGAAACGGCAGTGCGCCAAAGGCTGGCAAAGTAGCCCAGGCAAGCGTCGTCAAGACAAAGGTCTGCCGGGTGTCCAACCCCTTTTCCAGCGATCCACCAACGGAAATCGACAGCAGCATGCCGAGCAAGCCAGTGAAAAGCGACGAAAAGACAAAAGCCTGCCAGTCCGGGTTTTTGAGCGCGACATCCACAATCGCAGGAATGAGCATGGCGGTCGCCAAACCGACATACAAAAAACCGAGAACATTGAGGACGGGTCGAAAAGAGATCAAATCTGTCTCGTTAGGTCACAGCAAGAGTGCAGGCAACCGGGCAACATACTGCCGCACGGTTGAATCTCAGACCTTTCCTACCCTGTTTCAGATTTTTTTCAATGCTGGAAAGCACGATACCCAGTTCCGCGTCTGTGCGACCGCTGAACCCGAGAGATCACTTAACGTGCCCAATTCTCCGAACATGAAACAGTTGCTCACAGCTACTCATCAACCTGAAATACATTCAACAAAAAAGAACAAACTAACTTTGAGTAATTTTTACATTAATACTATTGACCAATAAAAATACTCCTTTAAGGGGACCGCATTGTCTTTCTATAGGAGAATTTTATGTCTACTCCCTCGAACATTGAACAGTTCGAATTCAAAGGAAACGCGAAGGAATGGTTTGGCATTTGGATTACCAATGTCCTCCTTTCCATTGTAACACTCGGAATTTACTCGGCTTGGGCCAAGGTTCGCACCAAGAAGTACTTCTACCAAAACACCTATGTCGCAGGCCGTAACTTTGACTATCACGCCACAGGCAAGCAAATCCTGATCGGCCGGATCATAGTCATTGCAGCGCTACTGGTTTATTCCTTCCTCAACGCAGCAAGCCCGGCCCTCGGTGGGATATTGGCTTTGGTTCTCCTCGCGTTCCTTCCTTACCTTCTTGTGCGCAGCGCGAAATTCAATGCCCGCAACAGCAGCTGGTCGAATGTTCGCTTTAATTTTGATCAACCCATGGGCTACGCCTACAAGGTCTACCTGCTTTACCCGATCCTGATGGCGCTGACGCTCTACACCACACAACCTTTCTGGGCGCGCTCCACCAATCGCTTTGGAATCGGCGGTCATCGTCTTGGCAAATCCCGCTTCACTTTCGACAGCGGCATCGGGCCATTCTATGTGGCCGCCATTTCGGCTGTCGTCATTGCCGCCATCGGCTTTGGTTGCTTCTTCCTGCTTGCCTCTGGCCAGACCAACTTTATCAGTGCGCTAGAAAGCGATGTCCCGAACTTCGAAACGGACCCAAAAGCCATTTTTGCTCTGGTTGTTTTGATCTTCTTCTTCGCTGCAGCTCAGGTCGTCCACCACGCGCTGATCCGCAATCATGTCTTCGGGCACAGCAAGTTGGATAACCACAAATTCCACTCCACAATCTCGGCAGGTAGCCTGCTTGCAATTACCCTCACAAACCTTGTCATGGTTGTGTTCACGCTTGGCCTTCTGCTGCCCTTTGCGCAGATCCGCATGCACCGGTACCTGGCTGAAAACACGTTTGTGGAACCTCATGGCTCCATCGATGCCTTTGCCGGTGAAATCATTGCCGACAGCGGTGCAATTGGCGACGCCTATTCCGACATTGAAGGCGTTGACCTCGGCATCGCCATTTAATGCGGACCAACGGCAAAACGAAAATCAGGGGTCGGGCCTTCAAGCCCGGCTCCTCTGAAATGTTTGAGGCGGAGCTCGTCTGTTGGATCAACAGCTCTGAAGTACTTCTTTTGCGCGAAGATGACCGAACGCTTCTCACACGCTGTCCCGCCAACGCCATTGATCTTGGACACGTCGTGGGGTCCGGCCCTGTCAACGTAACATTGGGTGATGGCTGGTTGTTCCAGACCGATGATCACGACGTCACCATTTTGTTGAACGAGAGCGGCCTCAGCAGCGGCCTGCGCAGTTGGGAGGCGCTCCGCCCCCGGCTTGTTTCCGTGGTGCTGGCAACCATCATCTGCGCATGGCTGTTATGGAAATATGGCCTCGGCATTCTCGTGTCCATTGCCATCGCCCTCACCCCGCCGCCGGTTATCAACGCCATGGACTATTCCGCCATGCAGACGCTGGACCGGTTGCTGGCAGACGAAACAGAACTCAGCGACAAACAGCAGGACAAGGCTCAAGATATATTTCTGGATTTGGTCCGTGAGCTTCCCGCCGATCAACGGGACGGATTTGAGCTGCATTTCCGCAAGTTCCCGGAGGAATTTGGGCCCAACGCCTTCGCCCTGCCCGGCGGGACGGTGGTCTTAACAGACGCCTTGGTCAACGAATTTGCTAAGGACGATGATGCCATTGCCGGGGTTTTGGGCCATGAAATCGGGCACAAGGTTGAAGCCCATGGCATGCGCCAGATCTATCGCTCGCTCTCCGTCTATTTCCTGATTGCGCTGATTGCCGGAGACACCGGCCCCTTGCTGGAAGAGTTCTTGCTGGAAGGCCAACTTCTCCTGCAACTGTCCTTTTCCCGCGATCATGAACGGGCCGCCGATGATTTTGGCCTCACCTTGATGTCAAAGGCCGGCTACGACCCGGAAGGCCTCAAACGCTTCTTCGCAGCCCTTGAAAAATACGACGGCGACAGCGACTGGTACTCCACCCACCCCCTCAGCAAGGATCGCGTGGACTCCATCGAGAATTTTATTGAGTCAGGAGAGTATCGGTGAAGTGGGCGGCATTCAGCCCACAATTAAGACATAAGCAGCAAGAAAGCTTGGTGCGGACGACGCGCGTTAAAATGAAAAATATACCCTAATATTTCAATAACTTAATTTTAGACCCCTCCAAAAAGCGGGGTATGGATTGGGGTAAAAAGTGGGGTAAAATTGATTACCCCAATAGGTTATTCCACACGACGATTTCCAAAATTCAACGAAGGCCTAAAAAACCAGAAACGCAGCGCTCCAGAGCGCCGCGTTTTCATCCTTCACGCCATTACCCAATCACAAAAACAGAAAGTCGTCTTGATGCAATTGGGTAGCTGTCACGTTCTGAAGCGTGATGCTGTTCTCGTCATCGATCCGGATCACGCTGTCATCGCCTGACTGGGTTGTTGCAGCCAGAACAGCGGCAAAGTTGGCGAACACGGAGCTATCGAAGCTCAGAACGTCATCCGATCCCTCACCAACAACAAAGTCACTCACCGTATCATGACCGATATCGTTTGAGCGGAACAGGAATACATCAGAGCCAGAGCCTCCAAGCAGGAGATCGTCGCCAGTCCCGCCAGAGATCAGATCATCACCATTGGAACCTGTCACACTCTGGCCGACAGGTCCATCAGTGCGATTGGCAATTGCGTCTGTATCAGCAAAAGCAAACTGATCACCTGCAATGTTGCGGGCAAAGTTATAAGCAAGAGCATTGCCAGAAAGGCCACTGTCCTGTGCGACACTTTCAATGAACGCGTCACGCCCTTCGATTGCCTCGCCGTCCCCGTTGACTTCTTCCATTTGATGCAAGGCAACGTTGTCGATGACCGTACCATAGCTATCGCTGCGCCCAATCGCTGCAAACGCGATGGTGTGGCTGCCCGCTTCCAGCTCAAGAACGATATCTGACTGTGTAAAGCCTTGCGCCGTTGGGTTGATCTGACGAACGACTTCACCATCCAACAAAACAGCAACACCGTTTGTATGGATGTTGCTACCTCGCATCGCATAATCGAAATACAGCTGATACGGCCCGCTTTCGCTCACTTCAACAGTTTGCTGGATCAGAGAATTACGATGCGCATCCAGTTCCACAACTGCATTGCCGTTTTCGTTTCCGGTTCCATAATTGCGTTCCTGAACCTCGATCACACCTTCAGGAGATATCCAGCCATCCAGAGATTCAAAAGTACCCCAGCCGCCACGGTTCAGCGCCCCATGATCTTCAAAGGAGCCGTTGCTTATCAGGTTCTCACCAAGCGTGAATGTATCATTCTTCATCAGAACAACGTTATCGACCACGGTTCCATAACTGTTGCTACGGCCTGCGCCTGCAAGTTCAATCGTGTGATCGCCTTCACTAAGGTCCAGTTTCAGCTCCAGCTGCTTGAACCCGAACACACTTGGTGAAACCTGAGCCACTTCAACGCCATCAACACTCACCGTGAAGCCATTGGAGGCAACATCAGACCCACGCATGGCATAATCAAGCGACAAGATGTATTCACCCGCAGCGTCAACAGATACAGTGGTTGCTATGGTTGAATTGGCATGTGCGTCCAGCTCAATGACGGCATTGTCTTGTCTGTTACCGGTGCCATAATTACGCTCCTGGACTTCAATGACACCGACAGGTGACGTCCAACCGCTGAGGGTTTCAAATGTGCCCCAACCACCACGGCTCAGAGCCCCATGGTCTTCGAAAGACCCATTGGTCACAAGGTTCTCACCAAGCGTGTCTGCTGCTGCATCGATTACAACTTCGAACGTATCGGATGCACTGGTAAACTCGTCGCTTGCCGTCACGGTCAAACTCAGATCGCCCTCAAACCCTTCCGGCGGTGTACCTGTAAACGTCCGTGTTACAGCATCAAATGACAGCCAATCGGGCAGTGTCGATCCATCGGCCAAGCTTGCTGTGTAGGTCAGTGCACCTCCATCAGCATCAGAGAACGTGTCTGCCGGAATGGTGAACGACCATTCTTCGCCCTCTGTCGCTGTTTGATCTGCAACTTCGTTGGAAACTTCCGGGGCGGTGTTCAGCAATTCAAGCACATCACTAACTTCGAGCGTCATATCACTCAGAATGATTTGCTCAATTCCTGTTTCCCGGCCACCAAAATAGTCTTTCAAGATAAGTGTTCCGGTCTGTTCTGATCCGGAAACACCTCTAATAATCAAATCATTGCTATCCGCGTCTGATGATGTACTGGTACGCGCAAATGAACGCGCTTGAGCTTGGGAAGCGGAAGCTACACCACGACTTATGGTGATTTCGGACGAACTGGTTTGCGACAGGTCAACAGCATCAACATCCGCAGCTGAGCCAACATCTCGGACAACATCCGTCCCGGATTTTCCGAAATCAGAATAAGTATCGCTACCTTCCCCGCCGAAAGCTGTGTCATCGCCGTTAGAGCCGATTATATTATTGTTGTCGTCATCGCCCTCAACATCGCCACCGTCCTCAGGGGCATCTATAGAGTTTTTGTGTTCCCGGAACCCGCTGTCGCCATTTGTAAAATCTTTAATAGCAAAAAACGCATTGAAATAGGCCCATGTTCCTAGCTCATGAATAACAAGATCGGACCCTACCAAAGTGGCTCCCAACAGACCCATGCCAAAGCCTGTTACAGGAAAAGAATAGGTGACATCCGCTCCCGCCCAACCGGTTTCCAGAACAGTCATGTTGTTGGAACGCAGATCAAGCGAGAAACTCTGACCGGCAAAGAAACCATCGCCGCCATCTAGGGAAAACTCAACTGTTCCCTGAGCGTCCGAATCCTCAATATAGTCAATCTGTTCAAGGACGGTTTCGTTCAAAGAATAGGAACTATAGTCCGCATTAGGCCGCCAAACCCACGAACTCGTGTCACCAAAATCTGAGTTATGCTCAACGGAAATCTTGTAGGTGTCTAACCCGTTTCCGCCAACGAGCATGTCTGACACACCGTCATCACCGACAACTCCATCATCATTGACGGTGCCGCCAATCAGTTCATCATTTCCATCGCCACCATAGAGACGATCTTCACCGCCGCTCCCAGTCAGCCGATCATTGCCATCAAAACCCATAAGGACATCGTTTCTGGCAGTACCGTTGACCGAGTTATCCTGATAATTACCGCCAAGAGCGTAACCACCATTTCCTATTTCTGCAGAAAATGGGCCATAAAAGGTGCTTTCAGCAGTCTGTGCCGAAATGCCTGCGGCTGCGATATCACCAACTGTCCCCCGTCAGCTCCTAGTGGACAGATTGGTTTGATTGCGTAAGGGAGTGATTCTGGCTCATCATTGCTAACTCAGGAGCAAATGATGAGACGAAAGAAGGACCGAGTGACCGACGATG